>Ga0308160_10003617_pt1 | contig 17269 bp, 13 predicted proteins | sample PhyFR1_FD_201036 | JGI IMG/M metagenome (GOLD analysis project Ga0308160, IMG submission 201036) | Phyllosphere microbial communities from UC Gill Tract Community Farm, Albany, California, United States - DLSLF.R1 | ecosystem: Host-associated > Plants > Phyllosphere > Unclassified | place: USA...
GCACGGCCTTTCGAAAGAAGGCTTTCGCCGAGGCGACGTTGCGCCGCGGGCTCAGCCGGAAGTCAACTGTCTTGCCTGCCCCATCCACTGCACGGTAAAGATATGCCCATCGGCCGCGGATCTTCACATAGGTCTCGTCCACTCGCCAAGACGTGCCAGCCGGCGTCGCGAAGCGACTCCAGCGTTTGTCAAATTCTGGCGCATAGCGCCGAACCCAGCGAAGGATTGTTGTGTGAGCGATCGGTAAGCCTCGCTCGGCCATCATCTCGACCAGATCACGGTATGAAAGCTTGTAGCGCAGGTACCAGCGCACGCACAGGATAATGACCTCTTGTTCGAAGTGTCGACCCTTGAACAGGTCGCTCTTGCTCGGACGATTGCGCATGCTGGGCAAAGGCCATCATTCTAGCCGAGCTGCAGGTTTGCACCAGAGCCGACGGCAGCAGTAGGATGGCTTGCCTTTTTGGTCTTCATTCCTTTCGAACAGATCAGCGCCAACGCGTCACACCGTCATCTTGCACAATAAGCCTGATGAATTCACGACACCGCACCGAGGAATTTTCCGTCTTTTGCACTGCGCATCTGATCCGGCCGGTAGGCGATTACAATGGCCAGAGGGACATTATGAAGAAAAATTCTGGCAGCCGCGCTTTCCGCCAACTCAGCCTGTCCAGATTTGCCGATGCCCGAGCGTGATGTGTGTATCGCTTGAACCCTTGCAGAACGAAAAGCCCGGTTGGTCTTAGTGATGAGTATTGAAAAGAAGAAGCCCTCCCTTTCCTGGCGCGACGTAAAAGCGAAGCTGGCTGACTATGACCGCGGCGGCTTGATCGAGCTGGTACATGACCTGTACACGGCCAGCAAGGACAATCAGACTTTCCTGCACACTCGCTTGGCGCTTGGCGACGATATGTTGAAATCGTACAAGGCTACTATTGATCGTTGGCTGTGGCCGGATATGTCCAAGAACCAGGACACTTCGGTCGCCAAAGCCAAGAAGGCAATTGCGGACTACAAGAAGGCGGTTGGTCAACCTGACGGGCTTGCGGAACTGATCGTTTTCTACTGCGAGAGGGGGGCCGGGTTCGGCAACGATGTTGGTCTGCAAGACGATGGATATTTTGATGCGCTCGTGCGAATGTTCGGGCAGGCATTGAAAACCATTGTCGCCTTGCCTGACGCGGCGCGATTATCTCTTTTGGAGCGCCTGAAAGAGGTTCGACGCATCAGCCATAACTTCGGTTACGGCGTCGGCGACGAGATGGACGAATTGCTATCTGAGCACGGGTTCGATGACTGACCAGTCTGCCATTGCGGCCCTTCAGGCCGAAAACGCCCGTCTGATCGCGCTGCTCGAAGCCCACGACATAGAATGGCGGCCACCTCAACCGGCCGTTCGTGTAGCGCGGGAGCCGGAATCGTCACGGTTTTCCACCGCTGAGAAGGTGATGCTATTCAGGCGCCTGTTTCGCGGGCGCACGGACGTCTTCCCGATCCGCTGGGAAGGTAAAACTACGGGCAAGTCAGGCTACGCTCCCGCTTGCGCCAACGAGTGGCGCGCCGGAATCTGCGAGAAGCCGCGCATCAAATGTGGAGATTGCACCAACCGCCTGTTGATCCCGCTGTCCGACGCGGTGATCTATGACCATTTAGCCGGCAAGCACACAGTCGGGGTGTATCCGCTGCTAGAGGATGACACCTGCTATTTCCTGGCGGCCGACTTTGACGAAGCCGATTGGCGCGACGATGCCCGGGCTTTCATGCAATCGTGTAAAGAGCTCGGTGTTCCCGCTGCGCTGGAAATTTCGCGATCCGGCAACGGGGCGCACGCTTGGGTTTTCTTTGCCAGCCGCGTTTCCGCCCGTGATGCCCGACGCTTGGGCACTGCCATCATCAGCCATACCTGCTCTCGGACCCGGCAACTGAAGCTTGCATCCTATGACCGCCTGTTTCCGAACCAGGACACGATGCCCAAAGGTGGCTTCGGCAATCTGATCGCCTTGCCGCTACAGAAGTTGCCGCGGGAAAGGGGCTACAGCATATTCGTCGATGTCGAACTCCACCCGCACCCGGATCAATGGGCGTTCCTGGCGTCGATCCAGCCGATGGCTGCTCATGACATAGACGCGACAATCCTCAGGGCCACGGACGGCGTACATCCGCTGGACGTTACCTTTATCGACGATGAAGACATGGTCATGCCGTGGAAGCGAGAGAATACGTCGACCAAGCTGCTGACCGGGCCCATGCCCGGATCGCTAACGGTGACGCTGGCCAACCTCATTTACTTCGAAAAGGTGCAACTGCCGCAGACGCTGGCGAACCGACTGATCCGTCTGGCCGCTTTTCAGAATCCCGAGTTTTACAAGGCACAGGCCATGCGCATGTCGGTGTGGGACAAGCCGCGAGTCATCGGTAACGCTGAGAACTACCCGCAACATATCGCCCTGCCTCGTGGCTGCCTCGATGCCGCGCTGGAGCTGTTGCGCGACAATGGCATCACCTGCGACCTGCGCGACGAACGCTTTGGCGGTGAGCCGATTGATATCTCGTTCCTCGGTACCTTGCGGCTGGATCAGGAGGCAGCCGTGTCGCGGCTGCTTTACCACGACACCGGCGTCCTATGTGCCCCAACGGCCTTTGGCAAGACGGTTACTGCCGCCGCGATGATCGCCCGCCGAGGAGTAAATACGCTCGTGCTGGTACATCGGACCGAGTTGCTCAAGCAGTGGCAGGAACGCCTGCAGGCCTTTCTGGGCGCGGTCAACGGCGTGGTTGGCACCATCGGTGGCGGCAAGTCCAAATCCACCGGGAAGATCGATATCGCAGTGATGCAGTCGGTATCCCGGCAAGGCGAGGTGAATCCGCTGGTCGAGAACTACGGTCACGTGATCGTGGACGAGTGCCACCACGTCGGCGCCGTATCCTTCGACGCCATCCTGAAGCGGACCAAGGCGAAATATGTGCTGGGCCTGACGGCGACGCCGATTCGGCGCGATGGTCAGCAGCCAATCATCTTCATGCAGTGCGGGCCGATCCGACACACTGCAGCCCAACCGCCCGGCGCGCCCCACGATCTGAAGGTGCTGCCTCGATCACACGTCACGCGGATCGAACTGCCGACCGATACAGGCATCCAGGACGTGTTCCGGCATCTCGCCAACGATCCAGCCCGGACCGAGGCCATCGTGGCTGAAGTCAAAGATGCGTACGAGCAGGGCCGCAAAGTGCTTGTGCTGACTGAACGGACGGAGCATCTCGAAGCAATTGCAGCTGCCCTCGCTAATCCATTGACCGCGCTATTCATGCTACACGGCCGAATGTCGAAGAAGCAGCGTGCTGCACTCATCGCTGAACTGGACGCGTTGCCGCCCGACGCGCCTCGCATCTTGTTGGCGACCGGAAAACTCGTAGGTGAAGGCTTCGATCACCCACCGCTTGATACGCTGGTGCTGGCAATGCCAGTCTCCTGGAAGGGCACGCTGCAGCAGTATGCCGGACGTCTGCACCGGGAGCATGCAAGCAAGACTGACATTCAAATCGTCGATTTCGTGGACACCGGCCACCCAGCGCTATTACGAATGTGGGACAAGCGTCAGCGTGGCTATCGGGCGATGGGATACCGACTGGGTTCGATGGAGCTGAACGATGACCTGCATGGCTGATGGAGCATCAAGGTAAGCTGCACGCTGACCGAGGCTGTGCTTCATGAACGCAACGGGCCTAATAGCGCTAGTGCGGGATCGCAACACCAATTGCACGCTACGGCGTCGAATCGCGCGAATGGCTCCAGCGATGCTATCTGGCACGTTCTCTGCGATCATCGGCAGCCGAAGCATGCCTTACAGGTACAGTAAAAGATTCACTTTTACTTGGCCTTATTGCGTAAATCGGGCCCGACCAGCGAAGAACGCGTAGGTCTGTAGCCTGAGCCGGATGAAACGAACTCCACAGAAGTACCGCACGACCAACTGGAAGACGTACAACCAAGCGTTGAAGACACGCGGTTCGCTGCTCATCCAGCTTGACCCGACGATGAGCTGGCATGGGCAACCGAGTGGCAATCGCGGACGTAGCCAGACGATATAAGGACGATGCCTTTGCAGTATCGCAAAGGCAACAGTGTTGCTATGATGTCGGCACGATTGACTTGTGTGAACTACAGATTACAATGAGTACCGTAATACCGCGCAAAGTAAAGAAAACAGACGACTTCAAAACTTGGCTTAAAGAACTGAGGGATGACGTCGGCAAGGCGGCGATTAACGATCGCATCGAGCGTCTGGAGCGCGGCAATTTGGGCGACTGTCACCCAGTCGAAGGCGCACCGGGTCTGTACGAACTGCGGGTCGACCATGGCCCAGGCTATCGCGTCTATTTCATCAACGTCGGCACTACGATCGTCCTGCTGCTTTGCGGTGGCGACAAGAGCACGCAGACAGCTGATATCAAGAAGGCAAAGAAAATGCTGGATGATATCAAGAAGCAAAACGCTGCCGCTAAGAAGAAGCGGGAAGAGGACGAGAAGAAGGCGGCAAAGGCGGCCGAGAAGGCTCGTCAGTCAAATAAATCGAAGAGGAAGTAAGCCATGAATGCGAACAACGTTACCCTGACCGAACTGGAAAGCGTCCCAGGCCTGGACGATCTGGAAGGTGTCGAAGGCATCAGCGACTTCGACTCGGCCGAGTTCCTAAACACCAAAGAGTCAATCGCTGCATACCTGAGCTTTGCTGCACAGTCGGGCGACCCTGAGCATTTCAAGGCCGCACTGAAGACCGCCGCCCGTGCAGAGAAGATGGCGAATATTGCAGCAGAGGCCGGCATTACCCGCGAGGGCGCGTACAAGTCCCTCAAGCCGGGTACGAAGACGCAGATGGCTACCATCATGGGCATACTCGATGCCCTCGGCATGGCGCTTGCTGTCATCCCAAAGGAAGCGGCTCGTGATAACAGCTACGCCCTGGCAGCGTAAGTTGACCAAGTAGTTGATCGTGTAGCGGAAGGCTCCGCGATCACCGTGCGGTACGATTAGGTCTACGCGGACCTCGCTCTCCGGGTTCTGTCGCGTTGGCTGAGCAGTTGCCGTGATCGGGTAGACTGCGGCACCCGAAGGTATTGTCAAGTTGCCGGAGTCCTCCGCCGCTCCCTAAAATGGGGGATGGCAAACACTCGACTTTACCGCGGCTTCCGCTACCCTCGTGAGATCATCAGTCATGTAGTGTGGCTCTACTTCCGGTTCTCGCTGAGCTTTCGCGACATTGAGGAACTGATGGCCAGCCGAGGCGTCATCGTTACCTATGAGACGATCCGGGGTTTTGTCGCGTTAGCCGAGCGGTTGCGCCGATCGGGTAGACTGCAACGGGTTCCGTTGCAATAAGGCGCATCTGGTAAAGTTGCCGATTTGGTCAGGACGGCTGCGATGAATGAGGAATTGCGCAAAGTACTCAAGCGACTGCATTATCCGCTCGAGGTCATGCTGACCTGCGTACGCTGGTACGTCGCCTATCCACTGAGCCTGCGGCACATCGAAGAGATGATGCACGAGCGCGGTGTGTTCGTTGATCACACCACCATCCACCGCTGGTCGGTCAAGATCCTGCCTGTGCTGGCCGCAGCATTCCGTCGCCGCAAGCGGCCGGTTGGCAATAGCTGGAGAATGGATGAGACCTATGTGCTGGTCGGCGGCCAGTGGAAATACCTGTATCGTGCAGTCGACCGTGATGGCGCCACCGTTGACTTCCTGCTGACAGCCAGGCGCGACCTGGCCGCAGCACGCCGCTTCCTGGAACGCGCTATCGGCCTGCACGGCTTGCCCACCAAGATCACTATCGACAAGAGCGGCGCCAACACCTCCGCTGTCCGGGCTATTCAGAAGGATACCGGTGCGCTGATCGAACTGCGGCAGGTAAAGTACCTCAACAACATCGTCGAACAGGACCATCGTGCCATTAAGCGCATCATCCGGCCCATGCTCGGCTTTCAGACGTTCCGGTGCGCGCGCATTCTGCTGGCCGGAATCGAGACGATGCACATGATCAAAAAAGGGCAGCTTGACTGCTCCGACGCACAAGTTGCGGCTCCTGCAGACCAGTTCTACTCATTGGCCGCCTGAGCGACCGATGAAATGCGTTTTCACGCGTGCCAACTTCCTTATTGCAACGGAACCGCAATTTTGCGGCCGCTAGGGCCGCTTTCCTTTCCATGCATGAAGTGCACCTGTCCTTGTGCCATCAGGCTCCTCCTTAACGGCAGGTGGTTAGCGAAGCCAGCAAATTGCCGGTGCCAACCAGGTGGTAACGGGCGTCCCGCGTGCTGTTGGTGCGCGGATCGTAATAGCCAACGATATGGTACCGCGCGTCCCGCCCAGTCTGTTTGCCATCGGCAGCAGTGTCGATATAGCCGATCGTGTGATACCGCGCGTCGGTCAAGGTTTTCCTGATCATGCGCATCCTCCTCATTGAAAACGTTCTCTAGCTTACGTGGTGCCGCGACAAACTACGTCGCTATGCGGCATGCGACGCAAGCTGTCGGCTGATTTCGGTAAGCTTGGCCTGTGTGATGCATAAGGAAAATGCGTGGACGAGGTGTTCTTGGCGGGTGAAGGTCTTATGTTGCTCTCTGGCGGACAGACTGGCGCGAACCGTGCGGACCTTGATGGGCGATCGAGAACGGGATACGTCACGGTGGCTGCTGCTCGCGGCTGCTATTTGTTCAGACGTTGCATCATAGCAACTATTTCTTAGGAGGCAGGCCTGTCAGCCTTTGCTTTCGAGTGCTCTCATGTAATGATGCATTTATCAATACTAGGGTTCCATTCTCGATCCATCTTTGAAAGGGAAGTATGCCGGGCGCATCATTAACACGAAGACTGTTACGCAGGATGTCGTTTACAGACGTCAAGTCGCTCAACAAAAAATTGGGCCTGGCGCCTCGTAAAAGCAAAGACGATATGGTGGCTCAGGTCATTGATAAGGTCGGAACCAGCCTGAAAACACTGGTGTCCGTACAAGGCCCATTTTCACTGAAAGAATGGAACGCGATTGTCGTGGACCTCGACGGCGCACCACGCAACTCATTCGATGCCGTTGCATCGGAAATCGAGTTCGCCCTCGATCCCGTATTTGACGAATTGGACGGGGACGACACCATCGCCACGATCCGCCAGGACAAATCGGACGTGCGGATTCTGACGAGGAAACTCCGGTGCGATCCGAAGGAACTCAGTGAGATCCTTAAGAAGACGCACGGCGGCACCTCGTTGGCAAAGTTCGTCACGACAGTCCGCCAAATGCAGGCCAATACGCCGCACGTGATACCGCGCAATAATGGTTCACTCAGCGTTGCATCGACACGCGTCGCCACTCAGTCCGTCGATCGCATGTCCCTCGACTGGATCAGCGACCAGATCGCGACGGCGGACGAGGTGTCGATCGCCGCGGGATTCTACGACGTTACGTTCATCGAGCATGTGCTGCAGGCGAGTCAAGCCAGGCGGGTGCGCCTGCTGTTTAATGGCCTGGGGGGAAGGCGCCTCGCGGAGCAGAGCCAGGAACTGAATGACCTGGTCCAGAAGCTAAGCCATGGGCTGCGAACAGTCGACATCCGCCTTGCGTTCGCGCCTGGCATGTTTCATTCAAAATTATTTCTCATTTCGCAAGGTGGTGTGACACGCGCGCTCGTCGGATCGGCGAATGCGACACGGGCCGCGTTTTCCCTGAATGAAGAACTGCTGATTTCTCTGCCGCAGGCAGGTGCGCTTGCGGGCTACTTTGACGCAGCCTGGATCGGCGCGTGCCCGCTGTATGCTCCGCAAACCAAGGCGGATAGCCTGATCAATTTTTTCCGAACCGGCGTTCTCTATTTCAAGCCCGTTGCGACCTTGGCGACCTCGATCAATCCATTTCGGGATCTGTTCAGGTTAATGAACAATGATGAGCGGGCTGCGCTTGGCGGTGTCCAATTGCCCTACGCAGATCAGGCAACGGGAATCGGGCCGTTCAATTTGAAGCAGGCAGTGCAGAGCATGACCAAGGATCAATTCTGGGATGACCTAGAGGACGGGATGGCCAATCTCGACGACGGTAAAGCGCCTAAGCTGAGTATCAGGCCCTGGTCGATCGAAACCTGCTTTGGCTATTGGGTGCCGAACGCACTCGACCATGACTGGCATGCCCGGCTCGAAGACGCTGGCAGCATGAAGCGGGAAAGGCTGATGCAGTTTCGCGCAGTCCTCGTCAAGCTCGACAAGGAGGTGCTCGTCGAGAAATATCGGGAATATCTGGCCGAGGTTCGCGGTTTGCTGACAACGAGGGTTCCACGCTACGCATCGCTGCTCAATCAGCTCGAACGTAATCCATTCGATGAAGCGTTTTTTGAACGATTCGTCGCACGCGTTATCGCTTACCTCGAGGATACGACCCGGCTCAAGCGTCTTGCCGAGCCTTTCATTTCGGGCGGGATGCCGGAAATTTGGGAAGACGTCCAGGCATACCGGGATTTTCGCGCAAGCTTTTTTGATTACCTGGATCGCGTCGCGCGTCTTCCAGGTAACAAGCCGAAGGTCGCGCGCATCATTCTGGAACGACTCGACATCGACGGCCCCCTCGGTGGAGAAGAAGAATGGTCCGACGTGTTTGGGGAATTCCTGGAAGAATACGGGTGGACTGACGACGCCTGGACAGAACGCGCTTAATAACGCTTGGGCACGCGTCAATGAAGATTAGCGCGGATAGCAAAACAGGAGCTACTGATATCAATATTAAGCTTTTGTGCAAATCAAGGGCAGATTGGTGCTGGCGTGAGCCCTCAACTCGACAATATTTTTAGTATTGTCGAGTTTGTGACTTAAGGTAGGTGTGGGCTGCTACTTAGCCCCGGCATCGACACTACAGCCAACTCGATATTAGAAAATGTATTGTCGAGTTGAAAACTTTCGTCGGGCAAAGCCAACTGTCTTCGCTCATCCATTCGGACAGACGACATTGTCGCAGACCGGATCGGAACGCCGCTGGCGCAGGAGGAATGAATCAGGCAGCGGCATCGACCGATACCTCCCATTGGGCTGACACCTCCAAATGTTCGGGCATCGGACAGTATAGCGCCATCACAGCTTCGGCTACGCGCGTCGGAACCTGCGAGTCAGGCGTAAGCGGCGGATCCTCGTCGTCGTCCTCGCTATCCATCAGATAGCCCAGCGGCAGGCCAGGGGAATGGACGCCAGCCCAGTTACGCTCGGCGAGCGCTGCGACGATGCGTTCACGGTGCTCCAGGCGCCAGGGCGCCGGCCCCAAGCGGCCATCTGGCGTCCACCATGCCAGATCGACCTCAATGCACAGTTCATTATCCTGCCAACACGGCTCGTATATGGCCGGCCGGATAGCGTCAACCCGGATCTGGATCCCCAAGCCGTACGTCGAAACGTGTACCCGGCGCGCATCCACTCCCTTCAGAAACTCGATTAGCGCCCGACGGAAGTCGCGATGGAACTGCTGAAACACGCGCATGCCTTCCATCCTGCGCCGTACGATCATGCCTCGGTAGAAACGCGCGACCGGCACGTAATCGCGCGGATGAGTAGGAGCGACGCACCCCTCCACGTCGACGATGTCGGCCCTCTGCATCGCCAGGCGCTGCAGGTCGCCCCAGATCCAGTCGGCATTGAACTCGTTCAACTGTGCCTTTCTAAACTCGTCGCCGGTCCGGGTCAGCGCGAAGAACCGGCATGCACTTGCCCCGTAATAGTTGAGTTCCTTTGTATAGTGCGGTGTTGATTCGTAATAGTGCACTTCTACTAGGTAAGCATGCACCTCTCGGCGTAACACGATCTTCCTGCCGGCTTGCGGATGCCACTTCAGCAGCGCGTCGAGCGGGTCGAGCCAGCCCGACGGCGGCCGGTCCACTACGTATCCGTCGCCGCCGTCACCGATTGCGAGCTGCGCCGGAAAATGCCGACGCACTTCCCCGTGTGGCGTGACGCCCTCATAAAGCCAGGTACGGGGTAAGTGCTTTTCCACTTCCTCGCGTGCGGGCGGCAACTGCAGGTCCTCGAAGGTCGTTCCCAGGATATCTGCCAGCTTGTACGCCGTGGCTCGGCTCGTGCGTGTCCCCTTCATGATGCGGTGGATGGTCTTTTCGCTCAGGCCGACGGCATAAGCCTTGATCGGGGCGCCGGCCACGGCAATGCGCAGGCGGACCTTGTCGGGATTCAGCTGGATGGTTTCTTTCGGCATCGTCTCGTTCCGGGCCCTTATCGTCCGCCACTGGCTTTGCTGTTACGGGCCGCTCCGCGAGCCGCGCGGGCCGCGAAATCGTCTTTTGACACCGTGCCTTTGTCTTTCATCGTACGGCTCTGGATGACCGATGCGCGTTCCTGCGTCATCGGGGTCTTACCGGCCGCAGCCTTGCCCACGCCTGTTTTCGTCTGCTTCGTCATGGTTTTCTCCATAGGTTGTTCGGTACCGGAGGAACGATAAGGCAGCGCTGCTGTCCAGTCACGTTCTGGATTGGGACATATTCGGACACGGCCCTGGACAGGTAGGCGGTGCACCGACGCCGGGTCGAAATTCGGAACCGGATCTTCTGCTGATCAAGCCGCCTAGCGTTCAATCAATCCAGCTACGCTCAACAGATTAAAGCAGTGTTCTAGCGGCACGCCTCGCGCGACGAGCGGCTCCGCCCAATGGTGCGGACTGCTTGGCCGATTCGTCGCCGACAAACTGTTCACGGCGTCGAGTAACAGATCGCGGTGTGGTGAGCGGGCCAACAACTCATGCGCGTCCTCCAGGACTGATCGCCAACGCGGCCACATGATGCGCCAGCGCCGACGCGGGCCGGTGCCGCGGGCTTGCTCCGACAACAGCGGCTCGCCATCGTATCGAGTTTCGAATGACGCGAAAGGCGGCAACGAGACGGCGCTGTGCACCACATAGTAAGGCCCATTCAACTCGGCGCCGTGAAGAAATCGAGCGCTCGCCAGGTAACGGAGGTACAGGTTGATCGCCAGGTGCTGGAGCGTGTCGTCGTGCGCTGGCAAGTTGAAGCGTCGGCGCAGGCAGGGATAAATCATGCTATCTGTCAGCTTTGTGCCGTCCCTGCTGCCGTGGATATACCTTTCGAAGATACTGGCTTGGAAGAGGAACGCCGGCACCTTGATCACGGTCTCTGGGTACGTTTGCCTGGACAGGAAGGCCGGGATTGCTTCGTCCAGGCCAAGTCGCTCGCGCAGCCACGCTTCCTGCTCGCCGCCAGGCCAGCGAGAAAACGCGGTGTCGATATCGACGTTGGCGGCTTGCCTCGCTTTTTCGAGCTGCGCCAACTGCGCCCGTTCCTGTCGTCGGCGTTCCAGTTCGGCGCGGTGCTTGTCGTTGGCCGCGTCGACCCGCACCTGCAGCTTGTGTTGCAGGTAAGCGAGGTGCTCGTCGCTGCGTGGGTACACAAGCCACTCTTTGTGGTGCACGCCCTCGATGACGCGTTCTTTCACCGCCTCGAATCCGTCCCGCGGATTGAGATCGGACAGGTCGATTTCCAGTGCCGGGAAGCCGAGGCGTTTGAGCTTTGTCCGCTTTTCCTCATCGACGCGATGGCGGAAGAACATTTCGACCAGCAGTTGTCGGTCGCCGCGGTAGCCGACGACATCCGGCCGGATCGTGTCGATGGCGACTTCCGCCACCGTGCGATCGAACTGGATGCGCCGTTGCTGTGACAGGACTTCATACTCGTGCAACTCGCCGCCGTTCTGGGTCGCCGCTGAAATGTGGAAGCTGACCTCCGGGACCATTAGGCCACCGCACTCGATGAGCACCTGCTTGGCGGCCGCGTGGATCGCGCTCTCGACGCAGTGGTCGGTACCGGGTGCGTTGTGGTGCGCGAAGTGGCGGCGCCTCGACCCTTGCTTGAGGATCAGCCGCGCCCCGCACCCGGGACAGCAGCACTGACAATCCAGGCCGGCCGCGAGGGAATCGGTCGGCGCCAGCAGCCGATCGCCCTGGCGCCCGAACGGCACTTTCAACCCTTTGTCGGGCTTCTCGGTCGTGGCCATCTTAAACGCGGTACCCAGGCATCACACCCCTTCTTGCGGCGCGCACCCGCCTCGCCGCCCTGTTTGGCGTAGTACTCCTGCGCGGCCTCGGCGATCCGCTTCTCCTTTGCCTTGACGTAGATGGACGTCGTCGCCGCGCTGGCGTGGCCGAGTACGTCCTGCACGACGACGATCGGCGTGTCGTCTTCGATGGCCAGCGTGCCGAACGTGTGCCGGAAGGCGTGCGGCGACGTGTGCTCGAGCTGGGCCAGGTCCTCGGGCGTGGGCAGCGGCGCGTGACTTGGTATTAATAACCTCAGGATTAATCTTCTATTTGAAATGGTGCGCCTAAATATATCTTAAAATAAAAGTCTTGTTCAAAATGCAGTATGGCTAGCTAGGGAGTCGCGTCTCCAAGAACGAGTCGAGCGCTAAAGTGATTTTCCCTGAGTCCAGAAAGTGTAACTTACGCGCTACCGTCCCGCCCCACTGTGCTAGGCCTACGAAAAAGTACATTCCTCCGAAGAGGGCAAACACAGGACTGCCGCTCATTCCATCTACGTCGACGCTAAAATCAGCACAGTCAATTGTACAGTATCCATCGTCCCCGACTTCGGATAGTTTGCCCCTTACGAGCAACGGATGCCATTGCATCTCCATTTTTTCGTAATCGATTTTCTCTTCGGTGTTAGGATACCCGAGCACAAAAAGTGTCTGTCCAACTTGTAAGTCTGTAACTGGTCTCCAAAAGTGGTTTAGATCCCAAGCATACCAAGCGACGTTATTATCGGAGTTCCTATCCAATGCCCACCCATAAATGTCGAGATACTCACCTTTGTTATCCTGAAAATCAACACACTGATCCTTTATAATCGGAATCGGGACCTCACGGCCAGGCAACAATAAATTTACTTGCTCTGGTTTCGCGTGTGCAGCCTCTATGACATGGGTAGCAGTGATAGCAAATTGGTGCGATTTCCATTCTACTAAAAAAAGTGTTCCGGTTCCCCACGGAACCCCCGTATCTTCAATGAATTGTACAGGATGCGTACCGGGCAGAAGAGCTTCGAGTGTTGATTCAAAACTGATTCTGTCCGCCTCGTCAATCGAGGCTTTTGCTATTGCTTGAAAATCTTCCTCTGTAATACCGAGCATTGCTGCATTCGTGCGACCGCACAATGTGGCTAACGCGAGTGTGCCACCTGGGTGTGAACGTTTGAATGCAGCACTTAAATACGAAAAGGCGGCTTTTTCATCAGTATCAAGTATATCGAAGCCTAATATGAACGCAGCTTCCCCACTCCCATTGACGTATGCGAGCTTCAGCCATCGAGTTCCCTCGCTCTCAATACCTAAGTTATAAAAACGGCGAGAGATAAGCAACATGGCAGCAGGATTTCCACTTTCAGCTTCCGCCTTCACAATTTCTTCGATTTCCGGGTTATCCTTGACCTTTTCGTAGAACGAACTTGATTCGGAATGGTTGAACTCTTTCATTTTTGCAAGATGCGCTTTTTGTCGCTCTGCGGAGAGGCGCTCAAATTCTTTTCGCGTCTCATTCACTACCTCGTGCGTGGTTCTTTTCATGTTTATTTACGTTTGGAACGTCGCAACTTTTGAATGCGCGTATTGTAGCTATCGTCTTTTACGTGTTAGCTCGTTCTTCTTCCGCTAATTTCGAAAGCTCAACAAAAATATCTAATGTCGGGCTTCTCGGTCGTGGCCATAGTAATCTGGCTGCGCTGACATCACATCGCCTTCTTGCGGCGCGCACCCGCGTCGCCGCCCTGTTTGCCATAGTACTGCTCCGCAGCCTCGGCGATCCGCTTTTCCTTCGCTTTGACGTAGATGGACGTCGTCGCCGCGCTGGCGTGGCCGAGTACGTCCTGCACGACGACGATCGGCATGTCGTCTTCGACGGCGAGGGTGCCAAACGTGTGCCGGAAGGCGTGCGGCGACGTGTTCTCAAGCTGGGCCAGGTCCTCCGGCGTCAGCAGCAGCGCCTCCTGCGACGTGTGCTCGGCCACGTGCGCCTGCACGCGGCCCAGGGCGCCGGCAATCACGTCGTACAGCGAATTGGCGCGATAGCCGTTCGCACCGTCGTCCCGGTGCCGTGCCCGCGCCGCCGGCGTGCCCGGCACCACCAGCGGCGCCAGCAGCGGCAGGTCCGCCGGCGTGCCGTCAAAGTCGAGCCCGCGATCGCGCCAGTGCGCGCGCAGCGCATCAACGGTGCGCCCGCTGACCGGGACTTTGCGGAACTTGCTGCGCTTGCCGAGCACCGTGAGCATCCACACGCCGCTGGCGTGCCGGCTCGCCTTGAGCTTGTCCTGACGCGCGCTGGCCGCCTCGGCGCGGCGCAGGCCCGAGTCCCCCATTAGCAGGATGGCCGCCAGCGCCACCCGGTCCTGCTGGTTGTCGGGTTCCGCCGCGCGCAGGGTCAACACCTCAACTACCGTGTCCCAGGCATTCCTGCTGAGCGCACGGTCGACCTGCATGTGCTCGGCCTGCACGATCACCATCGGGTCCTTCACCGCAGTCCAGGGATTGCCGGCCAGGTAGCGCACCTTGACCAGCCAGTCGAACATGCCGCGCAGGATGAGCACGGCCTGCTTCTGCGATCCCGTGCTCATCGGCTCCTCGGCGAACGGGCGCCAGCGTTTGCTGGTTTTGACGGTGCGCGGGCCGCGGAACTCCGGCGTCGGTGCCACCAGGAACTGCTTGTAGCGCTCGCAGTCGTCGACCAGCAGCGACGACATCGGCTTGCACGCCTCCAGTGCACACCACAGGATGAATCGCTCCAGCTCCTTGCGGTACGCGCGTTCCGTATGGGCCTGGCCCTTGTAGCGCACCAGGTAGGCGTTGATCGCCTCGAGGTCGTTGCGCGCGGCGATGAAGCAGAACGCCGGCGAGCGGTTCGCGCCCTGCAATCCGGACAGCCATGCCGGCAGCTGGAAGGTGCCGAGTGGCGCCAGCGCGGCGCGGCGCGTCGGATCCAGCACCGGCAGCAGGTCGAAATTCTCCGCCGGCGCGGCGTGGGCGCCGTCCAGGTCGATTTCCCCGAGCTGGTCCGGCCACTGGCGCAGCCAGCGCAGGATCGCGCCAGCCCGGCCGGCGCCCACCCGCGGTACCGAGCGCCACCAGCCTGGCCCGCGACGCCTGATCAGGTCGACCAAGTCGCCGATCGTCAGCACCTCTTCTTCCTTCAGGGCGCGGGCGGTCTTCGGCCGGAACCATTGTGCGACCGGCTGCGCTCGGCTTGGCGCCGGCCGCGGCATGTCGGCTGCCTTGATCAGGATGTCGAGCGCCTTGTCGGTAATGGCGCCGCCCTGGCGCGCACCCTTCAGGATCTCGGCGAAGGCTGGATTGTGCTCGATCGCGCGCTCGATCAGCGCATTGCGCATGTCAATGAGCCAGCGCTCGAGACCTTGTTCCAGTTGGGGACTGTCTTCGGTGTAGTACAGGTCGGCGATGCGCTGGACTGGGATTTTGAGCACGTAGGCGCGCAGCGCGGTGTAGTCGGTGCGGTTATAGGCGAGCTCGGGCAGTGCGATGTCGGTATGCTGGGACATTATCGATCCTCTGCAGCGCCAGCCGGATTATTCGCTTCCTCGGCGCGGTGCATCATGTGAAAGCCCTCGACCACGAGTGCGAGGATCAGCCACCACGCGTAGATGCCGGCACCGCTGTTGCACAGGTTGGAGCCCGCTAAGCCGTGCGCCACCTGGTTGCGCAGGTTTGGCCCGAGCGGCGTGCACATCAAGGCGCGGATCATGAAGGTCAACGACTCGCCGAAGCATGTCGCCATTTGCGGCAGATCGACCAGTTTCGACAGCCCCAGTTCCATCTCGATGCCTTCTTGGCGGCTGGTGGTTTGCGCGCCGGCTTCCTTGAGAACCGAACGCACCATGTGCTCGAATTGCGGGACGAGGATGTGGACTGCCTGAACGAAGTCGCTGCAATAGCCGGCGTACAGCCCCTTGGCCACGAGGTTGGCGCGATCGGCCGGCACCAGCGCCGACAACTGGGCAATCGTGTAAAAGTCGTACAGTGATAGATGAAACTGCTGGCGGATCGTGTCCAGGGCCGGGCCAACCAAACCATGGGCTGCCAGATCTGCCCGGCGTGCACATGCCTTGACCATTTCGGCGACCAGGCGCCGCTCACGGCTTGCCGCGTCGCCGACGCCGTCTTCGTGCGCGATGATCCGGCCGTCTTCATCGACGCTCGTCGTCGAGAATAACGCTGCAATGCCGTTCAAGGGGATTTCGGCTTCGGCCCGCAATGCTTCCAGGCTTGGCCACGGCGCGATCTGGCAGAAGGCGAAGAGCGCCTCGGTAGGGGGGAGGCCCTGCACTTTGCCGACGGCTTCGCGCACCAGGTCGCTGATATCGAAGCGGTGGCTGACCGTCTTCATGCGGCCAAGCACGTCCAGTCCAGCGTCCGGTAGCCTCGCCCTTAGCTGTGCGATGGCGTCGGCTGCGCCGAGCTGCTCCCGGTACCGGGCCGGCACGCCCTGATAGGCGTCGATCGCTTTCGCATAACAGTGGTGCAGACTGATACCTGAGCCGTCCTTCTCGCCTTGCGCCAACCAGCTTTCGGCGATCAGGATCTGCACCGCGGCACGGCGTTTTTCATCGCGTGCCCGCTCGAACCAGGCCAAAGCGCTTTCGGCGAATCGCTGTGCGCCGAATGGATCGCCGCCCAGCAGAGCGCGTCGAGCAATCGCCTCGAGCGTGTCTGCGATCTGGCCGGCTTCGTCGCGCGCCAATCCCTGAACCTGGAGGGGCCACAGGTAGCGCAGGGCTGCGGCCTGATCGTCGGTTTCTACGGCTTGCCAGAACGCGCCCAGCAGCTCGCCTGCGATCTCGGTCGCCAGAGCGCCGCCTTTATCAATAGACAGTGCCAGCTGGATCGCACGCTGACGGCATTTGATGACTTCGCGGTCCCAGTCCTCGCCGCCGATTTCCGGCTCACGGTATGCCTCGATGGCCAGGTGCGCGAACTGGATACCTTTGCGGCGGTCTCTGAACCAGACCAGGTCGGCAAGCCGCGCGCGTAGCCACGGGTGTCTGACGGTGGGCGCCAGCTCGGCCAGCAGGTCGATATCCGCCAGCGTCAGATCCTCGGGAAGCATGCTGCGTCCCGCTGGGCGTCCGATGAAGTAAAAGTGGGACTGTTCATTAAGTAAAAATGAGACTTCTTGAACAAATGAAGTAAAAGTGGAACTGTTGACGCATTGCATGTAGGCGTTCG
>Ga0308160_10003618_pt1 | contig 17267 bp, 19 predicted proteins | sample PhyFR1_FD_201036 | JGI IMG/M metagenome (GOLD analysis project Ga0308160, IMG submission 201036) | Phyllosphere microbial communities from UC Gill Tract Community Farm, Albany, California, United States - DLSLF.R1 | ecosystem: Host-associated > Plants > Phyllosphere > Unclassified | place: USA...
TCATGGAACATCAACATCGCATTGGCAAACGCAACCCCCGAACAACGACAAATCCTAGATGACAACTACGGACGTAAATCTTCCGAATCCGAATCAAGAGTCAAGGAAGTTTTCGCTCAAGCTCCAATCTCTATTCCAGAGAGATTCGAGAAGTATGAAGGAGAGACTTTTACCGAGTTGACAAAGTTGATTGAGGGGATTGATGAGAGCAAGGGATTAAAGAGGGAGGTATTTACGAGCTTTTTGGAGAAGGTCTACAAGAGGTCCAAGTAGGTTTAGAGTGGATTAGAGCAAGTAGGATTCAGAGTGGATTAGAGCACATGCATAGATTTCGCGTTGCATGCTGCCAGCTGAGATAGATCCCTTACTCGGATACTTTTGGCGCTTCCGTAGACCTTTTTTCCTTCTTCTTCCCATCGTCCATGTTCCCAATGACTAATCCCTTAACGCGATCTGCCAGACTCCCCAATCCAGTCTCACGGACTTTAACTTCCTTCCGGACTCTAGGTTGTGGTGTCTCTTTAGGGTTCTCCTGTTCAGTTCGCGCGGACGTTGGCGGTTTTGCGGAAGCGGGAGTTGGCGCTTGTGGTTTTCTCTGATTCCGGTTTGGTCTAGGCCGGGATGTGGGCTCGATAGGAGGAGGATGAGCAAGTCCAATAGGTCCCTTCCGTCCACCTTGAATAGGATGTGGTTTCTGTGGTTTCTTACTGGACGCAGTACGCCATTCAGGTTCGTTGGGGACAGTCGTGGCTGCCGGATCTTTAGGTGGATGACCAGGTGGTGGAGGAGATAAAATTGCGGTTGTTCCCACAGGACCGTTCTCTTGAGTCTTCATCTCCGGCTTAGGTTCAACAGGGACAGGGTCATCTGGAATTCCACCTCCCTCAGCACCCATCCCTGGACCTTCTTCACCTATCATCCCAGCACCTCCATCTTCAACAGGCCATGCTTTTCCATCTCCTCCTTTCCTCTCCTCCTCATCATCCCCTCCAGCTTGTCTGCGGGCCTCATCGGCAGCTTTGAAATCATCCCCAATAACCCCATCATCATCCTCATCATCACTTTCATCCCAATTTTTATTAACTTTTTTATTCGCCCGACGTTTCTCGTTTTTGATCTGTGCTTTCGTTTTTGTATTGCTCGAGGAAGACGAGGTGGGAGCGAATGGATTATCAGGTTTGGGGGGTTGTTGAATTCGATCTGAACCTGGGATTTTTGTCGTTTCAGAGGCTTTTTGCCGGGATCCGCGGAACCGACCGACATCTTCTTGGGGTGTGAAGCCTGGTCGGATCTTGAGTTCTTTACGTAGGCTATACGTCAGTGAACTGACTCTCCTGGACTGGACGTCCTCCGCGAAAAAAAGTCCAGGCGGTGTAATCGAAGCACCCCAGAGCCTCCGTACTAGCCGGCAGCCAAACTTCTCCAGAGACCACCTCAAATTCTGTTTCCAATTTGGACAGGACTCTTCAATAGTCGACATGTAGGGCGATACACTGATCCGGGTAAGATAGACTTACGAGCCATCTTTACGCGCTGACGTAGGAACTACCCTCTCTAGAGTTTTTGGATCTACGACTATGCCCGCTGCTGTTTTTTGGGGATTCATTGGTGGCATCGCCATCTTGGTATGTTGGACAGGAATATATACAGAAGACAAGTATAGGAAATGTGGTGGTAGAATGAATGAAAGGTAAGCGCAAATATAGGGTCAAACAAAAGTCAGAGTTGTGCGGGATCAGTTGAACCGGTACCATACGTCACTATTCTAAGTATTATAAGCGATGCTCTGAGATTGGTACTATGGAGCAGCCGTCGTGGTATCATTACATGCGTCTACGGAATGGGACGGTTGGAGTTAACAAGCACAGGAGGTAAGGGTTAGCTAAAAGATAACATCCTCATCCTTGCCTTCCTGCAACATATCCCCTCCACCTCCAGCCCCACCTCCAATACCTTCATCCTTGTGCATCTCACCTCCATCAGCCGTATGATCCGCATTAGCCTCAGTCCTGGTCTTTTCAGCCTGTTCTGCGTCCCTCTTCTTCTTTCCTTGGACCTTCTTGAGTCGGAAGAACTCCTCTCTAATCGTTAGTTCAGTTAATGTATGGAAAATGGGGACATACCGATCAGCTTCATCTAATTCGGAGTTGATGTATTTGATGGTATTGTCGAGTTTGGGGATAATGACGTGCTCGATTGCATTGACACGTCGATTGGTAGCTCGGATAACTTCGTCCAAGATCGTGAATGCCGTCTATAGGTCAGCCTCCGCATGCGATTAAGACTCACCTGTAATGAAGCAAGTTCAACAAGCGTCCCCACAGCCTTTATATACGTATCCCTAGCTTTCTGGACTTGCTGTCCACCTCTACTCAATCCCGTCAAGTTGAAATCTACCATCAGCTCCTTTCATATAGCACAACATACCTGAAGCATCTTTACTCTTGACCCCCTCGAATGCGGGCAAGACAACACCACTGACATTCTCCTGTTTAGCCCGGACAGTGTAGCTTGCTTTCTTGACGGATTCTTGGACTTGATAACCGATATCTCCTGCGGTGTAGGTGACTTCGGCGAGAGAGAAGGATGCTAGTTGGAGGACTCGACCCATGAGTCTTTTTGCCTACTCTTCAGCTTTACATTATATGCTGCGGATCAAGTAGCTCACCTCGTCGACCTTCTTGAGGATACTTCGGAATCGGGTCATGAGCGCATCTCGTTTCTTGGCGAGTAGCGAGTGACCTGTCTGAGCACCCTTTAGACGACCCTTTGTGAGGGTCAGATTCATACGTGTGGGGCTGGAGTTCAGCATGTGATCCGATGATAGTCATGTTGAGGGTGTGCTTACAAGACGGCTTCTCTTGCTCCTGATGACATTGTGTATATATGATATAGAAAGGGAGTGATGGTATAGCAGTGAACAGACCGGCGGAGGTGGACCGTAATTGACCGGAATCAAAAGTGAATCAAGTGAGTTACCTATACAATGGGGGTTATAGACCATCTTTCATCTATACCTACACACAGACATCCACCATCAAACAACTAAGCAAAGATGAGAATGGATGAAGAAGACGATGAAGATGATTATGATGATGATCACGAGCAGGATCAAGAGCAGGAAAATGAACAGGAGAATGAAGAAGAAGAGGTGGGTTATTTGGACTTTTGTGTCGCGTCGGCGAGTGGAACTGACTTTTCAGGATGATCAGATGAATGGGGATGATGACGATGGGTCTGGGTGGGTATTATATTCTGGTGGCCTTGTTGATTGCTAATCGGCTTAGGGATAACTCGGACGAGGACGGGTCGGATGACGACGACGAGGATGATGAAGACGACGAGGATGAGGATGGAGATGGGGACGACGACGATGATGATGATGACGATGACGAGGATGATGATGATCGTAGTGATGGTGATGCAGATGGGGACTCGCGCCAACGAGACCGTAACACACCGCGTACGTCCCTTCTACCCATGCCCTCAGCTTCTGACTTTTAGCTACCTCGAAAGCCGAAATATCCACCTCAACCCCACCTCATATCCGCCGTCATCGAGAGCTCCTCCCAACCTTCCCATCAGATTACACCGGCCTAGCACTGGAAGCTATCGTCGGTATTCCCACCCCTGGTCCAGTCCATTCCATGGCGACATCCATGTGTTCCTCCTATTTACTCACCGGATCTCAAGATGGACACATCAGAGCTTACGATCCATGGTCCAGTGCGAATGGTATGCAGACGATGACTGCTCAGCAGCGTTCAGTAGTGGGGCTGGGGGAAAGTATCAATAAAGCTGGAGTGTTTCGGGGGTGGTGGAATAACGAGGTGGAATCTGGTTCTGGGGAAGATGCTTGGAAAGGGCTAGAACCAGTCTACAGTCTGGCTTGTCAGAGTGATGCTCTCTGGGCTGCTTCGGGAACTAGGGCAAGTGTTTCACCACCAAAAAGAGAAAGCTGATGGTCAGTCTGGACCCATCAACCTGTACACTCTGCGGCACGCGCCAGGTCACATGGTACATACACTCCGAGGACATCAAAGTGTGGTCTCTTGCCTATCAATTCTTCCAGGCGAGCAAGGCTTACTCAGTGGTTCATGGGATGGTACAATACGGGTGAGTACATCGTTTACACGACTGAGCTGATGACCAGGATTGGGACCTCAACACCGGCAAGTGTGCAAGGACGTACTACACCCACGGAGCCCAGATCTCGTCATTAGCCATGAGACCAGTATCATTACCAGGGAACGACTCGTCGGAAGGTGGTATACTGGTCAATGTCGGGCCAGACTTTTTCGAGGCAGATCGAGCAAAACCCAACGGAGAGAATGGAGAGACCAAAAACGGAGAAGACTCAAAATCAGGCTCGCCAACCCCAGCACCTCGATCAGTCAAGGGTGAACCGACCGGTACACCTCTACCTCCAACCGAAGATATCACGATGGCTCCACCACCAGATGTTCAGGTCGATACGGAAGAAGTCGGATCCCCGTATGATCCGCTCTTTGACGACGATATGGGTGGAGATGCAGATGCTGAAGGAGAATCAGTCATTCCATCTAACGGCAATACCGCACTACCCACTCCCTTGACTACATCCCCACCGCCCAGCTTCACTCCAGGACTGGCACTACCAACAGCAAGCGCACTCGACTCATTCACATCCAACGCAAACGGCTACGAAACACCACCCCTTACAACACCCACCAATCCCAAGACTGAAACTCGTCAATCCCCACCTGGTCCAACCCCCTTATTCGCTCAGAACGCAACAGCAGGCCCCTCCAGAGGAGAAGGTGCCGCCCGTGGAATCCCTTTACTCACTCGCACGATATATGGTGAATTCTCAAACGACGTAATGATGACAAGTACCATGGACGGACAAGTGACCCTAATGGACCGTCGTGTTCCCGACAATGGACGGGTGGGGAGGTTATTGTCGGGTGAAAAAGCTCCGCCGTGGTGTATGTCGGCTTGTTGGTCTGGGGATGGGAATCAGGTTATGGCGGGACGGAGGAATGGGACACTTGATATTTGGGATGTAAGGCGGACGTCGAGTTCGAGAGCACCGAATTTACTGCGGACAATGAAGACACCGCAGGAATCGGGGTCTATCAGTTGTGTGGTTGCGTTCCCGGATGGCCGGCATATAGCAACGTGAGTTGCATTGTCCTTCCTTGGTTTCTTATGCTAATGTCCAGGGCATCACAAGATAATATCCGTTTATGGAATACTGTCGAATACTATGATCCAGAAGAATCTATCAAGAAAAGTAAATCAAGACCGCCATTCAAGATCGTGGCTGGTCATCACGGCGGTACAATATCCAGCATGAGTAAGTCTCGTGCCGCCGTACAAAATCAAGAGCTAACAGCCAGTTGTCGATCCTACTTGTAATTTCTTGTTTGCGGCGAGTGGAGATAGGGGATGGCAGGGCGAGGCGACAAAAGTGGTCTTGATACATGATATCAAGGCCGTGTAGGTATAATTCACATTTAGCATAATGTTCAGGCGAATACAGGCGCCACCCGTATGGATAGTTTTATCGCTCCTTTCCTGGACTCAATCTAGCCTCGACCAGTCGACGATAAACTACCTATATCGGACGCCGTGATATCACTAGCGCGACATATCCTCCCTTGTCCCCAAGCACCTTTCTTGGCTGGCACTCTTGATGTTTGAGAGGGGCGTCCCCATGGAAGGATTTCTAAAGGAAGTGTGTCGAAACGTGCGATCCTTTCAAGTACAGGGGTAGCCCACCGACTGACGACCTGTTGACGACTACTTATGATACTCCCTCTACACTCTTGCCCTATCACTCCCCACAACACCATCATTTTCCAGTCACCTAGCACCACAACACACCATTACTACACTACCACATTATCACAGCCACAAACATCACGACACAACATCATCTTATCGGTATCATGCTTGTCAACAACTTTACTAAGCTCCTCGGAGCTCTACTCGTCGCCAAGGGTACGACCGTCCTACTCTTTCACAACAGCATGACCTAGCTGATTTGACAGGCACTTCCGGACTCCCGACCACACCCAACACCAGGAGCTTGGAGAAGAGAGACCCCTCTACCAGGGCCTGGTTCCAAATCTTTGGAGACAGCCAGAGACCTGAACTTCAGCACCTTGCAGATGGTATGTCCTCCTCACAGTCCTATCCTCAATGCGCTGAGAATACAGCTTTCCCAATCATTCATTCTCTGAACAGCTCACAGTGGATTGCGGGTAAGCATCTTTCGCGTTTCGTCTGATACAAGCCGACTTGCAGACGGTACTATACACTGGCTCACTCTGTTGATGGGCTTTCAGCAGTGCAGCAATCTCTGGCCTCTCTCTTTCTTTCCGGAGCAGCTCGACCATCCTATCCCCTTTCCGAAAGACCAAGCTTACTCCTTGCCGTACGATCCAGAGGGCAAGATGCGACATGAGATACTTGCAAGATTGGGACATATGAACAAATTGGAAAAACTAGTCCCCAACTTTGATTCCAATACTCTTCAGGATCAGGCTTGGTGAGTTGCCTACGGGAGCTCGAGCTGATTTTGAGGTGGCCATGGGCACTTTTGGAGGGCGTTCAAGCGTATGCTTTGGAAGACAAGGTCGCTTTTGGAAGGAGCGTCCTTACTCTGTCAGGTATCGGGGCAATCGTTATCGAAGGTGAAGAGTTGAAAGCGGAAGGTATTCAAGATATACTTTGTGAGTTGGCGACGTAATCCCCTCAGCGGGACTGACAGGCCAGGGGACAAAGTGTACTCGAACGCCATAGAGTCACCTGTCTGGGTACAGTATGGTTCCGACGGCCAGGATTTCCACGTCGTACGAGACAGTACTAAAGACTCGCAAGTGGATTCGAGCCGCATTCTGATCTTTGGCTGATCTATACAGTATCGGTTTGTACAGTCTTGGCCTCGGAGCGAAAGGCGAGGGCGTGGTGAACAGGGACAGCAAATCCAGATACAGTGAATCACCTGGTGATATCCCTCACCGCGTAATTCACCTGATCGACTTTGCGAAGTTTGAAGGCAGGGTCGGGCTGTGGAAAATGCCCCAGACGCCTCTTGAGCCCCAGGTATGAGTGTTCTGTATCATCAAAGTTGTCAAAGACTGTCAATGTAAGGAAGATTCAAGTTTCCATCATTGAATCCCCTTGTTGTTTGTAAAGTAGCGCTATATGAGTATGTACTGTTCGATCCATCTATCCGCCCGTGACCCAACAAGCAAAATCGTACAATTTGCACTATGCACATCTCGGGGTGCTCGCCGATTGTATATCCGGCGGTACTTTACTCCATCTGCTATCTCCCCCGTGATGCTAACCACATGATTCACTTTAGTCAGGTCTACTAATAGCAGTAGTGCGTGGGGGAGATGGAGTTCTCCGGTATATGAACCCCCTTATCACGCCGCTCCGACCGAGCTAGACATAGATCTTTGGTATTGGGGGGATTCCTGGCTAAGTATATAGATGGCGGCAGGGATGGCTCATCTCTTCAATCTGGTATACATCGGGATTATGAGATTGTTACTAGTGGTCACAGCTTTCTTCTCGGTGGCCGAGCAAGGTGAGTTTCTTCTGTACAATCGAGCTACGGGCTGATGTGTCAGTCTCTTCTCGCCTCGTCCAAGTCCCTACCCTAGACTTTGAATCCACCGGATCTTTCTATGAACTCGCCAATGTCCGCTCTATTCACATCGATCCGCAATACGCAAACAGCATCAATGATCATGGCGAGACTCTAATTCCACCGACCCTCCTCGCATTCGGCGAGACGTTCGCTCAAGACCTCTCGACCGTCATCGGTAGGAACGTAAGCGCAGAGAAGAGTGAGGCTACCGGATCGTCTATCTACCTTACCATCGACTCGGATGGAAACTACACCGACGCAGCTGGAAGGTGGACATCGGAAGGATATGTCCTCAACGTGACCGACACCGGTATCACCGTCAGCGGAGCGAGCCCTTTAGGAGTCTGGTGGGGTACCCGAAGCATCCTGCAAGCCGCCGCTCTCAACAATGGCTCTGTACCCATCGGTACCGGCGTCGATGCTCCAGGATGGGGTCATCGAGGGATAATGATGGATGTTGGACGGAAATTCTACCCCGCTCCATTCCTCATCGAAATGTGCTCTTACCTCAGCTACTTTAAGCAAAACGTACTCCACCTCCACCTAAGCGACAACCTCGTCAAAGTTGATCCTGCGCTATACAACGATACCGTCTACTCGGCGTTCCGGCTGGATCTACCCGGTGCAGATCTCGAAGGCTTGAACAAACGCAAGAACGAGTCATACTCTAGGGAGGTTTTCGAGGATTTGCAAGTTAAATGTGCGGCTCGAGGGGTCACCATCGTGCCGGAAATCGAAGCACCTGGACACGCCCTGGTAATTACCCAATGGAAGCCTGAAATCGCTCTGGAAGGAGATCAGTCGTACCTCGACCTCGACAATCCCGAAACTCTGCCTGCAGTACAGAGTATATGGGACGCCGCTTTACCCTGGATCCACTCCAAGACGGTCCACCTCGGTGCGGATGAATACAGCTCGGATCATATCGACAAGTACAACGAATTTGTGACCAAGCTCTCAGCCCATATCCAAAAGGTATCGGGCAAGTCATCGAGGATCTGGGGTACTTTCCCCCCGAAAGCAAATTACACAAACATCCCTACCGACGTCACTGTTCAGCACTGGGCCGCATTCGCCGACAACGCCCTTTTTGACTACATCAAGAACAACTATTCGGTCGTCAACTCAGACGATGGGTTCTACGTCGTCAACAAGTACTCTGGCTCTTACCCTCAGGTCCTCAATTTCAATCGAGTGTTCCATGGCAACCCGGCCGACAAGTCGCAATTTGCACCCTACATCTTTGACGGCGCCAATTCGACGAACAACGCTGATCCATCCGAGCCTCGGGTTATTGGCCACGAAGCTGCAATCTGGAATGACTTTGGCCCTACTGCGACGGTCGTCTCGGAGACATATGCAGCTCTACGACGTGGACTGCCCGCTTTGGGAGACAAGCAATGGGGTGGAGATATCACCGAGGACGAATTTAATGCTATTTTCGAGACATTGCACTCGTCATTACCCGCCCAAAATTTGGATCTCGCTATCGAATCGCAGTCATCTACTGTTCTGCATTACGACTTTGGGTCTCTCGATGGGGATTGTATCAAAGACCAGTCCGGGAATGGCTATCACGCAAAGAACCACGGCTGCAAAGTCGAGAACTCGTCGGTGATTTTCGATGGAACTTGCTATCTCTCTACATCCCTCGATCTCAAGGGGCAGAATTACACACTCGCCTTCCAAGTCCAATCCGATAGGAACGGAACATCCGAATCTCTCTTTTCCAACGACGTCTACGCCCTCACTACTCAAAAGGGTATCATCACGTTCATGGCCGAAGGAACACCATATCCCCTCAATTACACTCTCCCAGACGGAGTTTGGACGTACCTTGAGCTCAGTGGACAAGGCGGACATACGTATCTCAAGGTCGACAATGGAACGCAGTACGAGTTTATGACCACTTTCGATGTTTCTGGTACTGGAATCGAGACGAAGGAGATCGCTATCCCCGTTCCCCTCGGTGAGATCGGGAAGGGATTCCAAGGAACCATGAGGGATATTGTGCTGTCGAGTCCGTAGACTTTGCTCGGCAAGGTCGATCCTGCAAACTCAGAGGGCCAATGTGGCGCATTGTATCCAGGTATGGAATTCCAATGACATCTTTCGCACTCTCCGCAGCGTAACTTATCCCTTTTACTCCTTTCTGACCTTATGAAACATCAGCTCATTGCCTTTTGGCTGATCTTTGGGACATCCTTCGAATGATGAAGCAAGGAGATGTGATGCTGTCACAGCGATGACCAATGATCGGCACTAGGTCCTTTCACTAATTCGGCTTGATCCCCATCAACGCTTATCAGGGATAGTACAAAGGTCATTGAGGGATATACTGACTATCATACAACTTATATGGATATGAAATGGGGTTTCTTCCCCAATAATAGTGATCACTTCACTGCTCAAAGAGATAAGACCGCTTCCCATGTTCCTAACTCAAATCAAGTTTGGACTTATGCTTGTACTTGCTGCCGGCCACGGTAAGTGTCTACATTTTGAGCTTCTCGCAATTGAGAGCTTCTCGGAACTGACTATCTAGTCGTATGTGCTATACCCACCTCCTCAGGCAGACCCACGAGGTCCGCAAAGAACAACGCCGCCACCGCTTTCTTCGCCGTTCACTTGGGTAAGCTGCCCGCGGCACTGTGGCTGAGCTGATTTTAAGGTGGTCTATGTGCTTGGCTGCCGACTCTTTTCAGTTCTCAGAACCAATTCAGTCTGTGTTCGCTATCCTCTTCACCAAAGTCGTCTCCAGTACGGCTACAACCTAATGCAAATTCCAACGATAGTATCTCATTGAACACTTTCGAGGACGCTCCTGATTTCAAAGGGTTAGTACGCCGCTTTCGGAGCCGGACTGTCTTGCTGAGCGAACAGTGTCGCCTATTTGTCTTTTCCCTCCTCGAGTCAGCTCTAAGAAGGGGAAGAGGGACCGTAGAGTGTCAAAAAGTTGCAAAAATTGCGGGATAATTGCGGTACAGGGACAGTGGGTGACCAATATGTATGTAGTACAAATTTTGCAGCCATGCTTTCGATCTACTGTATCTCGATCTTATTGAACACGTTGTCTGTCACTGATGCTTGTAAGCAAGTCTCGCATAGTAACACCTCCCGCATCAGCCGCCAAGCAACGACATTCAGCCCGCCGCGTACCTGGGGTCAATAATGTTAAAAGACACGCTCTATGAGAGGTTTGGCTTACATAGCCAGAACCCATATGATCAATGTGAGACATTGGCTATAAGGTTATTACTAGTAATCAATAGGTAACTGCCCTTAAATCAGCCCATGCGGTGTTCATCGGTTAGTGACCTTGGCAGCAGTAGAATCAGATGATACATAGCTAGTCTTGTAGCGAGTACATGTATCTCTTCCGGTATACACTTAACACTTACCCCTCAGAGAGATCGGAAAGGGCTTCCATGGAAGCATGAGGGTTCGTCTTCTTGAACACGGAGACCTCCATCGGCTTGTACCGATGCGCCGTCTCGGAGGGCCGGTGTTTCTCCATGCAATCGGGTATGAAGATCGGGACCTCTGATCTCTGTTTTCTTCTAACTTCACGGGCCGTTCTCTCATAGGTCCCTGACTGATCTCGGCTGCTGCTCTGCATGATGGAGGAAAGGGATATGAAACTGGGGTTTCAACGGGCCCACCATTGGCCCTCGGTCCTTTCATTAATTTTCCTTGATTCTCACCAATACTGCTGTGGGGTAAAATCGAAGCAGTGAATGCCCCCTTGGCTGGCGGATTTCACGATTGGCAATCTGCCCGACGAGAAGGTTGGCCATCGTCCACAATACCTGCACTTGGTAAGCAATCCCGGCTGATCGCCTGATGATCGACAGGGTGATCGTCCGATCCTCACTAGGGTAAGAAGCTGCCCTTTGTTCATGTCCTCCTTGTCTCCCGAATACCGACATCCCATCCTTTGTGCTCCACCTAGATCGCCATGCGAGAATCACACAGCCCCTCTTTGATATACGATGATGAGCATACATTGCCATGTCATCAAAGGTGATCTTGACACTGAGACACTAATGACCGATGAACCGCGCCGCTCCATTCGCCCGTCTCTCCTGGCTCCCCGTGATTCAGCCTTGAAACGCCCCAGGATGAGCAAGGGTAACGGTCTGCTTGAACAAAGGTAACCAGGACCGTTTAAACATATATAAGTCTGGTTCATTCGTTCTCTAACATCCACAACAAATCTTACGATATACTTTACAGAACAATTACCGCACTATATGATGATTTCAACCCAATTTACCACCAAGCTGTTTGCAGCTTTGGTCCTCAGCCAATGTAAGACATGTTCCTACCAGGCTAGATAATCCAGCTGACTCTACAGTCGCCAGTGCCATGCCAGGTGTCCCACATGCCGGAGTTGTCGCGAGGGACGAGGTGCGCTCCTCCCAGTACAAGGTCTTTGGACCAAGCGGTAAACCCGAGATAGCTGCTCTTGAGGCCGGTATGTCTTCTCAAACCGGGTGAGACAGGCGTTGTGCTAAACACCCAGCCATGCCGATTGCTTTTGACTCGAAGAACGGGGGTAAGCTTTTCGCCTGTCAGGGATGAACAACTGCTGACCATAAGAGGGCTTGAAAGATTGGCTTCCAGTCCTCCTGGGCTTCCACAAATGTAACAACAAGTACTGGGCCAAGTCACTGTTCTCGAGCGATCCTTCAGTCCCTGCCGAGAACGAGATCGATGGTGTAGCCGCCCTCTACCCGTCCAACCCAGACATTAAGGATGTAAGACAGGTCGTGGTAAAGCTCGACTCCATGGAGCGATCTCTGAAACTTGTTCATAACTTGGATTTTCCAGCTCAGAAGGACACCCCTTGGTGAGGGTTTTCGACGGTATCCAAAGAGAGTGCTGATTGACAGGTGGCCCTGGGCCTTACTTGAGGCATCTCAAATTTATGCCAACAATAAGGAAAAGCTAGACATTGCTCGGAGTATAGAGGTTTTATCTGGTGTCGAAGTTGTAGTCCTCGAAACCAACGATATCAAGGAGAAATACAAGGACAAGGCGTCTTTGAAAGACTTCAGTATGAGACTCTCGTTCGAAAGCTGGTCATGCTGGCAATGCTGATGATCTAGCCGATAACGTGTTGTCCAAAGCCCATGTAGAATCCTCCCCCGTCTGGCTGCAGTGGGAGGAGAACGGCAACTACAGCGTCGCGTTAACCACCGCCAGCCATGAACATTCGTCTGGGGTTTCATACACCAAGTAAGAAGACAATGTTTTACAAAGACTGGTTATTGATTGCCTACAGTGTAACTTTTTTCGCATTCCCGAATGTGCAGGACGAGGGCAAACATGATATCGACATTTCCAAGTTGCAAGTCCACGAGATAGCCATTGAAGCACCTCTTGCGCCGCAGAGAATCATTCATTTAAGGGGTTTCCCACACTTTGACACGGTGACTCAGCAGTGGAAAATCTGATGTGTGGGCGGAACGAACCTCGAACCTTTCAGGATTCGAAGCACAAGTGTAGTGATAGCAATAATGAACGTAAAACGTACTGTGTAGTTTACGTTGCAATGCAAATGCGTCGAGCAGGATTGTCATCCGCCGCCCACTGAGCAGCAACCTTGGGCTTTTGAGCGATTTGGTCAAGCAAGCCGCAGCTTACAAATCTCCAGGTCCTACCAGGTGCAGTCAGAATGTGCATTTTGTTGTGACCTCAAGGGTGGTATGGTGTCAGATTTGTTGCTTCAACCGCCGGCAAGCTTCCACAAAGGGGACGTCCTATCACTTCGGACAGGGATTATTGTCCACCTAGCTTTCCACAAACCGCCAGGTTGTGGAGTGAGGTAGCGCATGATGTGACTGGGGGGGATGTATAGTATGCACGATGCATGACCAAGCAATCAGTGGCAGATGCGTAATGGTATTGGTGACAGGGAGCACATGCGGACGTGGCGGTGGCGTAGGTGGCCGTGTCATAAATTTTTCTAGATCAAGTACAGTTTGTGAACTCTCACTGAGACTGATTACAGGTTCTCTGTGATTTACGCTCCTTCCTGATTGTCACCTGATGAGTACGGTCTCCCCTGGCTGATCGCTCAGGAGGGAGAGAGAGATTACGTGAAAGGATACGGAAAACTGATACACCAATGACCGGTGGATCACCCCAATCCTTTTGCCACTCCCTCCTTGGGCTCCTTGATACAAAGTGATTTGAGGGGTCGCAAGGCTTGTCATAAAGGAAGACATAATCTCTAGTGTGATATATATACTGTGTCTTGACCTCATGTATTTGATGATTAGAAAGTATTTCTAAACTACTTCACAAAAACGATTAACTCAAATGATTTACACCCCATTTTTCACCAAGCTCTTTACAGCAATCCTGCTGGGCCAAAGTGAGCATTTGACGTCGATGGGAAGGGCTGTCTGCTAACCTCACAGCAGTCTACGGGGTACCAAATCCCCAGGACAGTGGAGGAGGCGGCGCTCCCTTGCGCAACTTTCTGGACTCCACTGGCGATGCCAAAATTGTGGACATCGAGGCAGGTGAGCCTGTTCTCGGCGGCAGAGGGCAATGTTTCCTGACTCCACAGCTATGAAACTTGCGCTTGACGAGAAGAACGCTGGTGAGTCAAAGGCTTGTTTACAACTGGCTTCCAATCCTCCTGGGTTTCCAGAAAGGGAATGACCTTTGGGCGTCAACGATGTTTGCACAACGCGATTCGAGGGAGCAGGCAACTGTACTTCTCTTTGACAAAGACAAGGCAAGAAAAGAAGAGGTTGTAAAACTCGATTCCATGGGTCGAATCATCAAGGTTGTTCCTGACTTCAAGGCCGAAAAGGACGAGCCCTGGTATGCCGCTTTGACTGTGAAAACGACGACGCTAATGCGACAGGTGGACTTGGGCTTTGCTAGAGGCATCACAAGCGCATGCACAGAACCCCGCCGTACTTGATATCCCGCAAACGATTCAGACCTTGTCTGGAGTTGAGGCGGTGGTTCTGGAAGGCGAAGAGCTCAAGGAAAGACTCAAGGACAAAAAGAAATTGTGTATGTTGCCTACACATATTCTAGAGACGACATCTTACACCTAGTCGACGAAGTACTCTCCAAGTTGACCTATTCTCCCATCTGGGCGAAATACAAGGAGAGCGATAATTACGGTGTTGCGTTGAAGCTCTTTGATCAAGAAGATCAGGGACCAGATTCGGGGTGAGTAAGCAACACACGTCTCCGGCCTCACTCACTAACACATACAGTATCAAATTTCTCGACTTTCCCGACAGGTTTTCAGACAGAGCGACAGAAGAAGACAAAAAGTGGTATGGTGTTCGGACTTTCAAATTCGAGCTTGCAAAATTTGAACCGGAAAAGCTCGTTTACCTGAAAGATTTGCCAAGGTTCGAGAGTACGACCGGAGAGTGGGTGAAAGCGTGGGCAGATGTATGTACACCGAGCAACAACGCGGGTACGGGTGAGAATGTCAAGTACTGTATGTATGATCGCGATGTATTTGTATTTGCCTCTTGCCACTCCCTAAATCAGCAAGCGGTCAGCGTCTGTCGCCTGCAGAGGCAGAGATATTGGAATGCATTCTTAGATTTCAAATTTCGGATCGTCGTCCTTGTAGTACATTTCATATCTATTCGTCCACCCGATCTTGTTTCCGAAGTCGTCCTCCACCTTGACCTCGAAGTCAGCAGGATTAGTACTAGGGACTTCTCCAGGTACCAGATCCGTATCTTTGAGCTTGATGATATTCTTTGGAATCCAAGCTCTCCTGATATCATCCCAGCTGACGTCTGCGCCGTACTGGCCAGTCGAGTCGGCGATAGCGAGGGCTTCTTGCCTTTCTACCAGATCCATTGCGGACGCAGTGAGGATCTGGCCACGGTATTCGTACAGCGAGACCGAGTCGAGGGAGGAGTCTGATGGGACCGGGGAAGGTGCTCGGGTCGGGACTCTTGACACTTGGGGTGTTGCGGCGGGAGACGGCATTGGGCCGGTACCGAAGCGGGTTTCGAGGGCTGAAGCAGCTAGGGCTTGTAGATTGTCGTCGGAGTGGGAGGGCTTGATCGCAGCTTCGACCTTGTTCGCCCGGGCTAGAGCTTGTTCGCCACTATCGACCCTCAACTTGAGCTACGCCGTCAGCAACCCGCCATGACGATTATGACCGGCTTACCTGCTTGACCAACTTTCCAATAGTCCTGTATGCCTCCTTGCCCAGATCATCGTCCAGATCTTCACTCGGAATAGCACAAGCATACGCCACGATCCCTTCTGCAGCTCTTCTGAACGTTTTGAGATCCCCAGGCTGAGCGACAGCTTCATCGTGAATCCTCCTCACTTCTGCTGCAAGAGCGGTGTCCAGGACTTCGGCGTGGTGTATGATGAGCTCGATTAGGAAAGTGTCAATCAGGTAGTCTGGGGCTGATGGTCAGCCTGACTCGCAGTATAAGAATACACATACCGTCTTCGAGGAGTTGGACCAGGGTGTTTAGTTCGGCCTTGGCGTCGGTCGGGGACATTGCCTCCAATCCGTTCACACCGAGCAGGACCCGATCATACACCTGCTGAAGGGTCTCTGTATGTCAGCGGGTAGCATACAGCAATTTGCTCGAATGACGTACTGAGAGCAGGGTATCGTCCGCGTTCCACATAGATCAAAGCATCCTTGATCTCATCCCTCTGTGCCTCTAGCAAGATTAAGCAGTGTCCGAGGACTTTATCCGAGAGGTGACCCTTGACTCCATCAGCTTGCAACTTTTCTATCGCATCTAAATATTAGCATATCACCTCGTTCTGGACGTACTGATAGAACCGATCAATGATTCTAGGCTCTTTTGACCATCATCGCCCCTTCCTACCACTCGCTTCCGTGGCGGCGACGTGCCGACTGCCAATCTCTTGAGCTTATCGGTAGTGGTCTCCTTCCTCAATTTGGCGGGAGCAGGCGGCTGTGACGCTTGAGGATCTGTTAGGAAGTTGCGCACTTGCTGTTGGTTGATTTCACCGGTGTGGCCTTGAGCCTGAAGCCTGTTTAGGACATGGGCTGCGAGGAGATCAATGTCGGTCGTAGCTGAGGGGGGAGGCGACTCGAGAAGGTCGATCTCAGCTTGTGCTGGATGCGTCCTGGGGCGGGTTGCGCGGGTCATTAGCTTCTTCAGTAGGCTCGGCATTGTAGTAATTATGATAAGAGATGGCGAGATGAGTGGATGAGGAGAATCTTGCCCCTGGAGAGCTGATCAAAGGAAGTGGTGAAAGGATACCAGACAGTCAGCTATTTCCACTTATAGGTCTAGCAAGTGACGCGTTGCATGCTGTGTGACGCTAGTCGTGCTATTTTGGTCTAGGGGTCTTGTGTTGTATGCGGTCGATTGTAGTCGAGAGATCAATATGTGATTTCGTCGGCGAAGCCGTAAGGTGTGTACCAAGCTTCGACGGCGTAGAGGAGGGCGAAGATGAGGAAAGCAGCTGCGCCAAGTGATGTGACTAGAAGTCAGTATATGTTTCGACAATCAGGGACAACGGATCGGAAATGGGTCATCCTCCAGATTCAGGAAGCAGTAGCTGAAAGGGACAAGGGAGGGGAGGGGGCAGGGGGAGGGGGAGGGGGAGGGGGAAGGGGGGT
>Ga0308160_10003619_pt1 | contig 17266 bp, 16 predicted proteins | sample PhyFR1_FD_201036 | JGI IMG/M metagenome (GOLD analysis project Ga0308160, IMG submission 201036) | Phyllosphere microbial communities from UC Gill Tract Community Farm, Albany, California, United States - DLSLF.R1 | ecosystem: Host-associated > Plants > Phyllosphere > Unclassified | place: USA...
GCCTTCGGCGCGCGCGTGCTGATGTGGAAGCAGGATCCTTCGGTCGGCGAGATCGGCACCCGCAAGGCTTTCCTGGCCGGCGTGGTGCTGGCCGGCCCGCGCGACGCCCGCATCGAAATCAAGGACCCCGGCATCGCCGCGGTCGAGCCGAATGCCTTCGGCGACTTCGTCACCATGCCCGACACCCCGCAGTTCGACGCCGTCCACACCTTCGCCGTGGTGCGCCAGACGCTCACCATGTACCAGCGCGCCCTGTCGGCGGCCGGCGCCGTCATGCCCCTGCCCTGGCAATGGAACAGCAGCGTCGACACCGCGCCGCTGCAGGTCTTCCCCTACGGCTTGCCGAACGTGATGAACGCCTTCTACAGCCGCTCCCAGGCCAGCCTGAAATTCGGCGATTTCATCCCCTCCGGCGCAGCCGATCGGGTCTACACCTGCCGCTCTTTCGACATCGTCTCGCACGAGACCGGCCACGCGGTGCTGGACGGCCTCAAGCCGCACTGGCTGGAAGCCGACAATCCGCCCCAGACCGGCGGGCTGCACGAATCCTTCGGCGACCTGACCGCGATCTTCCTGGCCTTGTCCCAGCTCGACCAGTGCGATGCCGTGGTGGCCCAGACCAAGGCCCACCTGCACGATAAAACCTTCCTGGCCGACATTGCCGAGCAGTTCGGGCTGGCGCTGGGCAGCACCACCGGGCTGCGCAACGCCGACAACGACCTGACCCTGTCCGAGGCCGGCACCGAGGTGCATGCGATCTCCCAGGTATTCACGGGTGCGGTCTACGACATCCTGGCCGACCTGTTCGCCTTCGAGCGCAAGCCCGAGCTGGAAGATTGCGCCGGGGTGCTGCACCGGGTGGCCGGCTGGCTGCGCGGCCTGGTGCTGCGCGCCCTGATCGCCGCGCCCGACCTGGCCGCCACCTATGCCGACGTGGCCAACGCCATGCTGCGCATCTGCCAGGAAGACGGCCAGCCGCCCGAATACGCCGGCTTCATCCGCGAGCGCTTCGGCCAGCGCGAGGTGCTCGACGTGGCCGCCGGCGATGGCGCCGGCAGTGCGTCCCTGGCGCCGGGCCAGCCGCTGCCGGCCAAGGTCTGCGACGCACCCGGTGCGCGCCAGGACCGGCGCGCCTGCTGCGGCACCATGAACCTGGCGGAGTACTACAATGTCGAACGGCTGCTGGACGCCGAAGCCCAGGCGCTGGCGCGCTGGTGCGCCGAGCACGGGCGCTTCGGCCCGGCCGGGTCCGAAGCGCCCGATGGCGTGACCCGGGTGGCGGCGGTGGTAGCCGCCGTCAGCAGCGCCGGCGACAGCGCCGCCGTCGCCGTGAGCGCGGTCGCCACGACCCTCCCCGCGGCGCAGGAGGACGCAGCGAACACCATCCCCATCTCTTGACAGGATCGCAACGACATGAAGATCACGGCCAGGTCCAGCGGCGGTTTCAGCGGCCGCGGCGAGCAACTCGAGCTGGACACCGGCTGCCGTCCCGACGGCCAGGCCATCGAGGCACTGCTGGCACGCCTCGACTTCTTCGGCGCGGCATCCGTGACGGATGCCGCGGACGCGGTCGGCGCCGACCTGCGGCGCTGGGAAATCACCGCGGATGACGGCGCGCGCTGCCATACGGTGCGGCTGGCGGAGGACGGCGGCCCCGGCTTCGCCACCTGGCAAGCCCTGATCGCCCACCTGCGCACCCCTTCCTGAAGCGGCGTCGACCCTCATTTGCTTATGTGTATTGTGTATAAGCGTGATTTGTCGTAAAAGCCGAATTGCCCTAAAATACAGTGCTTTGCCGTGCCCGGCGAGTTTTCACACGCCCAGCGCCGCCGCTACCAATATCTAATAGGACTGTTATGACCCACGTTGTCACCGAATCATGCATCCAATGCCGCTACACCGATTGCGTGGATGTATGCCCGGTAGATTGTTTCCGGGAAGGCCCGAACTTCCTCGTCATCGATCCGGACGAGTGCATCGACTGCGCCGTCTGCGTGGCGGAATGCCCGGTCAACGCGATCTATGCGGAAGAGGACGTGCCGTCGGACCAGCAGAACTTCATCAAGATCAACGTCGACCTGGCACGCAACTGGCCTTCGATCACCAAGACCAAGCCGGCGCTGCCGGACGCGGATGAATGGAAAGACGTCAAGGACAAGCTGGACAAGCTGGCCCGCTGATCCCCGCTCATTCCCCATATACCCAACACAGTATCGGGATCGCCTGGAACCGTAGCGAGCGGCGGCAGAAGTGGCCGAGAAGCGCAGCCGTACTCGCGTACGGCGAGCATCGCAGGCCGCTTCTGCAACGCGCAGCAGCTTCCAGGCGATCCCCCCACATAGGATTTATGTATGACTATTAGTGCGTCGCCCGAAGCGGGCACCATCGCTCCCAACAGCTCCTTTGCCGGCGCCATCGAAGCCGATGCCGTGATCATCGGCGCGGGCCCGGTCGGCCTGTTCCAGGTGTTCGAGCTGGGCCTGCTGGAAATCAAAGCCCACGTGATCGATTCGCTGCCGGCCGTCGGCGGCCAGTGCGTGGAACTGTACCCGGACAAGCCGATCTACGACATCCCCGCCGTGCCTGTCTGCACCGGCCAGGAACTGACCGACAACCTGCTGAAGCAGATCGAGCCTTTCGAGCCGACCTTCCACCTGGGCCAGGAAGTGACCACCGTCCAGCGCCGTGAAGACCACCGCTTCAACGTCGAGACCTCGACCGGCACCCAGTTCATCACCAAGACCATCTTCATCGCCGCCGGCGTCGGTTCCTTCCAGGCGCGCACGATCAAGGTCGACGGCATCGAGAAATTCGAAGGCAGCCAGCTGCACTACCGCGTCAAGGATCCGAGCATCTTCGACGGCAAGAACCTGGTCATCTGCGGCGGCGGCGACTCCGCGCTGGACTGGGCGCTGAACTTCGTCGGCAAGGCCGAATCCGTCGTGCTGGTGCACCGCCGCGACGATTTCCGCGCCGCCCCGGCCTCGGTCGCCAAGATGAAGGCGCTGTGCGACGAATACGAAATGCAACTGATCACCGGCCAGGTCACCGGCTTCGACGAAAAGGATGGCAAGCTGTCCGAAGTCAAGGTCACCGGCGCCGACGGCGTCACCCGCCGCGTGCCGCTGGACATGCTGATGGTCTTCTTCGGCCTGTCGCCGAAGCTGGGTCCCATCGCCGAATGGGGCCTGGACATCGAGCGCCGCCAGCTGAAGGTCATGGACACCGAGAAATTCGAAACCAATGTGCCGGGCATCTTCGCCGTGGGTGACATCAACACCTATCCGGGCAAGAAGAAGCTGATCCTGTCGGGCTTCCACGAAGCCGCGCTGGCCGCCTTCGGCGCAGCGCCCTACATCTTCCCGGACAAGAAGATCCACATGCAGTACACGACGACCTCGCCAAAACTGCACAAGATCCTCGGCGTCGAGACGCCTGTGTTCGACTGACGTTCCGTAACAGCATTGCCACGAAAATGCCCCGCCAATGCGGGGCATTTTTCTTATGTAGGTCACTTAACCGAAGTCCCATGACGAATGTGATACAAGTGTTGCATATCGATATTCATAAACGAAAAGTAGACGTTCGATGTTGCCCACCGCCAATCTGATTGGCCTATAATTGATGAAACTGATGCGCAACCCTTGATCTAGCGCACAGTGAGGGCCTCCGAAGTGTTGTAAGGGAATTTTGTTGAGGCCCTAAATCACGAAGGAAACACTATGCTTTACCAACTGCATGAAATGCAACGCTCCTTCCTGAACCCGCTGATGCAATGGGCCGACGCGTCCGCCAAGCTGTTCTCGAATCCCGTTTCCCCTTTTGCCCATACCCCGTTTGCCCAGCGTATCGCCGCCGGCTACGAATTGATGTATCGACTCGGCAAGGATTATGAAAAGCCGGCCTTCGAACTGAACTCCACCCTGATCGACGGCCAGTCCGTCGGCATCGTGGAACGCACCGCCGTCAGCAAGCCCTTCTGCAAACTGCTGCACTTCAAGAAAGACATGCCGGACGCGGCCTTCAATGCGCTCCAGCAGCCGACCGTGCTGGTGGTCGCGCCCCTGTCCGGCCACCATTCGACCCTGCTGCGCGACACCGTGCGCGCCCTGCTGCCGAACCAGGACGTCTACATCACCGACTGGGTCGACGCCCGCATGGTGCCGCTGTCGGATGGCGATTTCCACCTCGACGACTATATCTATTACGTCCAGGACTTCATCCGCCACCTGGGTCCGAACGTGCACGTGATCTCGGTGTGCCAGCCGACCGTGCCGGTGCTGGCCGCGATTTCGCTGATGGCCACCGCCAAGGATCCGAAGCTGCCGAAGTCGATGATCATGATGGGCGGCCCGATCGACCCGCGCAAGTCGCCGACCGCCGTCAACGACCTGGCCATCGAAAAACCGTACTCCTGGTTCGAAAACACCGTGATCTATGCGGTGCCGGGCAATTACCCCGGCTTCGGGCGCAAGGTCTACCCGGGCTTCCTGCAGCACGCCGGCTTCATCGCCATGAACCCGGGCCGCCACGCCCAGAGCCACCGCGAGTTCTACCAGCACCTGGTGCGCGGCGACGACGATTCGGCGGAAGCGCACCGCAAGTTCTACGACGAGTACAACGCCGTGCTGGACATGCCGGCCGAGTATTACCTGGAAACCATCAAGACCGTGTTCCAGGAGACCAGCCTGCCGAAGGGCACCTGGCACGTCGGCGGCCAGCTGGTGCGCCCGCAGGACATCAAGAACGTTGCCCTGTTCACCATCGAAGGCGAACTCGACGACATCTCCGGCGCCGGCCAGACCCAGGCCGCGCACGAGCTGTGCACCGGCATCCCGGAAGCCAAGCACCAGCACTTCACGGCGCCCAAGTGCGGCCACTACGGCATCTTCTCGGGCCGCCGCTGGCGCGAGATCATTTGCCCGATGATCGGGGAGTTCATTCGGAAGAATGCTTGATCGTTGGGTCGATCAGATAATGCAAATGCCGCGTAACCCGCGGCATTTTTTTTGCGCGCTACCCACCGTCGCCCCTGCGAAGGCAGGGCGACGGTAACAAAGAGCAAACGGCCGACCTCGCAAGCGAAGCAGGCCGTCCACCGCTCCCGCACTGCGGAAACGGAAACAACTATTCGCCCACCGGGGCCGCCCCGACGGGCAGCCCTCGGACTCAGCGACTGTTGATGATCAGGTCGGCGATGACGCCGGTGGCAATCGCGGCCAGCACGTAGTCGCCACCGGTCTGCACCCAGTGGTAGCCGCGTGGCGGCTGGCGCAGGCGGTGGCCGCGCCAGTCGTCGACCACGTATTGGCGGTTGCGGTACTGGTTCGGCAGGCGGCCGCCGCGGCGCAGGTCGTGCGAGGGGCCGGCGCCATCCCAGCGGCGGCCATCGCCGCGGCCGTCATGGCGGTCGCCGCCGCGGTAATCGCGATGGTCATCGCGGCGATCATTGTCGCGGCGGTCGTCACCACGCTGGCTGTAGCGGTCATGGTCGCGGTCGCGGTCGCCACCGTAATTGCGGTCCTGGGCAAAGCCGGATGCGGTAGCGCTCAGCAGCGCTGCGCTCAGTGCGGAAACAATCAGATGCTTCTTGTTCATAAGATTCTCCTTGCAGTCTATTGCACGTACTCAGTAGACCACCATACACACCCTGCACTCCGTTCGTTGCATCACCTTGCACGCTAAAACGGCGGCCAAGCCGAGGGCAAGGTGAAGCATCGCACTCAGCGGCGGGCTTCGACGCCGTCCGGCTTTTGGCGGATAATGCAGGTTTGGCAAACGCCACACCTCGCAACAGAACAACGCCGTGACCAAATCGTTCGCCGACCAGATCGAAGACCTGCTGCCGCAGACCCAGTGCACCAAGTGCGGCTATCCCGCCTGTCGTCCGTATGCGGAGGCAATCGCGCGCGGCGAGGCCGAGATCAACCAGTGCCCGCCCGGCGGCATCGAGGGGGTGGCGCGCCTGTCCGCGCTCACCGGACGGCCGGTCATTCCGATCAATCCGGCGAATGGCCTGGAGCGCCCGCGTCCGGTCGCCTTCATCGACGAAGCGCTGTGCATCGGCTGCACCCTGTGCATCCAGGCCTGCCCGGTGGACGCCATCCTGGGTGCGGCCAAGCAGATGCACACCATCCTGCCCAGCCTGTGCACCGGCTGCGATTTGTGCGTGGCGCCCTGCCCGGTCGATTGCATCAGCATGGTCCCGCGCGCCGAGGACCCGTTTGGCGAGCGCACCGGCTGGGCCGCCTGGTCGCAGGAGCAGGCCGACGCTGCGCGCGCGCGCCACGATTTCCGCAGCGAACGCCTGCAGCGCGAAAAGGAAGAGAACGACGCGCGCCTGGCCGCCAAGGCGCTGGAAAAGATGCGCGCCGTGACCGCCGAACAAGCCAACAGCGCCGAAGAGCTGGCGGAGAAGGAACGCAAGCGCGCCATCATCGCCGCCGCCATCGAGCGCGCGCGCCTGAAGGCCGCCGCCCCGCCACCAGCGCCCTCAGCAAGCTCAGCGCCCGAGAAAAAAGAATAAGCCGCCCATGAATCCAGCCAAACGCCAAGAGATCTTCAGCCGCCTGCGCCAGGCCAATCCGAATCCGACCACCGAGCTCGAATACACCACACCCTTCGAATTGCTGATCGCGGTGCTGCTGTCGGCGCAATCGACCGACGTCGGCGTGAACAAGGCCACGCGCAAGCTTTATCCGGTCGCCAACACGCCGCAAGCGATCCTCGACATGGGCGTGGACGAACTCAAGACCTATATCTCGACGATCGGCCTGTACAACAACAAGGCCAAGAACGTGATCGCCACCTGCGAGATCCTGGTCAACCAATACGGTGGCGAAGTGCCGCGCGATCGTGAAGCGCTGGAATCCCTGCCCGGCGTGGGGCGCAAGACCGCCAACGTGGTGCTGAACACCGCCTTCGGCGAGCTGGCGATGGCGGTCGACACCCATATCTTCCGCGTGTCCAACCGCACCAGAATCGCGCCGGGCAAGAACGTCGACGAGGTCGAGCACAAGCTGATGAAGTTCGTGCCAAAGGAATTCCTGCAGGACGCCCATCACTGGCTGATCCTGCACGGCCGTTATACCTGCGTGGCGCGCAAGCCCAAGTGCTGGAATTGCGTCATCAATGACTTGTGCGAGTTCAAGGACAAGACGCCGGCACCTGCCGGGATGATACCGGCGCCGGTGGACGCTGCCACCTGACCTGGCTGATGGCCGGCTGGACCGGCTTGCAACGCGGCAACGCAAGCGGCGACTGCCACACATTCTGCGGCGCTTCCTGCTCGAACATGCCGGCAACCATGAAGCCTGCCAGCAGGAAGAAGATGCAGTGGATCAGCGCGATCAGGCCTGCTTCCGGCAGTTCGTCGTCGATATCGGCTTGGGAAGCGATTTTGAGGTCGCGGGGCATGCGCATCCTTTCATTCCAGGTCTTGGCCTGATACTGAATGAACAATGTAGCACATCTCTGCGGCAAAAACGCAAATTAATTACCACAACATAGCAGTTATTAATACCTTGTACTGGCATTCATACGCGTGGCAGGCATGAAAAAGGCGCCTCGCGGCGCCCTCTTCGATGACATCGGAACGCTCAACGGAAGGACAAATGCTTGTGCCCCAGGTAGCTGGTGAACACCGGCACCACCACACCCACTGCATGCGCGATCTCGCGCGCGTAAGCGCTCACACCCAGCCACGGCAGCACCCAGTGCAGCAACAGCATGCTGATGGCCCAGGTCTGGGCCACCGCCACCAGGTTCACCAGGACAAAATAGCCAGCCGCGTGGTGCACGGCTTGCCGGCTCTCGCGGAACACGAACAGCTTGTTCAGCACAAAGGCCGTGATCATGCCGGTGATGTAGGCGCACACCACGGCGGCCGAAAACGACATCGCCTTGTTGTACAGGATGCGCGAGCCGAAATTGACGGCGGCCGCAAAACCGCCGGTCAGCAGGAAGCCGAGGAACTGGCGCGACGCGAATGCCGAGGCCAGGCCCTTGCTCACGTCCTTGTTCACCTCCTTGCTCACGCCCCAGCCTCGCGCGCCATCTTGCGGCCGAAGTCGATGCTCTCCGAGATGCCGCGGTCTTCCGGATAGTAGTAGGAAGTGTCGGCCACCCACAGCCCGCCCACCGGCAGTTTGGCCGGCGGCAGGCGGTCGAGGTAGCCCGGCTCGCAGATCGGCTGGGCGTAGCGGTAGCGGCTGGCGCGCATGTCGACGAAATCGCTGTCCTGCAGCGCCGGGTTGATCTTCTTCAGGTAGCGCTTCACCTTGTCGAGGAAGGCCTGGTCCGGCTCGGCAAACTTCGGATGCTCGCCCGGCATGTAGAAAGGCACGTAGACGATGTGCTCGTCGCCCATCGGGCGCAGATTGGTGTACTCGACCAGGCCGGGGATGTCCATTTCCTCGTCGTTGGTATTCAGCCAGAAGTTGTCGGTGACCGCCCTTTTCAGCTTGGCGATCACGCACACCACGGCGATGTTCTTCTTGCTGCGGAAGGCATCCAGGGTGGCCGGCGGCAGGTCCGGCATCACGCGCGGCACGTAGGGCAGCGGAATGGTGCTGATCACCTTGTCGAAGGCGCTGAATTCGCCGTTCGCTTCCACGCCGGTCACCTTGCCGCCTTCGAGCACGACCCTGGTGGCCGGGGTCTTCAGGCGCAGGATGCCGCCGTGCTTTTCGATATCGGCCCGCATCGCCTCCAGCACGGTGGCCGAGCCGCCGTCCAGGTAGCCCAGCTTTTCCTTGAACAGGTTGTAGCGCGAGCGGCCGATGCGGCGGATGCGGCTCCAGATCCAGGCTGCCGACAGGTTGTCGCTGTAGTCGTAGAATTTGTAGTCGAACAGGCGCCGCCACAGCACTTCCCAGGCTTCGGCGCCGACGTTCCTCTTGATCCAGCCGCTGGCTTCCACGTGGTCGAGCGGCTTCCAGTCATTGCGCTTGGTCGACAGGAAGGCATGCAGGCCGTAGCGGAACTTGGCGCCGAAGCCCAGGCCGCGGAACTTCAGCAGCGCCACCGGGTTGCCCCACTCCTGCACTTCGTTGCGGTACCAGTAACCCATCCTGGTCGCGATCCAGTGCATCTTCGACGACAGCCCCAGCTCGTCCAGCACCTTCAAAAAGGCGTGGTCCGAGATCGCATGGAAGTGGTAATAGCGCTCGATCGAGGTGCCGGAAAAATCGAAATGCGCGGCCATGCCGCCCACCCGGTCGTCGGCTTCGTAGACCACCGGCTGGTGGCCGTCGCGCGCCAGCTGGTAGGCCACGGCCAGACCCATCGGGCCGGCGCCGAGGACGGCGATTCTTTGCTTGTTGGGGTGTGCATTCAACTGCGTCATTCAGAACTCCAGGGCGACGTTGCTGTATTTGGGATCGTTGAAGGTCTCGTCAATCGCCTTGGCGAAGGGCGTGACCGGCACCTTGAACATGCCGGGCCAGTCGATGACCTCGAAGCTGTCGCGCGCCACCAGCGCCGCCAGCTGCTGGGTGGTGAACGGCGGGTTGCTGTCGAACTTGCCCCAGACCCAGAGCAGTGCATAAAAGGCGCTGTAGGGAATCTTGACGATCGGGGTGGAGGCCCGGGTGACGCGCTTGATCTGGCGGATGATGTCGATGTAGTCGACTTCCTCGTGGCCCGAGATGTTGTAAATGCCGGTGATGGACGGGTTCTCGATGCAGCTCATGATGACGTTGCAGAAGTCGCCCACGTACAGCGGCTGGCGCATGTAGCGGCCGTGGCCGGGGATCGGGAACACCGGCACCTTGGCCATGAAGCGCGACAGCCAGCCCAGGTGCTTGCGGTCGAACCAGCCGAACATCAGGGTCGGACGCAGCACCGGGCAGGCGATGCCGCTGGCCAGCACCATCGCTTCCTGCTCGCGCTTGGAGCGGGTATAGAAGTCGTCCGCGACCGACACCACCACCGAGGAGCTGATCGCCACCAGGCGCGTGTTCGGCTGGCCCTTGATGATCTCGAGCTGGTGGCGCGTGGCGTCGACGTTGTTGCGCACGAAGTCCTGCCAGTCGTTGCCGCCGATCTGGGCCTGCAGCATGACGACCGTCGATCCGTCGGTGAAGTGGCGCGTCCACTCGCCCGGCTCGGCCAGGTCGGCGTATTCCACCGTGATGTCGGGCTGCACGCGGCGCAGCACCTCGAGGTTGGCGCGGTGCTTGTCCAGCACCACCAGGTTGCGGTAGCCGCGCGCCTTGAGCCGCGCCACCAGGTTCTGGCCGACCAGGCCGGCGCCGCCGGGGAGGATGATCTTGCGGTCGAAATCGGTCATGGTATGTCCTTCTTCAGTATGCCGTACAGCGACAGGCCCACCTGGCGGGCGTCATCCGACACGCCGTATTCCTTGGGCGAGCGCGGCGTCGCGATACGTAGTTCGATGTGCTGGGCGGCGCCCGGCGTCGGGCCCAGGTCGAGCGCGACCCGCTGGCGGTACACGGAGGTGTCGAACAGCCAGTTGCCGGCCGGTTTGCCGTTGACCAGGACCTGCAGCTTGAGGCTCACCCAGCCGAATGGCAGGAAGCTGCCCAGGTCGAGCGCCAGTCCGCGCGGACGCTGGGGATCCGGCGGCAGGTTGATCTCGGCGATGGCGCCGTCGGACCAGGACCAGCCGCCCTCGAAACTGGACCAGCCCCGGCCCAGGATCGTGCGGAAGTAATCCTGGTGCTCGTTCAGCGCGATATAGGCGAGCGGCCGCGGCGGCGCACCCACCCGGTAGAACTCCATCCCCTGGGCCTCGAACGCGGGTTCGCCGAGCGCCGGGTCGGGGGTGTCGGCCTTGCGCACAAAATAGTGGCGGTTCGATCGTCGGTTCGCCGCCACTTCCTCGGGCCGGCACTGCATGGGCCGGGAGAAGGAGATGTGCCAGTTCTCGTTGATGCACACCAGGTCGCTGCCCTGGCGTTTGGCATAGGCCAGCATGCCCAGCGTATTGCTCCAGAGGTCGCCCCAGTTCTTCCTGTTGTCCAGGTCCAGCACGATGCGGCCGCTGCCCGGCAACTTGCGCAGGGATTCGTAGGATGCGGGGACGCTGCGATTGTTGTACAGGTAGACGTAATCCGGCACCTGGCGCAGCCAGTAGCTCGATGCCGCCAGCGCCGCCAGGGCCAGCACCAGCGCGGCCGTGCCCTTGCGCCGCGCGTTGCCGAGCTGCCAGATGCAGAGCACCAGCAGTGCGGCGGCCAGCACCGGCACCGAGTAATAGAACAGGCCGATATAGATTTCGCCCAGCTGGTCGATGCCGACCTTGGCGTAGAACAGCAAGGCCAGGCTGGCCCCGACGAAGGCGACACCGAGTGCGCGCGCCTCGCGCATGAAGTCGAGCTGCGTGGCCTGTGCGGCCTGCATGGTCTGCCTGCTGCGCCTGCCCTTCACCAGCAGCAGTGCCAGCAGGACGCCCCAGACCGCCGCCGGCGCGATGCCGTTCATCTTGCCGAATGCCCAGTAGGTGGCGACGAAGCGCAGCGCATCCGGCAAGGGATTGCCCTTGTTGCCGCGCCCGAAGGTGACGTAGTCGTGCACCGGCCCTGGAAATTCCCGGACGGTCGCGATCAGCAGGGGCACCAGGAACAGGAACAGGATCCCGAGCGCGATGAGGAGTGCCCGGCCATGGCGCCGCATCCAGCCCGCGGACACGATGCGCCGGTCCGGATGGTGGCGATACGCCAGCGTATTCGCGCCGACCACCACGATCAGGATCAGGCCCAGCATCGGCACGAAGGACACGTGGCCGTTGATCAGGAAGCCGCTGGTGACCGCCAGCGCCTTGAGCGTGTCGGCGCGCCCGTTCACCAGCGGCGCGATCGCCAGCAGCATGGCCGCATAGGGCAGGTAATACAGGGCCGGGAACCACATGCCGTCGATGATGCGGTAATCGACGGCAGCGGTGACCAGCACCACGACGGCGGTGAACAGCAGCGCCGGCGCCAGCGCGCCCGCCATGCGCCGCGCCAGCGCACAGATCAGCACCAGCCACGCGGCGTTATACAGGCAGCCGCCCAGCAACTGCCCGGAATATGGCGAGGGCACCATGTGCAGCAGGTCGTGGAACACCAGTTCGCCGGCGGCCAGCACGTACAGGATCGCCGGCCCCGGATGGTAGAAGCCGACGCGCGAATAATTACCGTGCACCAGCGCCAGGCGCTTGGCGTCCAGGATCAGGATGGTGTTCGCCGCGAAGTCGGCCATTTCATGGTTGACGGTGGCGATCTGCTCCCAGCGTGCGCAGGCCAGCGCGATGCTGGCCAGCAGGAACAGCAGTGCATAGGTCTGCCATGGCGAAAAACGTCGGGAATCGAACATGGACCGCAATCAGATATTCATCTTGTTGAAGACCACCGCCGGCAGGTGGCGGATCACCATCATGATCACCGCCCACTTGCCCGGCGCGTAGACGGTCGCCTTGCCGGCGGCGGAGCCGTCGACGATCTGGCGCGCCACGTCTTCCACCGGCGCCAGGCCGCGCTGCGGCAGGTGGGCCGTCATCGGGGTCGCGGTCGGTCCCGGCTTGACCAGCACCACGCGCAGGCGGCTGCCGCTGCCGGCCAGGCGGTGCTGCAGGCCTTGGGCATAGCGCGTGACCAGGCCCTTGGCGGCGCCGTAGACGTAGTTGGAACGGCGCCCGCGGTCGCCCGCCACCGAGCCGATGATGGTAATGGTGCCGCCGCTAGCCTCCATGTGGCCGGCGAAGGCTTCGGCAAACAGCACCGGCGACATCGCATTCACCTGCAGGGCTTCGGCGGCGCTGTCCAGGCTGGCCTGGCAAGCCTGCTGGTCGGGCAGCGAGCCGTGCGCGATCAGGACCTGGGTCGGCATCCCTTCCAGCACGATGGCGTCGGCCAGGGCGCGGATCGCGCGCGGGTCCAGCAGGTCGGCGGCGCGCACCTGCACGCTGGAACCGGGACTGCGCACGCGCAGGTCGGCGGCGACGCGCTCGGTGCGGGCGGCGTCGCGCCCGACCAGGGTCAGTGCCACCGTGCGTCCGCTCACCCATAGGCGCGCGCAATGCTCGGCGATGGATGAGGTGGCACCGATGATCACGATGCGTTGTTGAGTATCCTGCATATGTTTCAGCTTCCTATCAGACGGCGCGACATCGACGAGCTGATGCCCGGGTCGCGGTATTGCAAGAATTCGGCGAGGCGCGGATAGCCCGATTCGAACAGGTCGCGCGGCATGCGCGCGTCCTTGGCGGCGTAGATGCGGCCCCCATGCTCGCGCACGATGGCGTCGAGCCGTTCGAACAGGCGGGCGGTGGTCGCGCCGCGGTTCGGGAAGTCCAGCGCCAGGGTGACACCGGGACGGGGAAAGCTCATCATGCCGACGCTGTCGCGCGCGCCGAAGGTTTTCAGCACGGCCAGGAAGGAGCCCTGGCCGGAAGCCTTGATCGCCTCCAGCATGGCGTGGATGGCGCCCTGCCCGCCGGCGCGCGGCACCACGCTCTGGTACTGGTAAAAGCCGCGCGGACCGTACACACGGTTCCAGTCATGCAGGTTGTCGAGCGGGTAGGTGTATTGTTCGAAATGAGCGATCGCGCGCCCGGCCTTCAGGCGGTTCAGCTGGAAGTAGGTCTCGTTGAAGGGCCTCAGCGACAGGCCGTTCACCAGCGACACCGGCGGCACGAAGGGCACGCGCTTCGGCTTGCGCCCGGATTGTGCGCTCAGGTCGGGAATGTTGGCCAGGTTGGCACGGAAGAACAGGCCGCGCCCGATGCCGGACAGGCAGTCGATCCAGGACACGGTCTGCTCCCAGCCGGCTTCGGAGCTGTCGGCCAGGTGGAAGAACTCGTCGAGGTTGCGGTAAGGGACGGTATCGGTCACCAGCCAGGGGCCGTGCACGCGGCGCAGCTGCAGCTCCGCCTCGACGATCACGCCGGTCAGGCCCATGCCGCCGACGGTGGCGGCAAACCACGCCGGCTCGCGCTGCGGGCCGCAATCGATGATGCTGCCGTCGGTGCGCGCCAGGCGCAGGCCCAGCACGTGGTCGCCGAAGGAGCCCAGCACGTGGTGGTTCTTGCCGTGGACATCGTTGGCGATGGCGCCGCCCACCGTCACCATCTGGGTGCCGGGCGTGACCGGCAGCAGCCAGCCCTGGGGAAGGCTCATGCGCTGGATGTCGCGCAGCAGGGTGCCGGCTTCGCAGCGCAGGCGCCCGCTGGCGGCGTCGAAGGCGATGAAGCGGTCCATCCCGGTCGTGCGCCACAGGCGGCCGCCCGGGTTCAGGCAGACGTCGCCATAGCTGCGCGCATTGCCCTGGGCCAGGCCGGGGCCGACGGCGGCTTCCTGACGCACTATCTGGCGTATGACCTGGCTGCGGTCGCCCAGCGCCACCAGCTGGTGTTCCTGGCTGTCCAACCGGCCCCACGACGACACTTTTACCATGGCCACCCGAGCGCGCCGATCAGCAGCACCGCGCCGAAGCTCAGGCCGGCCAGGCGGCTGGCGCGGTCCTTCACGGCGAACACCAGCGGATCGTCGTGCATGTGGCCGCGGTGCGCCTGCATCCAGATCCAGCTGATCCAGAACAGCAGCACCGGCACCGCGCCCCAGACCGCTTCCGGCTGCTCGTACAGCATCAGCACGTTGTCGGTGTTCAGGTACAGCGCCAGCACCACCGCCGAGGCATAGCCGGCGGTGACGCCCAGGTTCATGACCAGCGGCTCGTCGGTGGTGTAATAGCCGCGGCCATGCACCTTGTGCTTGCCTGAGCTTGCCTGGACCTGCAACTCGGCATAGCGCTTGACGAAGGCCAGCGACAGGAACAGGAACACCGAGAAGGCCAGCAGCCAGAACGACAGCGGCATCCACAGCGCGGCGGCGCCGGCGGTGATGCGCAGGGTGTACAGCATGGCCAGCGTGATGCAGTCGAGCAGGATGACCTTCTTCAGGCCGAGCGAATACACGCAGGTCAGCACGAAATAAAAAATCAGCCATGGCAGGAAGGTCCCGCCGACCAGCGCCCCCAGCGCCAGGCTGGTCGCCAGCAGCAGCGGTGCCACCACCACGCCATGCCAGGCCGGCACCGCGCCCGAGGCGAAGGGCCGCAGGCGCTTGCGCGGATGGGCGCGGTCGCTTTCCAGGTCGAGCAGGTCGTTGGCGATGTAGACGGTCGAGGCGCACAGGCTGAACGAGATGAAGGCCAGCACCAGCGTCAGCCAGTGGTCGACATCGAACACCTGGTGCGCCGCCACCAGCGGCACGAACAGCAGCATGTTCTTCAGCCACTGGTGCACGCGCAGCACGCGGCGCCAGGCCTTGAAGCCGCGCGCCGGCGGCGGGAACACGCGCTCCACGCCGCACAGCGCCGCCGCCTTGCCGGCCAGGCCCCTGGCCCCATTCACCACGATGGCCTTGCGCGCGCGGCGCCAGACCTTGAGGTCGGCCGAGGAATTGCCGACGTAGTCGAAGCCGCCCTGGCCATACGCGCGTTCCAGCACCTCGGCCTTGTGCTCGCCGGCCAGGTTGGTGTTGCCGTCGCTGGCCAGGACCTCGTCGAACACACCCAGGTGGCCGGCCACGGCATCGGCGATCTCGCGGTCGGACGCGGTGCACAGCACCAGTCGGCGGCCGGCGGCGCGCTGTTCCTTCAGCCAGGCCAGCAGCGCTTCGTTGTAGGGCAGCAGCGCGGCATCGAAACTGCTGCGGCTGGCCAGCTTGCGCTTGAGGACCGCCTTGCCCTGCATCAGCCACAGCGGAAAGCGCAATACATCGAGCGGCCGGTCGTGCGACACCCGCAGCGCGGATTCGTGCAGCATGTCGGTGTGGATCAAGGTGCCGTCGAGGTCGACGATCAAGGGGGCCATAGTCACGTTGTTGTCCTGCTGGGAAACAGAAGGGTCAGGCACTGGAGCCCCGTCGAAAGATACAAAATGATCAATAGTTATCTTGGGTATTATAACTTAGCAATAAAAGCAAACTAGCAATATTTGCACTTTATGTCGCGGGGCGTTTGTAATCGTTTGTCAGGGGGATGCTTGGGCTGTGCAGCGTGACAATCCACGTATTTTGGCGCAGATAGGCCGTGCTACGCTGGTGCTGTCAACGAGGAGATTTCGCCATGCAACTTCTGAACGCCAACCTGATGCTCGCCTACCTGGCCTTCGCGATCGGCGTCGCCAGCCCAGGTCCCAGCGTGCTGGCCGTGATGGGCACCGCGATGGCGCAGGGACGCGCGCGGGCGCTGGCCCTGGCGGCGGGCATCGTCAGCGGTTCTCTGTGCTGGGGCTTGTCGGCCGCCTTCGGCCTGGCGGCGCTGATGGCGCGCTGGTCGGGGGCGCTGGCGCTGGTCAAGGTGGTGGGTGGGCTGTACCTGCTGTGGCTGGCCTGGCAGGCTGCGCGCAAGGCCGCCCGCGGCGCAGGCCCGCAGGCCGCGATGCGCGACGGCGCAGGGGAACGCTATGCACGCACCTATGCGCGCGGCGCCGCCCTGCATCTGAGCAATCCGAAGGCGATCGTGGTGTGGCTGTCGGTGGTGTCGCTGGCGCTGCCGCACAACAGCGGCCAGGCCGATGCACTGGCCTTCGTGCTGTCCTGCGCCCTGCTCAGTGCCACCATCTTCTGTTGCTATGCGCTGGCGTTTTCAACCGATGCGGCGCGGCGCGGCTACCGCGCCGCCGAACGCCCGGTGAACGCGCTGCTGGCCGGCGTATTCGCGTATGCGGGCCTGCGCATGCTGCTGTCGTCGCAGGCGCGCTAGGTGCTCCTAGTCCCGGTCAGATCAGGACCAGGTTATCCCGGTGCACCAGCTCCGGCGCCTCGACGTAACCAAGGATGCCCTCGATCTCGCTCGACGCATGGCGCATGATGCGTTTGACTTCGCTGCTGGTGTAGTTGGTGAGGCCGCGCGCGATTTCGCGGCCGTCCTCGCCCATGCAGCTGACCAGGGCGCCGCGGCCGAATTCCCCGCGCACCGCCAGCACGCCGATCGGCAGCAGCGACTTGCCTTCCTTCCCCAGCTTTTGCAGCGCGCCGGCGTCCAGCACCAGTTCGCCGGCGGTGTGCAGGTGGTCGACCATCCACTGGCGGCGCGCGGTCAGGCGCCCGGTCGGCGCGCTCAGCTGGGTGCCGATCGCTTCCCCCTGCGCCAGGCGCACCAGCACATTGTCTTCCCTGCCCCAGGCGATCACGGTGTGGGCGCCCGAGCGCGCGGCGCGGCGCGCGGCCAGCACCTTGGTCAGCATGCCGCCGCTGCCGATGCTGCTGCCGGCGCCGCCGGCCATCGCTTCCAGGCTGGCGTCACCCGCTTGCGCCTG
>Ga0308160_10003620_pt1 | contig 17266 bp, 20 predicted proteins | sample PhyFR1_FD_201036 | JGI IMG/M metagenome (GOLD analysis project Ga0308160, IMG submission 201036) | Phyllosphere microbial communities from UC Gill Tract Community Farm, Albany, California, United States - DLSLF.R1 | ecosystem: Host-associated > Plants > Phyllosphere > Unclassified | place: USA...
GAGAGTTTGAAGCGATGTGTCATAGAGCAGGACTCACCTTGTGTCGGGTTTGTAGGTGATCAAGACTGCTGCTAGTGCGAATCCACCAAACATGCCGAGGTAGTAGATGGTCCTATTTGTCAGTCTCTCCCCTTGTCTTGATTCTTCCTCGTGTTCCAAACATCAGGAATCCCCATCCTATTCTGACTTCGACGCTAGACCACTCTCGCGACCTTCTTCGACGACATCGGTCTCTGAAGATGGCGCTCATGCCAAGCGTATCTTTCCGGACTTATCTTAATCCACATATGGTAGCTGTCCGCTTCTATCCACTACAGATAGGAGAAGCACTCACTCCCAGGTTTCTCGCTGTCGCTTCTGGCCCTTTACCGGCTATATCGTCAGTCTTGCCCCCGTACAGGATAAAGGAGCACACACCTTTTCTCCAAACAGATAACCCGATGGTGGGTTGTATGTAGGTCCATGACTCGCATATCTCCTTCCTAGTGTCTGGGGTAGACCCTTTGTGAGTGGTGATATCCGTGATGTAAACATATTGCGATGTGAATGAGCAGAGTGCAAGAGGGTGGTGAACGGAGAAGGTAACTCGACAATAAAGAGCGGAACCAAAACTGGTAGCCCCGATTTTATATGGCAAAACATGCATTGAAAAGGTGTTTACTGGACTACGACAAGTGCAGGACGATCTACTCGGGTCCATCAATCACACACTTGATGACGAAACTGCCGTCCTTGTCCTTTCCAGCTTTTGTGATTTCGAAGGCTTCAAGTGCATCTGTAAATTTGAAAGTATGCGTCAATAAGGGTTTGAGGTCGACTAAGCCCCGCGCAACGAGATCGATTGCAAGAGGGCTATACCATCAGCTGCGCTATATTATGTGGGTGTAAAGGGAGATCGTACTAGTCGCCGCTACCGTATCGCCATCCACCCTTGATTGTGATCTCCTCGGTCGTGATTCTGAACATGGGTACCGTGATGTCGGGGGATCCGAATCCAGTCTGGACATATGTGCCGCTACATGGTCAGCCCAATTTCGACGTCTTATACCAATCATTCGTACCCAGGACGAACGACATTGAGTCCCATCTGAACGCAGACTTCGGCTCCGGTTGCGTCGACTACCAAATCTATCGAACCAGGACCTCGGGCGGGGATACCGCAAGACATCAATAGATCCTTGGCCGCGCGTAGCGAGTACTCTGGTCGTGACTCGTCCGCGTTTTGCTTAGTCTATCAAGTCAGCCGAGTAGTGCACAAGGAGGACTCACCGGAATATATGTGTGAGTGGCGGCGTACGAACTGGCAAAGTTGAGTCTCTCCTCGTTGATATCGACAGCGACAATCGTCCTGGCTCCCATTCCTTTCGCTACGCCCATCGCCAACAGACCGACAGGTCCTGCACCCATGATGAGGACGTTCATATTGGCTCGGCATTGGCCTTTGTTGGCGACGGCGTGGACTGCGACGGAAAGGGGTTCCATCATAGCTCCATAGACAAGGTCAACCGAGTCGGGAAGCTTGTACACCAAGTCGGCGGGTCTTGGGTCAGCGTTGTCGACAAGAGGGACTCACAGCTTGTAGTATCGTTGGAGGGTGCCGTCAAACGGTGGGTACGCTGCAAAAGCCATGTGCTCACAAACCTGTTATCAGCGTTGAGCTAACGGTCAGCCTACCTGATAACGACCCATTCTACAATCGGTACACATCCGACAAGTAGTTCCCGGTTCCAAAGCCACCCTATCACCAAGATGCAGAGCCGAGTTCCCTACTACGTTCTGAGCTTTGGCTCTGTCCCCAGTGGTCTTTGCGAGTTCGGAGGCGCGGGCATCGGACTTGGCAGCTTGGGCAGCAACATTTTGACCTAGCTGGACGACAATACCGGCCGATTCGTGTCCGAGGCACATGGCGCCTGAGCAGGAGACGAGACCCATTTTGCCCGTGTTGTAGACTGCTCATCAGCTTGTGTGAAGGAACAGTATGTCAGCCTACAGTGCACATCACTACCACAGATGCCCTAGATATCAGCTTGATACCTCTGGATTTCACATGACATACAGTCTTCTTGATCTCTATGAGCACTTCATCCGGGCCGACCTCCGGCACAGGAAGCTATTAGATCAGTACATGATCGGCTTGGACTGACTCACCTCTCCGAAGCTGGTCTCAAGCTTGCCATGTAAGATGAAAGCAGGATTATTCTTTGGCTTGAAGACCGGTGGATCCGGCAAAGCATTGGGGTGTTGGGCAGCAGCAGACGACATGGCGATCTTTCCTGTGTATGGATTGACAGTTGATTCTATACACAAAGAGTCCTTTATACAATGATCTATACGCAATATCTCCACTCGGACGTAGTATGATGTATGGATATATGCCTAAATCGCTTGCTTCGCCTTGTACCGTTCTATTGCTACATGCTTAGACCCGGCCAGGAGTTAGAGGCAGGACTACGGAGGATTACCGGCAAAGTGCCAAGGCGGAAGCTCAGGCACTGGGTGAAAGTGGAGGTGAGTGGGGCCATTTGAAGGTTCTGTGGTCAACTCTTTCGGACTCTGGCACTCAGGTATGCGAATGCGAATTCCGGAGTCGCGTGAGCTTCTTGCTGAGAGCTTCATCCACGCTCACGAGATTATCAACCTCGACACGCAGTCACCTTGTCAGCTCGGCGTAGTCACAACACGCGCTCCCGCGCTGGAAAACCGTCCAGTCCGGTCTTTTAGGTGGGTTTGCACGTTCGACGTGGTCATCTGCCAGAAGATGGGAAGTACACTCGGCAATGTTGCTCATCGCCTCACCCGTCTTTGCCTCATTGCTGGGTAGAGCACGTCCAGAAGGACACAGAGATCTTGCGGTGAATCCATGACTGCCACGCTCCCCCCACGTGTCGGCTCACCGAAAAGCTTCCGTCGGTTTGTCTCGGCCGATCTATGAGTCGAAGGAAATTAATTCGGGAATTGAGTCTATGGTACGCGACACTGCTGGCCACTCAACTCCTCCCTATATCACTACTAACACTACTCTATACACATACATAGAGAATAAAAGAGATGCTCACCAGACCAGCAAGAATCCTCAGAGGGATTCCCTCAACAAGAGTAGCTACTCCAGCTCAAGCTCGATACCGATCAACCGCCGCTTCGCTTCACACCACTTCGGCCGCTTCCGCACCCCGATCCAACCCATCCACCCGAGATACTGGAATCAGCCTAGAAGCCAAGGACCGAGTTCGACGAATCCAGTCATCAGCTACCAGTCCCGCTCAAGCTGCCGCTCGACCCGCGCCCGCACCTCATTTCCAAGCCCCTCCCCAAGCACTTCCTAAATCATCGCCGATCTATGAGGTTGGAGATAGTAAAGTCAAAGATGGGATGGATTACTCGTTCATCGGAATGTCGGGTGGACAGATTTTCCACGAGATGATGTTGAGGCAGGAAGTCAAGAAAGTCTTTGGATATCCCGGTGGAGCCATTCTACCTGTATTCGACGCCATCTACAACTCGCCTCATTTCGATTTCGTCCTTCCCCGACACGAGCAAGGTGCCGGACACATGGCCGAAGGTTACGCAAGGGTCACGGGCAAACCCGGTGTTGTCCTCGTCACCTCAGGACCTGGAGCTACCAACGTCATCACCCCTATGCAGGATGCTCTGAGTGATGGTGTACCCATGGTCGTTTTCTGCGGCCAGGTCGCTACAAACTTGATCGGTAGTGATGCTTTCCAAGAAGCCGACGTCGTCGGCATCTCGCGAAGCTGTACGAAATGGAATGTCATGGTCAAGGATATCGCCGAACTGCCAAGACGAATCAACGAGGCATTCAAAATCGCCACCACCGGTCGACCTGGTCCCGTTCTCGTTGATCTACCCAAGGACGTGACCGCCGCCATTTTACGAAACCCCATCCCCGCAAAATCCGTCCAACCCGGTACTTCTCCATACCTTCCCTCCAACCCCCTCAACCCCGCTACCGTCCCCAACCGACCTCAACCCGGAGACGCCTCCCTCATCACTGCCGCCGCCAAGATGATCAATCAGGCCAAGCGACCCGTTGTATACTGTGGTAACGGTGTTCTCTCCTCTCCCGATGGACCTCGTCTTCTCAAGGAGCTCAGTGACATTGGAAACATTCCCGTCACCACCACCATGCAGGGTCTCGGTGCTTTTGATGAGCGAGACGAAAAGTCTCTACACATGCTAGGAATGCACGGTTCGGCATACGCCAACCACGCCATGCAAGAGGCAGATGTCATTATTGCTCTTGGAGCACGATTCGATGACCGAGTTACCGGAAAGGTCGATGGTGCGTGATATCTCGTTGTGTCTTGGTCCGATACTGATTCTTAGGCTTCGCTCCTGCTGCCAAGGCCGCCGCCCTAGAAGGTCGAGGAGGTATCATTCATTTCGAGATTCAGCCCAAGAACGTCAACAAGGTCGTCGAGACCCAGATCCCCGTACTTGGAGACGTTGTCGCCTCGCTCGCCGAACTCGTACCTCAACTAGAGTCTGTCGACCGATCAGCTTGGCTCAACAAGATCAAGAGCAACAAGGAGAAATACCCATTCGCCTACACTCCTTCTCAGAATGGTGAAAAGCTCAAGCCTCAAGAGGTTGTCAGGGAGTTGAACGTTCAGTCCGAGGTTGTCGGAAGTAGGTCCATCACATTCGTTCATTGCTGACTTGCAGAGGAAAACATCATTATCACGACCGGTGTTGGACAGCATCAAATGTGGGCATGTCAGCATTACCGATGGACCGAGCCTCGATCTTGGGTCTCGTCCGGTGGTCTAGGTGTAAGTCGCCTCGCCTGTCAGATCTTTCTTCGGCTGATGTGTAGACAATGGGTTTCGGTCTACCAGCCGCTATCGGTGCCAAGGTCGGAGCACCTGAAAAGATCGTTGTCGACATTGATGGTGACGCCTCGTTCTCCATGACTGCCATGGAACTAGCAACTGCCAGTCAGTACAATATCGGAGTCAAGGTTCTCCTTATGAACAACGAGTTCCAAGGAATGGTCGAGCAATGGCAGGGTATGCTCCCTTCTTTTCTGCTAGTCGTCATACGAGCTAATAACCAGATCTATTCTACGAGAACCGATACTCGCATACTCGAATGACCAACCCAGATTTCATTAAACTTTCAGAAGCAATGGGCGCAAAAGCTCTAAGATGTACCAACCTCGAAGAACTACCCGCCATGATGAAGGAGTTCCTAGAGTACGACAACGACAGACCTATCCTTATGGAATGTCTCGTCAGCTCCGAGCACGTCTACCCAATGGTAGCTGCTGGTAAAGCCCTCCACGAGCAGATTGTAAGTGGTCTCAACTGTCATGCCGGATCATGCTGACAACTCAGCTCCACCCATCTCTGCGAGAAAAGACCGAGTAGATCGGTCGTTCGGTTGTCACTTTGGTTGTTACGATGTATTTACGATATGAATCTTGTACATAGGCTCGTTGAGGACCACAAAGACTTCAATCGAGGCTTACGCTATAGTAAAGCTTGGGGCGCTGATCGATGCCCAATACATCACGGATATCTACTCATACCTCATTTCTCGTCGTGCTATCTCGAGCGCCCCTTCTTCTAAAGGTAAAGCTCTAACAAAATCCTGATGCAGCCAGGTTGTCAATCGTACCGGTCTACCCGTCTTGATATTCCTCAAATCCTCTCCAGCGGCTTTCGAAGCATCCCACTCGGCTTGTCCAATATCATCAATCTGAACCAAGTTCTGGATGGTAGGCATGTATTCGGTGAAGAGGATGGGATGAGGTAGTAGGCGGGAAGAAAGGGGTATCACGGGGTCAAGGAGAGGTAAGAGTGATCGGGTATGATGTATTCTGGTCGTTAGTATTGACATTGCTACACTGGCGTGGCTTACTGGTCGGTGAAGAGCTCGTCTCGAGCTGGGGAGCCGCCAACCTTATCAAGCAGGAAGTCGGATATCTCGGTGGTGCGATCGTACGCCGGTAGAATGGGTATATGATCCGGCAACTCTGGCTTGAGGAGCGTTCTCACCCCTAGCTGATCGTCCAATGTTGGCTGGTATCGGTCTACTTCGGACATCTAATTGATCAGCCACATCCGCGTCCAAGGGACTCACCTCCATGGTCGCCCACGGTCTCTGCCCTAGATGAGCATCGGTGTACGAAATGACCTCAGCTCGCTTCGTTGCCGACGCCAGGTCTTTAAGATCGTCGTCGGATCCATGGGTGTTTGGAATGGGGACACCCCTTTCCAGCTGAAGTTGCGTAATTGCCCGACGGAGGTCGAAGGCGGGGAGCCATTCGTTCCCATTAGGCGGACCTGGAGCTGAGAACACCGGTGGACGTTGTATTACGTTCCGGTCATACAGCTCTGCAACATAGGCCTCATCGCGCTCCAGGCCGAGCTTGTCGCAGAGAGAGGTGAGATGGGGTATCGCTGATTCGCGGGAAGGTGGCTTGAACTGTAGAATCGCCTGCAGCGGGAGTGCGCTCAGCATCACTTGCTCAGGATCTGTCTGTCAGCAAACTTTGACAGAGATGACATACCATTACAGGTCATCACCACTGGCCGTTTCGATTCGGCAATGAGCGAGATGACGGCTGGCCAGAATGTCGCTTCTTCGTCGAATAATATGTCGACCTCCTCCAGGAGGATGAGCGATTGACGGAATTTGGCGTCGTCTCGGAACGGGGTCGAGGGGACGGAGGGATTGCGAAGTCGTGGTGGTGGTGTAGCTCTTCTTTCGGGATGATCATCGTCAATCTCGATTGGCTCGCCTTGACTCCCCAATGGCGTGTCGTCAGGTTCCACAGTCTTGGTAGATCCAAAGAATGTTTTCAAGCCAGCCGGACTTGGCTTTGCTGCCTCCGCCTCCGCCTCTCTAGCTTTTCCGACCATGTGGTTCTTGCCAACATCCCCGACGAGACTCATCAAATTCCCTCCTGTACGTTTGCCGATTCCCGGGTATACCTCGAATACCTCCCACCCAAGCTCGGCAGCGGCTGCATATACTGCGGCCGATTTCCCAGATCCACTGGGACCCGAGAGTATGATAGTGTTGGTCAACCAAGCGGATAGAGGAGGATACGATGTCGGTCGTTGTCCTAGTGGAAGTTCGGGCTCATCGTACGGGTCTGGCAATTCCTCTTCTGCTTCGATTTGCGAATCGCCAAATTCGCCAATGTCGTCAACTATCCAGTCGTCCAGGTCGACTTTTCGTTTCGGTACTCGCCTTATGACTTTTGGTCCACTACCATCTCCACTGCCTATCACGAGGGCAGAAAGCCAATCACGAAGGTATGTCGCTTCGGTCACATTGCCGAGGACCTGTGATGCTGCCCTCGGTCTGAATTGATCACATAACGACTCTCGTCCATTCTTGTAATGAATTCGTTTACGTTTTGGTGTACCGATGTTCTCTGAGGCCTCGACCTGAGACAAGAAAGAGCTCCAGAATGTCTCGTCAGAAGTCGAAGATGGCGCACAGGGAGCCTGACGCCTAGGACGGCTTGGCCCAGCCTCCGTTGTGACCTCTGGCATTCCACTATGCGCGGGCCATTCAAGCCCAGGCCACGGAGGTAGCCATTCTTCCCCCTCTTTGATACCATGTCCCCATCCATTCTTGATAGCCTTGGACTTGAGATCGTTTCGAGCAGGTTGGAAAAAGGTGTGAACCTTCTTTGGCGGTGCTGTAGCGGATATGCCGTTTGCAGCCCTCAGGTCGGGCGCTTTCGGCTGCATTTCGGTAGGAGAGTTGTTGACCGGCTCTGCGATCTGTGAAGTTGCTGCCCCACTGGGGATGTCGGGTTTTCGGGAGAAGAACGAATGAGCAGGTTTGCTGACATCGCTTGCAAAGACGTGTTTCTTTGGACCAGGTTTTGGTAGACTCTGCTCCACGTCGATCGCATCTCTGTGCGACTGACCTCGCAGATCGACGGTCGATGAGGTGTTGGCTCGACTGAAGGGAGGTTTGAGACGTCGACCATGGCCATTATCGCTGCCGCCAGTGACCTCGATGTCGTTTGGCGAAGAGGAGCGGATATAGGGGATGTTAGGGGAGGCAGCTCGGTTGCCAGATGTGCTGCGGGTGGTTTTGCGTGATGGACCAGCTTCTGACGGCGGTTTGGTTTTGGGTGGGCGACCGCGCTTCTTCTGCGGTGATTTGGAGAGCTTGTCCATCATCGATATCGGACCATCAGCCTCTTCGTCACCATCTAGATCATTAGCGAAATCGGGACCACCAAATGGTGACTCACCTTCACTATCTTGACTAGCTTTCAGATCAAGCTGTCCTGCTCCCTTCTTTCCATCTTTACGTCTCGCAGCGGTAGGCCGCTTCCCTCCTCGACCCTTTTGAGCAGCCTTGGTTCGTTTGCCCATATCTTTCATCTCATCTTCCTCTCCCCCACCTCGCTTGCCTTTCGATTTTCCTTTCCCCTTGACAGCTACTTCGCCAGCTTCTGTATCTTTGCCCTCTTCACTTGTCCTTTCTACTGCCCAAGCTGCTCCGTTGGCAGGCTTGAGGACGATCCTTCCTTGCGTCTGGGACTGGCTAGCTGAGGCGGGCGTCTCATCATTCTTCTTCCTTCGTTTGGCGGAATTGGGGTTGAGGGCGAGGGGATTGGGTCGAGGCTGACCACCTAGGAAAGCAAGGATGGAGCGTGGAGCTGGTGGATTCGATGGAGCTATAGCTAGATTGGGAGTCGAAGTAGGTGCTATCGGTGGTTCTGCTCCGGATGCCGGTAGGTCGGGGGAAGGCGACATTGTATATTCCAAGAACGGAACGTAGGTTTGGAACTCCTAGATATCTATACCAGCATGTTTCTCAGCTTCAGCGAGCAGGACACGCTCTTCCTACTTTACCAAAGGTCAAGTGAGAGCTATCAAGCCAGTAATCGATCAAAAAGGCAACATCAACATTACTTTGCAGAATTCGCGTAATCTCATCCGACGCGTCATGAGGTTCTTTGGGTACGATTACAACATTCTTACTATAGTGTCCGTAATGGTAAAGCATATACAAACCCAGCTATATTCTGATCACGTCCACCTGATCCCCATCATCTACATCCATATCCTCGAACTTGGTCTCAGGTTCTATCATCTCTCCATCCAGACTAAGCCTCAAATTCGGTGCCTCACCCTCGCCTACACCTGCCTTCTTGGCGTAATACTTGCAAAGAGCCTTAGCCGTCACATGAGGTTGAACGACAGCTTGTATAGGTCCATTGGCGCCGGCCAGCGTGAATCGTACTTTATGTTCGGTCTCCGGGATGGGTTCCGATGATTGACTTGCATTTGCTTCATACTCTGCTTGGGCGTCCTTGGCGTTCTCTTCTTCCTCGTCGTCGTGTATCCCACGCTCTGCTTCTAAGCGCTCCCAATGGGCCGCTTCGTAGCATACTGTGAGGCGTCAGTTAACCTCATAAAGATGCGGGAATTAAGCTCACCAAAGTCCGCCTCGTAATCGAGACCAAGTGACTGAGGCGTGAGGAATTTGGAGAATAATCGTACGCCTCCATTCGTAAAGACAATTTCGTCGGGCGGTTTACGGATCTGAGTAGCAAAGGCATTGATAGCGAAGCTGAGAGGTTGTGTCTGCTGCGTCAGGATCGTCTCTTGGAGCGGGGTGTGGTACGTACCCTGCCAGCAGTGATCAACCTCTTCTTTTCGTAAAATTCAATAGCTTTCACACTGGCTTCCGCCTTTCTCTCTGGTGGTGCTACCATGCGGAAATTCAACTTGATAGCATCTCCAAAGGTCGAGGCAGAGAGTTTGGCGCTAGACGCTTTCTCATCATCCGCTTCATCCACAGTGTTGACCGGTCGATCATAAGCGCTCCTAGGTTGATCAGCTTGATTTCAGTCTGGTTCAAAGTCCACATACCTCACAGCTTGAGCGAGCTTCGCTTTATCCTCCTCGGATATCTCGGGCGGTGGGGTCAACGCCGACTCTCTCTTGCGAGCAGCTTCTGGCTCTGGTGAAGAGTCGATGACGCTTTCTCGTCAGCACGGCTCAGCCTCACATTAGAGCACAAGCTCACATCGTTGCTACCTCCTTCCCCTTTCCCTTCTTATCTGCAGTTGCAGACCGAGACCTCTTGCTACTTGGTGCCCTTACAGGCTCCTTTGCCCATTCCGGTACGATATTGTCCTTCTTTCTCGGCTTGGCCGCTCGTGGACGTTTCTTGCCATCCTCATCGTCTGAGCCATCCTCGGATCTGGGCTTCTCGGGCGAGGAAAGGAATATTGGTGAGTCTATATCATTAGCCACCTCGTCAGCCAAAGCAAGCACGGCACTCACCGGCTCTGACGACTGGTCGTCTTCTCTTCTTCCTCATGAAAAAGTTCGCTGCTTCATCCTCTTCGTCTGATATAACGACGGCAGGCTCTACAGCTTTCTCCTTGCCTTTGACCGACATTGCTCCCAGTCTGACGGAAATGTATGCATGCAAAAGAGGAATCCTCAGCATCAACAGAACACGGTCAACTAAAGATCTCAGGCACACATCCGTTGCTTACGTCAGCAGAACCATTGACGTGAGTAACCGTGCATCCCTAAGTACCATACCACCCCGTCTGATCAGGCAGCAAGGGATGAAGAACAGCTGGATAGCGACGAGATGATACGAAAGCAGAGACCGACCTTCTCCTCGGCAGAGCTTGAGCTTCAGCTTCAACAGGTAGGTGCCATCCCCGTACAGGTTGAGACAAACACTAACGTTCAGATCACCTTGGATACCACTTCATCCGGAACCGAGAACTTGGAAGCGCTAGCTCCGCTGATCAAGTCGATACAGGACACAGACTCCGAGCAGCTGTATTTGCGAAGTCTCGACAAGTTTGTAGAGGAGAAGGAAGGAGAGATTGAGAAGATATGTTCGGGCAATTACGAGGTAGGTCACGGGGTTGAGGAGTAAAGGCTGACGAGCAGGACTTTGTGTCTTCAGTATCGACCTTGTTGACTATACGACAAGGTACAGGTCATCTCCGCCGGCGTATTGGCGAGCTTGATGGTCAGATGGGTGATGTCGGAAGAGCGCTAGGGGAAAAGGTGCGTGAACCGAACCACCGAAGCTGACTGCTACAGAAACGAGCTCTACTTGAACAAAAGAAGGTCGCCAAGAGTATGGACGACGCTATAGAGACTCTTCAGACTTGTCTCCGTCTCCTGGATCTGGTCCATCGGGTTGGGGAGATGATACGTGAGGGAAAATACTGGGGTGCTTTGAGGGTATGTACGAAATCAAGGCTGTTTGCTTACGCATAGTCTCTGGAAGATCTTCATCATTTGCCTCCTCCAGCGATTTCTGGAACACCATTCTACGCTCATATCCTGTCGTCCCTCCCTTCACTCCGGCTGTCTATAAAGGACGCAGTCACGGCATCTACCAAATCCTGGCTATTTGATATTCGAGAGGGCGGAGCTACCGTTGGTCGTCTGGCATTGGAGCAGATGGGTGCTAGGATCAAGAAGTGGCGAGCGAGAAGGGAAAAGGAAGGTGGTGTGCGTCTGGCAAGGGTGGGCGGTGCTTTGGAGCTAGTACACAACGAGCGAGCTGAATGTGAGTGGTAGCTTGATTCACCACTAATCACACAGTCGACGCACTCAGTAATGACGAGATCTCGGTCGACTTTAAACCATTGTATCAGTGTATACACATATACGATGCGCTCGAGTGTAGGCCGGAGCTGCAGCGCAGCTATCAGCAAGATCGAAAGGTGTGTCACACGAGACATATAACGCTGACTGGCAGACACAAGCGACTCTTATTCTCACGTCCCGTCTGTCGACTACACCAGAAACGCTTCTATCTACACTGCCTCTTCTGATGCAAGAACTCGTCGGCTTCTTCATCGTCGAGTCACATGTCTTGCGGACAATGCCGGATTTCAGATCCCAGCGAGATGTCGACGATTTGTGGGATGAAATGTGCAAGAGGATCGGCGAGGTCATTGGGGGAGGTTTGAAGGGATGCGGAGAGCCCGAGATCTTCCTGGAATCCAAGACCAACGTTCTGCTCTTCGTTCAGACGTTAGAGGTACGTTTTCGACGTCCGCAAATCTGACGCCCAGGGTTACGGATACAATGTCACCGAGCTCAATGGCGTGTTGATTACCTTGTTTGAACGATACTCGGAGCTACTCCTCCGCAAGTTTTCGGCAGACTTTGATCAGATTGTATCAGAGGATGACGATCAACCGATGATGGTCAGCGATCAGGAGGAATTCGACCAAGTCTCAGGGGTTTGCTGGCTACCGACGGGAGAGCTGGAGCAGCTGGCAATGTGAGTTGTATCATGGAAGGAGGACTGAGACTGACTGTATAGGCAAAACTTTCCACAGGCAATGCCTTTCTCGCAGACCTACCCAATGTGCTGTATAAATATCCGAAATTTCGTCGATCAGTTCTATCAATTCACGGACGGTGTTTTGCAACATCATCTCGACCTTGACGAGGTCCTGCGTAGAGTAAGTACGGTCTGGTGTGACGGGGACCGAACTGATACCTACAGTCGCTCGACGATTTGCTGTCCAACAATGTCAGCAAGCAGATCAGCAAGAAGCTCCAGAGCATGAGCAATCTATCGCAGATCGCACAAGTGGTCGTCAATCTCGAACATTTCTGTACCGCATGTGAGGAGCTGGAGGGTGTATTGATGCACCTAAGGTACGTCCACCGCACTACTTCCGCTGACAACTCAGGGCTTCACAGCGGGGCGGACCCGTCAAACTCACATCGATACAGTCATTCACCCAATCCCTCGCCGCCGCCGAGGCTCGTATCGACAGCGTTATCGGCTCAAAGCTTGAATCCTTCTTTGAGCTTGCAGAATACAACTGGATGCCTCCTCGCCCTCAATCAGTCGCTGGTGAACCAAGCACATATGTGTTTGAGATGATCACCTTCTTGACTGCCTATGTCGATTCGGTTCTCATAGGATTAAATGAAGAAATCAAGACTAGAGCGTATAGGAATGCGCTGTTCAGGATCAACAGATGGCTTATGGTGAGTGAATGCCCATGACCGTCGCTCATCTGTCAGGACTTGCTCTGTGGTCGAGATGTACCGAGGTATAATGAGCCGGCTTTGGCCAACGTATTGGCGGACGTCAAGTTCATCGAGGACGAGATCCGTCGTCTGGAAAAGCCAGCATTAGACAGGGTGCTTGAAGAAGTCAGACAGGCAAGTCCAATCTCATCAGAACATCATACCAGCACTGACGTTGCAGACAATTAATATCATTCTCTCGGATGCAATACCAGGCTACCTCGAGACTTCGATCCGGCAATCGTCCTACGCAGCAGTCAAGCCAAGTAGGCTGTCGATTGTACTCCAGAAATTGGCCAAGGGTACCGCTGCGACTCCAGGAGGAGGGTCAATGAGTCGGTCAGAGCGAAGGAGGATGGAAGCGGATCAGGTCGGGCGTTTGCCCGGCGTTTGAGTGACGGGTACTTGACCATGTAGCATTAGACGAGTAGTTGTATTATCATCATGATCATCATCATACAGTCATGTCTCTACAACGGTCACACACAGTCTTCGGTACCTAAGAGCCACCAGTCCGCCTAAGCCACCTGGCGAGATCTTCTAGATTGTCACCGTTGATCCAGTCCGTCTGAGCCTCTCTCTGTAAAGCCCACATTCTCCTCCTCAGCCATCCCGGCTGATTGGCTGCGCCCCACCATCGGCTCTTGATACCTCGCTTTCTCGCTTCGTCCGTCCTGCGCCTCATCCACCCGACCGCAGCATTAGGCGAAGGATAGAGAGCTGCACCTATATGCGTCCAAGGAGGAAGCTTGCCAGATGCCATCGGAGATAAGGTATTATCCAGCTCGACATGAATCGCCGGTCCACAAGGCGAATGTGGTATACGAGCTGGTTTACGAAGTTTGCGTAGAGGTGCATCGTAGAAGATGACTCGAGTGGAGGAGTAGTAGACGTGCGATAGAGGTGTGTTGCCGGTACCAATGATGGTAAGGGGTCCGCGAGAGAAGGTACCGATCGTAGTATCGTAGGTAGTCAGGTATCCAGCTTCTAACAAGGGACCAAGAGCGTCCAGGACATGTGGCCACATGTCAGCTCCACCAGATTTCTGTCGATCGGTAAGCATGTATCCAAGAAGCTGGTCTTGTGACTCACAAAGTCGATAACAAGCTGCACCTCGGCAGTGGGGTCATCTTCTAGTAATCCGATCCATGTCTCTTTTGGCAATTTGCCCTCGTTCCTTTTCTCCAAAATGTCGAAGATGGGTTCGAGGTAGACAGTCTGAAGAGTACGATGTCGCTGCAAGTCGACGGGGACGTGGCCCACCATCAAGCTGGGTGATCCATGCGAATCCACCAGCCACGTATCAGCTTCGATAGATCCGAATCCTAGACCGAGAGCTAGATCCTAAGGTCAGACTCGCACGGCGAGGCGACTCACGAAAGCGTCTTGGCCGTGCATCTCGTCATTATGACTGTGTCCCCATATCTTGGTGATGTTGTGTTTGGCGGTCCCGTCATATATGGACGCGTTTGCATTCATCTGCCAATCAGCAATGCTACCAAGGTCCAGCTCACCTTCCACTTGTCCTCTAGAGCAAGCCATGATCTATTCACATCTGCGAGGTAGACAATGACCAGAAGAAGCCAGAGAGCGACTGAGGTGCCTATGATGAGATTCCGTCTACTCTTTCTTTGGAGAGAGGATTTGGTGCTCTTTGTGTTTGGTTCATCGAAAAGATCGGCTACTTCGAATTCTGGTGTCGGAGGCAGGCGTACTCGGCCAGCGCGATCATAGCCGAAAAGCACCTTGAGACCCCCTAAGAAGCTAGCGAGATCTCGCCAAGGGCGAGGTGGCTGACATGGAGGGTCTGATGCCGTGATGAGGAGGTCGTCTACGTCGCCTCCGACGGGTTGACGTGAGCTGAGATGGGTACGGGACCCGTGGCTGACCCTCATGTTGAGGCCGTCCAGTGCGGAAGTCTACTCTGTGCTGACGGTAATCCCAGTGTTGAGACCGGTACAGCGAGAACGAGTCGTCGTCTCTGGCGTTGCGCACGTTGACACATCTCGCTCTCAGGGACAAAGGAGGATACGGACACACCCTAAATAGCACCCGACGATTAAGCATATCTTCTTGCTGAGATGCAAATTCAACTCACACGACCATCATACCCAGGGTAGCGACGTCTTCCAAGAGCTACTGTCCCTCGAGAAAATGTGCTGGAATCGGGCGCTGTGGGATCGCCCCACATTCCGAGCGAGTACCCAGGAAAAGTCCGTTAGTCATACTTACAGGGTTCAACTAATCGCTTGGACGATGCCCATATTCAGGCTGTCGGTTGCCGGATTGTTTTGAGGCCGCAATATCACCTGATCATGCTCGTGTGCGCGATGGCTTCAATGTAGACCGAGCTTTTGTTTTCAACGTTCATACAGCCAGTCAAAAGATGTCGACAGCGGAAGAGATCCCAGCGCTCAGCTTCATTTTGGAACCAGCGAGTGAGTGCTTTGCTGAATGAACTAGGCAAATTTCCGGATCATCATGACTGACGTGCAGTCGTCGCTTCACTCCTTACTGCTGGAGCAGTCTTTAATCGTCGCAAGTCGCAGGACATCGTCCGAGCCCATCAGTTCGCCGAAGCGATCAACCCGCCCCTGACTGATGATGCTTGGAATTGGAAGGAGATGAGGCTCTTGATCTGGACGGTGCGCGTACCAGACACAGCAAGGTTTCGAATGAAGTTGGCGAGTCGATTCCTGGGCATGTTTCCATTCTTGATGGAAGTATGGTACTGGCTCCTCACGTAAGTTTGACCAGCAATCATATTTTCTTCACTCACTCGCAGGTACTGGACATACCAAATTGCCCGAGCGATGCAGGCTCTTACCATGGGTCAGAATACCCGAGCTCTGTCCGAAGTACACGCTCGTCAAATCATCAAGGTCGAGCAGTGGCTGGGTATCGATGTAGAGTTGGGCCTGCAGAAGATCGTCATGGCCCATCCATGGGTATTGGCCTTTTTCAACAAGTGAGTCTGGTATCAATCCATTGCTGATGGAGTCAGGACATATGCCATGGTCCATATCCCGGCCACAATCGCATTCATGGGATATGCCTACTCTGTCTTTCACCCTCAAATCTTCCAGGCGACGAGACGTACATTGGTCCTGTCCAATTGCCTTGCTTTCATCATCTTTTCCAGCTGGCCATGTATGCCCCCTAGACTTTTGCCAAAGGACGAGTTCTCGTATGTCGATACTTTACACGTTGGCAAGGCAGCTAGTATCTGGACCACCAACAAGGTTAGCACATAATCCCTTGTTGCATCAAGGTCAAGCTGAATTGCAGTTTCAAAACCAATTGGCTGCTTTCCCAAGTCTCCATTTCGGGTACAGCTTCGTCATTGGCTTATCCCTATGGGCTTACTCGCCACACAAGATTGTCAGGATTATTGCACCAGCGTACCCGGTCCTGATTCTTTTGGTCATCATGGTCAGTCTGGCGATGTCATCAGAAGGTATATTGACGAGGTAGTCGACCGCCAACCACTTTATCTTAGATGCGGTTGGAGGTTTCTTTGTTTCGATGTTGGCATACCGAATTAATCGACTTTTACTGAATCTCCGGCCGATCGAAGAATGGTTCTTCTGGGCCCTGAGGTGAGCTGCATAGTGTGTCGGCGACCTTTGACTGACTTGCCAGGACCGAGAAGCCAATGGATAAAGCCCAATACCTGAGTTTGCTGAACGGGGGAAGCGATTCGCACCTGTCGGACGCACAACGAACAATGGCTCAGAGACCATTGATGTCTGGTAGGTCGCCTACTTCGTCATCAGGACGGGAGGACTAGGCCGAGGTGTAATGAGCATCAGTTTATGGATGCTATGCAATTATGCTATGTAATACGGTACAACGATACAACGATGGTTTGAGTCAACATCAATGACTCAGGTGTCCCGCACCTGAGAAGCGAACAAGTACAGATTGCGGCGAACTTCCTCGCCTAGTCCGACTGACATAGACATGTTACCCAAGGTCTCGATCGCTTCCACTACCTCGCCCAAACGTGGACGAGCCCCTTTCTCATACATGCCTCTCTCGCAGTACCGCATCAGTGTCCGCGTGGCGTCGATGCCGACCAACAGCTGTTTCTGATCATCGCATAGGGATGTCGGTCCGACCGAGTTCGGAAAGAGACTACTTTCGAGTTCCGTCAAGCGAGCAAGGAGCGGCTGAAGGACCCTGTCGGACCGTGGCGAATTAGCGGCGAGATGTGACATGAGGGGTCG
>Ga0308160_10003621_pt1 | contig 17262 bp, 21 predicted proteins | sample PhyFR1_FD_201036 | JGI IMG/M metagenome (GOLD analysis project Ga0308160, IMG submission 201036) | Phyllosphere microbial communities from UC Gill Tract Community Farm, Albany, California, United States - DLSLF.R1 | ecosystem: Host-associated > Plants > Phyllosphere > Unclassified | place: USA...
CGATTTGGGCGGGAAACGTAAAAGGGGAACAGACGAAAAGAAGGAACGAAAGAAGAAGAGAAAGTTCCCGACATTGGCAAGTGCGGAAGATTACGCGGCATTGATCAACGACGGCGCGGACGAGGACTTGTAGCGACACTGTCGATTTGATCATTCTTGTACTCAATATTATGGACTCTTTCACGACTAATAGGCCCTGAAGACCTGATGTGTTCCCAACACTGTACAGACGGACTGATTGGTGATGATGTCCATTGAACTAACTACTGCGGTTGTGCAAGTCGGCTAGAGATGAGCTGGTTCAGGCTTGTCGCCGTAGTCCTTTGTGAAATTGTTGGTATCCTCTCTCAGGATTTTGCGAGAGCGGGGATTAGACATGTCCTAAAGGTATGAATTATGTTCAATATATATACAATCCGATCGAAGTTGACTTCGTTCTCAGCAATCGAAGAAGGGTGCGGCGGGCACTGCTATACAACTGTCCAATCTGGCGGGATACATGCCCCGGACTATAACGCTGTTTAGTCATCGCACCCACTGGCCGTGACTTCACGATGGGGAGGTCGGGAAGCGTTGGACCTTGACCGGAGATAAAGAGAAAGGACGTCAGCGCGGTCGCTGGCGTCGGGATGGATGGATGCTGCGCAGACTGACTGTATGTGGATGCTGCTCAAATCTATAGTGTCTCCTTCCCACTAAACCAACCCAATGTACCATAGGATGATCAGAGTACATATACCAACCACTGTTCCCAGGATCGCTGTGTCTCTTCGTCGTCGTGAATTGATCATGCCGAGAAGCGAATTGATCCCGGGGAAGGTACCTTGAAGCGGGAGGAAGGGCTCTGAGGATTCGGTTCCTCAGCAATAGATCAAAGCAGCGGTCGACATACTGATGATCCCTCCGACTCGAGAATTGATATTCCTTATGGCCGTGCTTTGCTGCGAGAAGTCATCTCTTGTCGCGTACGCTTGCCTGTGATGTAGGTGGGGAGAGTGCAATATCAGCACAAGTGGGAAGAGGTACGAGACAGCATCAGACGGATCCTGGGATACCGTCAAACTCACTCGAGAATCTCATCCGTCATCCGATTACTCGAGTCTATCCTGCCTCGATCGTTCAGAAGAGCATCCGTTCTCGCCTGCTCGGATTGAGGTAACGAGGATTTGTACGCACTGCGAGGATTGATGATTCTTAGTCTGTCTGACCCGTTTCTCAATTATGGCCAGCTACGCACTTGATATCTTTTCTGATACTACCCAATAGGTTGGTCCGCGCAAGAGCAGCTTCCACGTTTTTCTGCTCAAAAAGGGATTTGTTCAGGGTCACAGGTCACAAGCGTTACCAGGTTCTTGTCAAGCGACTTGCCCGCGTCCGTATAAAGTCCCGTCTGTAGTCATCCAGTACATCGCGGTGGCGAGATGCAGCGTGCATCATCGATGTCGAAGGAGGTATATCCGGCGAGTTGAGAAGGGCTGTCAACGCATCTATCGCTCCGCTAAGCTGCAGGCCGTTGTCAGCATCACTTGATGGCAAGGTGTGGGACAGCATGCTCACTTTTTCCAGCAACTCGTCAATCTCCTCTTCCATCAGTTTGTAGCCCCCTATGCCTTCCTCCTGCTCGCTGAGTTTGTCTGTGCTCGGCCGAGGTGATCCTGCACTAATCTGGGCGGCCAGCTTCGAGTACGCAGTCAATTTAGTTTCCAAGCGGGCTTCCAAGGCCCGCGCATGTTTGCGAGCGTTCTCCCAGGTCGACATGGTCGTGAGACAAAGTATGATCTTCTAGATACAGCCTTACTTGAGCAGTCGCTGCGTTTGACGAGCCTTGGGCAGAGAATGAGCATGCAGTGCGTAGAAGGTACAGTAATTCGTAACCACTTTCAAGCATGACGAGTCATGTTCAATCTCGCCGACCGCCAGCTAATAATGGTCACGTGACGTGGTCCATCGCTTTGGCAACGACGGCTGATCAGATCCGAAAGTTCGACATATGTACAGTCATTTACGTCAGGCTTCACGCTGTGTCACAGCTACCCTGCAGCAGTCCGCCACAGCCATCAAAGCGGGTTCCTCAGTATGGCTAGATTTAAGGTCCGACCAAGACGAGGTATGTATCTTCGTCCCATTCCTCTGGTCATTATACGACGTTGAAATATTTCCGCCTCAACGTCACAGAACAAATCGTGGTTCCCTGCACACCAGAACTCACATCGCTTCTTGCATGTTTTGCAACATCTGGTGATCTGCAACACAAGGCCGAATGTTCCGCTGCTGCGAAAAGTCTTCACAAGTGTATGGAGACTCGGCCAAAGAACAGCAAGGGCCGTAAGAGCGAGGTGAGTGCGGCCGAGCTTTTGGTTCTGCCCATTGAAGGAATGCGATGCCATATATCCTTACATACGATGATGAAGCTGATATGTGAACGTTGTCTTATCTTCCAGATCAATGCTCTCTTGGCCAAGATCAAGTGAAGCGGATGGTCGCATGTGCACAAACGCCCTCTAGGGTTCATCCTCCTCCGACATCAAGAAGTAAATTTGATGACGGGCGTTGTAACGGATATCTTATATCTCTTTCTGATTAACACCACCAGCAAAATTAGCCTCACATTCATCTCTGCTACTGGACTGTCCATTGGTCTGATCGGCAGCCTTCGATTGCTGCTGATTGGAATCCCAGACGGCCTTGCGACTGTGGGGAGAGATCCGCTCCTCGGTCTGGCTATGATCAATGCAAGATGGGAGAACGCAACGACTTGGTCTTATTTATGACAGTGCCTCCACCTGCCCACAGTCCAATCGAGTCTGCACGTTATGCAAGCAAATCGGTGCTAGCAAAGCTTGGTCACCGGAAGGTTCACCTCTCTTTGACTGTTTGGGTATGGGCCAGCACGTTTTGGTCGAAGATGTATTCATGCTGTCGACTCGGTGTAAGTGGTGACAAAGAACAGCAACAGGGTATTGGAGTAGTTCCCTCAAGATCCCCCGATTTTCTGCAGTTGAGAATGACCGTGAGTTGCGGCTCAAGAAGAATCAACAGGTGTCCGGCTTTTCACTCACGTATGCGCCGTAGTCCTTGTCGGGATCATAGACCTCCCATCGTGATGCGGGGAATATGTGTTTTGATCGCTGATACCAAGATCGCTCTACTACCTTTCCCGCATGCGACTGCACGTTTCCAAATGGGGTGCTATTAGCTTTAGCTTGACTCGCTTACTCTGGAATGCTTACCTCGTCACGCTCTTTCGTAGCATCGTGCAGCATCCGTACATCATCGTGCACATCAAAGCTGAACAAAGGCCCAGATTTCCCTCGTGCCTTGTTGACAATGAAGTCGTAGAAGGTGTAGTGCTGCGACAAACGGCAATGAGCGTCCAGCTCCCACCGTTACGAAATCGCGCGACATACATGAGGAATGATCAGATCCTCCTTGATGTACATCATGTTGTCAACACTGGTCCCACGCAATTCAGGGAACTGTGCCCGGCATTTTTCCAGGAATTGTCCGATGTTGTCGCCCTTTTTGCACTATTCCGAAATTGTGCCTGTAAGTACACGCACCAAAGTCTTATGCATGGGCGGGCTGGCGTCGACGCCCTGGCCGAACGGACACATTGCCATCGCACGACATCGTCCTGCCCAACCCTCATCATGAACATGAATAGGGACTTACTTCAACACTCTTCCTATGACCTGTGCCATCCCAGTAACTGTAGGTAATCTCGATCGTCTCGCCTTTCAATTTCTCCTGCTTCTCCAGCCATTCCCGCCTCAACTGCTCTCGCTCGAGCCGCTCTCTGGCTTCGCGGTCTCGGTCGGGTAAGAAGGACGTGTCGATTGTAGGATTTTTTGAGAGTTTCGTTCGTTTAGTAGGAGCGTCTACCAGACAGAATTTAGAGTCTTCAGCTCAGCAAGGTTATATGGAACGGGCAGACTGGCGTACCTGGAGAGTCTCCATTCGACCTCTTCTTGCCGAAAGACTCGCTCTCTTCGTTTTCCTCATCCTCGTCGACATTGAAGCTTAAAGCTACACCTCCCTTCTTGTCCTTCTTTTTCTTTTTCTTTTGCGCCGTATTCGTTGCTTCTTCGTCCACTCTCTGAGCGGCATCTCTTCTCTGAGCTTCTTCTATCTCATTCCTGGTTCTCCGGAAGTCATCCAGCGTTACGAGACCGATAGTGCTCTTCTTAAGCTGTTCGTCGACCCCTTCTGTACGGGACGTGAATCTAGCCGCAGCCGTCTGACTTCTTCGTTCCGTATCCTATCGAAAGGTATTACTATAAGCTGCCAAATTGGCACCGATGTAAGCCAAGAGATCACGGACCTGTTGAAGAGCCTCCTTCTGGCGTGCAATCTCTTCCATCATATCCTTTCGCTGCTTCTCCAGCATGGCTTGCCGCCGGCCTTCATCGGGGTTGCTGGCCATCGTTGAGTGCTATTGGAGATCAGAATCCTGAGGACTTTGACGTTGCGGTGAGGCGGCAGACAAAACTATCAGCTCTGCGTGATTCGGAACGCGAAGTCAATGACTTGACCGAAATTATAGAATCGGATTCGTGGGGTCGGCCTTGAGCGATGAACCTGGTCGGAATACGGAGAGCTGAGAACGATTATGCGCTAAGCAGATCATAGGTTCCGCGCCTCCATCGCTCGTTAGACTAATGGCGCATTGTCGCTGCAAGTCAGCTTTTAGTTACTATCAACAATAATATCAATGTTGTCTTCAGGAGAGCAAGCTCTGCTCCATCTATCCAAGGCATAACAAGGCAGGAAGTTGATTCGTCATCTCAGTCTGGCAGTTCCGCGCCGAGTATGCGCTGAAGATATTATAAGAATAGGTATGTATGAAAGCAGGCGCGAAGCGAATGTTATGGCATGATACATGGAGCTTAGAGGAAGGGGTTTGTGATTAAACGTCGGAATCAAGATCGATGGCCCCATCCCAAGGGCATTGGAGGAGCGTCAGAGGACATGAAACCGACATTGTTCCGTACTGCTACGGGAGTGGAGGCCATGGCGGCCATTGGCTTCTTCAGTGTTTGAGTTTGTGGGGCAGGAGGCTGTGAGGTTAGAAAGGCTGCGCTTCTGCTGAGTTGTTGAGTCTGCGTTGTTCCTCTTGGATCATCTCCTTGAGGGACCCATGCCTTTTTCAAGGTGGACTTTCGTTGCGGGATTCGAGACGATCGGGTGGAGGGAGGTCGACGTTCATTCCAAGGTCCATAGGAGGATGAGACGGCCGATCGAGCACCAACCGAAGAAGCGTTGCCCCACGTAGAATAAATCGAATCGATACCAGTGTTACGTCTTCTCTGACCTTCAATTGAGTCGGCATCACTACTGCTATAGTAGGAGCTGAGCGACTCTCGATTGGCTCGATCGTTGCCGACCAGCACCTCATCTTGCAGGATCTCGTCACCTGGGTAATCGTATGTTTCTTGAGACCCGTATGCAGCGGGGGCAATGGATTGACGTCCGGCATAGTTTCGTTCCTCAGTACCTACGGGTTTATTCATGGCCATGGATGAAGGTTGAGAAATGCCTTGGGCAGACTGTTGAGTCATAGGTGGGATCATATGCTCGATCCCAGGCGGAGGTCCAAGCCAACTACTCTGAGAGGGTCGAGGAAGTATGGGGCTCGAGAACTGCCCAGCTTCTCTCGAGGAATAGTCGCCAGACCCAAAGTACTCGCTTTCGATGGGTGGCCTGGTCTTGGTCGATTTCGAGGGGACGTAGAAAGAGCTTGCACCGTCATCTTGGCTGTTTCTTGCGCCTCTAGTCTTGTCACGTCCGGATAAGGCGTCTCCGAGTGGAACAGCATCGTCGTCTTGCCGATTGTATCCCTTCTCTCCAAAGGTATCCTCGTCTTCGTTGTCTCGACTGAAGAAGCGTCCCCAAAAGGAAGAATGGTCGTCTGCTCCATTGCGTTTCTTCTGTCCAGAAGCGAACGGTGGCAACACTAAGTATCCATAAACCGTCTCATATTCGCCCACTCACCTTTTTCTGCCAGATACATCCTGCGATACCCATCAACAACAGGATCGCAATGATTAGCCCGGCAATAGCTCCACCGCTCATCCCTTGTTTCGTGCTCGACCCTATGCCATCTTCTGCCCCGAGCGCTCCGGCGCTGGTAGAGTCAGATTTGGCGGTTGCGCTCTGGGACGAAGCCAGGACGAGGCTGGTCCCCGAAGGAGGAGGGGGTATACTAGATCCAGAACCAGTGGTGCCTGTGGAACTCGCTATCAACCCTGATCGAATCAGTAAGGAGGAGTAGCACACTGTATATCGAGCCTTCCTTACCTGAACCCCGCACAATGCTGGACGACGAGTTATCGGTAAAGACAGCAGCTGCCACCGCAGAAGACGCAGATGACCAACTCGTAGTGGTCGTCGTAGGTGCTGACCACTTTTCCGATCCATCAAGGAGAAGATCAGCTTTGACGTCAAATCGAACGCCGTCGTCGTTGGGCTTACACTATCAGTCCATGATGTCTCTTGCCATGTGTCACTCGGCTGAGGAGGCGCCGACCAGGACGAACTGGAAGAGCTCCATGTTGATGCGGGTTGACTCCATGTATTTTGGGACGGAGCGTTCGTTGGATTCGGAGCCCCGTTTACCAAATTTGATTCGGCTGGAGGGGAAGCTGAACTGCTCGAAGAAGAAGAGGAAGAAGAGATGGTTGTGGAGCTTGAAGTGATCGTGCTATCGGTAACTGAAGCAGAGGAGGCAGTGGTAGCCTGACCAATGGCTGTATTCTGCCCGGTTCCTGAAGGAGAAGGTTGATTGCCACCTTCGCTCACTCCGGGTGTCGTGTTCGCGGGTGACGAGGCCGTCGTAGGACCAGGTTGAGCGGGCTGCTGGTTCTGCCCCGCACCCGAAGCGGTAGTAAGAGGAGAAGCAGCGGGGCCGACGATAGCAGAATCGGATGCGGATGCGGGTCCGGGTCCGGGTGGTAAGGCGGTGGCTGCGCTCGGTCGGCCTTGATCTTGAGTGGCTGCGTTGGGCTCGAGGGCTAGCTGGTGAGCGACAAAGGTTGAGGAAGGGGAGTTCATTCTTCTGTGTGGATGGGTTGCACGGAGATTCGTGGATGGTAAGTCTTGTTTGGTGAACGAATGTGTGTGGGATTAGCTCGAAGGCTAGTAGATCGTGGTGTGTCTTGCCGGTTATCTTCCAGAATCCGGCTGGTGACGATGAACGCTTGAGATGATCGCGCAAAAAGGGGAAGAATGGGAAGGAGGGATACAAAGTGTCTGAAAACGAGAATCACACAAACGATCGTCGAGGATGACCCTCCCTTCCCGCTTCTCATACGATCAGGTTCATACCTTGACGATCATGAAACGTCGAGCCTAACAGGGATCTCGACTGAAACACAGGCAGCCGTTGAACAAAGGGTATCAGAGGCTTTCGCGTCGCGGTTTCATCTAGGCGGCTAGAGTATTCGATCACGTGATGCGAGAGTGTTTACCCCAAGCCCCCTAGCCCCGCGCGATCTAATGAGACCGGCATGATCGTTCGTCTAGCGAAACCCGGGCCGTCCGGAGCGCCGGACCGTGCCATTCGATCCGGGGCAAAGGGGCAGCGAGCACAGCAGCCATCCCCTTGCCCCCCGCGCGCGCCCGGCACAAAGTCGTCCCTTGACTGAGCGTCCAACGAGGAAAGGAGCCACTGTCCGAGCGGCAACACCGAGAAACGAGTGAGAGTGTGTGGTGTGTGGATGGGGTATAATAAGCAACGGTCACTTTGGCTCACGTATCTAAAGAGGTGGTCCGGGGCGAGGTCGATTGCCTAAACTGTTGTCATTACCTCTCTTGCTCGTTTCTTAGCTGCTTCTCAAACCCGTCTTTTGACCCACGTTTCAACACCGAATCCTCAATCATCCACCATGCCCGTCGCTACCACTCGTCCTCTCGTTCCCGGAGTCTGGGCTCCTATTCCCACTTTCTTTGATGCCAACGAAGAGATCGGTGAGCTCACTTTCCGCTCTCTCTGGCTATTCCTGAAATGCAATCCTGACCAGCTTCGAAAATTGCCCTACCAGACGTCCCCACTTTCGTAGCCCACACCGTCCGTCTAGCTCAAGCCAAGATGAACCCCGTCATCTGTGGATCCATGGGTGAAGCTCATCACCTCACAAACGAAGAACGAACGACCTTGATCCGAGCTGCCAGGAAGGGACTCGATGAAGCCGGTCTTTCAGACGCTACCATTATCGCCGGAACGTGAGTCGACTCGCTTTAAGCCCAGAGCAGCTTGATCCCTGGACCTTTGCTGACGATTGCAATATGGTCTAATGCCGAACAGCGGTGTGGGTTCGACCAAGGGAACGATCCAATTGTCAAAAGAGGCCGCTGCGGCCGGCGCTGATTTCGCCATCGTCATCCCATCGGGATACTATGCCGGAGCACTCGGGAGAGAGGCTTTGAAAAAGTACTTTGTGGATGTTGCCGAGGCGTCGCCTATTCCTGTCATGATCTACAACTGTGCGTATCGAGAAGAATGGTGAGATTGGTTGGGCAAATGCTGATTTGTTTCTGCGTGCCTTTCGTAGTCCCCGGTGCTGCTGGTGGAATCGACATGGACTCGGATTTGATCATCGACATTGCCAAGGGCTCATCCAACATTTGCGGAGTCAAGCTCACGTAGGTTTGGCATATAAAACCAGACATATTCGTAATGGTACTCATTCGCTTTCCTTTGCGATCGTCAGTTGTGGAGCCGTCGGAAAGCTCACTCGAATTTCAGCTGCAACCACCTCGGAAGAGTTTGCTCGGGATTACCCTCGAAGGAACTCGCAGGCACCGTGAGTAGCTGCAGATCTTGCAGTTGCCCCTCCAGCGGATGCTGACAGGACGCAATCCCTTCTTGCTTGATAGATTCCTCACCCTCGGTGGATTCGCCGACTTTATGCTCCCTACTGTGCTCGGAGGCAAGGCTCACGGAGCCATTATGGGACTCGGCAACGTCTACCCTCACGCCCTCGCCAACCTCTACTACGGATCCGCTGATCTCCTCAACGAACGATCCGAGGCTTCTTTGGCCGAGATGACCCGGCTACAAGGGTTGGCTTCCGAGGCCGATTGGGCGTTCGTCGCTGGAGGGATTGCGGGTACCAAGTGGTACCTCCAACGAACTCGAGGCTATGGAGGATCTTGTCGACTGCCCATCCTTCCTTTCCCCGAGGAGAGGGGTGAGGCTCTCATGGTCGACAAACGAGTCAACCAGTTTATGGAAGTTGAGAAGAAGTTGGAGGCCAGCAAGGGATCCAAGGTTAACGGGACGTCGAACGGGCATTGATAGGTTCATGCCAGTTGTGCAGGTGATTCAGCCGGGGATGAATGTCAGAATATGCTTCGAGGTACTTTAGGTTTCGTTATTACAAATACGGGGGCATCTCTTTAGCTTTATACCACTCGAACGAGTTGTTGTAACAAGTACTTGACCGCAGACAAACCATCCTATCGAGATGAGATCTACAGAACAATCAGTGTGCAACGTGAGACTACCAATGTCCTTCGTGGAAGGTATAGACCAAAAGATGGGACTGGGCTTGCTCACGCACGAAAGCTCGGCCGGTGTTGCGCGGAGAGGATCGATCGATTCGTCACGACAGCGAACCCGGGCTGCTCGTGTTCCCTGTATGAGACTGTTATCTGACACGCATGTCTATGGCGAAGCGTTGTGATATCTCAATACACACATAGCTGTGCGTCCCAAAGTAGCTTGGGAGCCAAGTCCACCCGGAGAAAAGACTTCGTCTCAAATGGCTCAGCAACAGGTGGTCAAGCAATGGCTCGACAGAGTGTTGACGCCTTACCCCTCGTCCGACACACTTTCTCGGGAAGCACTAGCGGCTCTGGCCAAGTACCCTACTCTTTCCATCAAGACAGATGCGTACAGTGTGTCTCAGGTCGTGACGACGAGGTGCAAAGAAACCGAAATGCTGACCGTTGCTCCGCTGCAGCGTACGACTCCGGGCAGACTCACCTTCTCCTTCAATTGCACGGAACGATACCCATAACATACCGCTCTCAAACCTATCATATCCCTATCATCGTCTGGTTTCCTCTAGAATACCCTCGTCGGCCTCCAATAGCCTATGTCAATCCGACCAAGGATATGCTGATCAGGAAAAGCAAGGAAGTCGAGCCGAGTGGGAAGGTGGGTGGGGACATGATTGAGATGTGGGAGCGGAAGTGGGAGGTGAGTTCCGGGTTTGGAGGCATGCAGGTATTCCCTTATCGCTGCATGTCGTCGAAGGCATCCGATTACTGAATCTGTAGACTGACTAATTTCGTTCCACTCAGGCACACTCACTTGCTGCCATGTTGAGCTGGATGCAAGACCTCTTCTCAAACCAACCTCCAGTATACGCTCGGCCACCACCGGGATCCACTCCAGTCACACCAAACTCTCCATCGTATCGCTCGGAAAGTCCTGCAAACCCGCCCCCTCGGCCCAATCCACCTAATCAGCCTCGGATGCCTGATGTCAACTCGGCTGGGAACGTAAACGAAAGTGGGATGCCGCCTGTGATACCTGCTAGGCCGCGTCAGCTTGTAATGCCAGGGACATCGAGTTATGGTGGACCGTCCCACGGCTCTGGTTCTCAAGAGGTAGGCTTGGAACAATTCATTGATAGTACGTCTTGCCTGACCTGGATCCTATTTACAGTCTCTTCCTGCGTACAAGCCAGGCCCAGCACGACCCAACCCCCCTGCATCTCCCTTAAGAGCTTCCTCGATACAAAGTTATGGGTCACCTCAACCTGGATCAAGCTCAACACCCCCGCCGCGACCAGGCCCACCGACCATCGCAGGGAGACCTGCCTCTGGCTACGACCGCACGTATGACTCGCCAGGTTCACCTGTCACGCCCACGTTATATGGACCAGGCGCTGAGACTCGGACATCACAGACATTTCAGCCTCAGTATTATCCACCACAAAGCAGCTTCTCGCATCCACCACGAGATCTCGCTGCTCAGAACGGTCCTCCTCAACCTACCAGAAGCGCGACCATGCCCCAGAGCATGAACGGCCCGATTGGCTATCCACAGCCGAACAATGCAGGCTTCGGCTTGGTTTCTCAGCCCCGGGCAGCGCCAAAACCTCCCATTGCGGATTTGTTGTCGGATGATGGGATCCCGGAAATGGCGGGCCCATCTGCATCTATGACAAACGGAGCACCGCATGATCGGCCGATTCCGCCAGCCACCTTGCACCTTCATTCTCTTGTACACTCTCACCTGTCATCTCGACTGCCACCCTTACTTGAACATTTGCGCATGCAGACATCTCAGTTGCTTGGGGTACAAGCAGATTTGGCGTCAGGAGAACCAGCAATCAAAGATGAGATGGCAAGGCTGGAAGCCGTGCGGGCGGTATGCGCCGGTGTTGCAGACAAGGTCGGAGCGGTTGTGACTGCGGGAGAGGAGCGGGTCCGAGATCTTGAGAAACGGGGGGAGGTCGCGGTAGATGAGGTTGTATGCAGCGTCAGCATCGTGCACAACCAGTAAGCAGAAGCTGGTCGATTCGATCGGGACGAAGTCAGTTGTGCTGATGCCAGTTGATACCATTTAGGTTGATCGATTTGGTCGCAGAGGACAACGCCATCGAGGATACGATTTACCATCTCGCAAGGGCGCTCGATGCGGAGCGCATCGATCTCAATACTTTCTTAAAAGTTCGTGTTTGTTGCCATGGTCACCGCGCCGTTTATTTTGATGCTGATCGGCAGATACCATATTGTAGCAAACACGTAACTTGGCAAGGGAACAGTATCAGAAGCGAGCGCTAATTGAGAGGATCAAGGACGAGCTGGAGAAAGGACGTCCCACTGAGTGACACGGCGCATGCTAGACGTTGTACGATGCTCATGATGACCGCATAAGGGTCTCGATCACATATTTTGCGAAGCAGCCTTAAATATTGCGCAGCACGGACAGTAATGTGTTTCGCTGAGCCGTGAGGCACTGAGCTTGTCGTACGCATGCCGCTTGAAAAGTGCGGCCAATGCCAGGAGGTGCCACGGAAATTGTGAATCCGTCTGCAAGATTCGGTCCGCTTCAATCCAGACTAGCCAAAGGGACTCAACGGTTCGAGGCAGCGGTACTCATATCGATGTTTCACTGCGCTGGACGGAGCACAGGACGTCAAGGATTCGCCACGAGTCTGAACAACGGGTTATGCATGTCCTCATCGAAGAGTACTCAAAGAATATTTCCTAGTTTTCATCTGTCATGCACCAGACTAGAAGGGTCCATCACGCCGCGCAGAATTCGCAAGACCGCAGCCAGCTCGCTTGCAAACAGCTCAGCGTTCCTGGCTGTCCTCCAGTTCGACACTGCTATCCTAACAGCACCAACCCCGCCCCAACTGGTGATCGTTACGAACATCTTCCGGGTATCATTGATCGCTTTGACCAGACGATTTGCGGAATCCTTTACCTCAGGAGGGTACAGCGTGCTGGATTTTCCCCGGAAGAGGACAATGTTTAGCGGGACTGCGCGCTTGGCAGCTGGGTCTTTGGCGGACATGTCATTGACGAGCTCGTACCACTGTCCTCCCTCATCAGGATTACGAATCCACTGAGAGATGGCATCAGCAAAATTACAGTTTCGATTCACGATATCTACACCAAATGTTTATGATGAGCAGTGCATATGATAACGAATCTTGACGAATGGCTCACCTGCATAGCCATCTCTCCCTTGTTCCAATAGGGCGATGAACAGAGGCAACGCTCGGTTCCGTCTGCTGTTCTCGATTCCGCAATTCAGAGGACTCGGTAGACCGCTATGCCAATCCCTCAGCGCTTGAACCTGATCGTCAAGCCCAGATTCTGGCTCGATCTGAGACGGAGCGAGATACGCCGGTCCCGCGGTTTTAGGAGAAGGGCCGAATGACCTAATAAGGCTTTCTCGATGCCGCGTGAACAGAAGAGCGCAGTCGTAGGGACACTATGGAGCGGAATGCAGGCAGTATACTTGAGTTTGAAGCGATCTTCACACGGGACTCTGTCAGGGCGACTTACATTCAACCATTTATGGGCTGGACAAAGGTGCATGTATCCTTCAGAATCACACGAAATCGCGACAAATTTGGGGTATCGATCACTCACCATCGACAGTCAGACTGTCTGCCCTGGCCATTTCCGCGCTCAATCTCTCATTGCCAGGTAAGAGGACGCCGAACGCTCCGAAAGCTGAGACAGCACTGCCAGTGAGTCAGGCACAGCCCTGAATATTCTGAAAAGGGCAACCTACCTGCGTCAATGTGGAGCCACGAATTAGTCGCTTCGCACAAGTCTGCGATGCGATGTATATCTTGTTCGAAGAATCCCTAAAATAGCCAGTCGCAGGTCAGATCCTGCGACTACTATTCACGATGCAGAGGAACTTACTGTGTTGACTTCACCCAGCCCAACAACCACAACACGTGCAACATTCTCAGCCTGGCTTTGCCGGAGTTTCGTTGCTAAGTCGTCCAGATCCATTCCAACTTGCAGTATATCTTCACCTGGCGCCGCCAGATCAATGACGTTTCGCCTTCCTATTCCGGTTACAGCTGCAGCCTTGTTGATCGAGCCATGAGACCGCCGACAGAAGATCTGCATTACAGGCTTCGGTTGACCTTTCGCATCAAGCGATGTTGGTGGGAACCCGTCTTCTGAAATCGACCAGCCTTTCGGGACAAGAGGGTGATCGAGGAGTAAGGCATCACGTGCGCAAGCTGTTGATCCAAGCGATTCCATAAAGTTTTAAGTGAGCTCCTCGATCGCGATACCTTGGTCAAGGATTTTCCAGACGAACCAAGACCGACGATATTACTTGCGGTAGCCCCGGTAGTGATTGTGCGTCCGGCAAAGGTACTAGGCGGAATACCTAAGAGATCAAGGACAAGGTCACAAGTCCTGTCCTCTAATGCCAGACCGATGGTGCTGTCTGGGAAGTTGAGCTGTATGCTTTCATCCACTGTAAGCAGGAAAAATGATCAGGACGGACATCTGGACCTGGTCGTGAAGAGAGAACTGGCTTACGGGAGGTAGCCACCATATCTGCCAATTGCGCGCCTTCGGTTACCCCTCCAGTGACTAGACCAAAGTATCTGTTACCTGCGTGGCCGGTTGATAGACCCGGCACGATTTCGTTCAAGAGGTACTGAATGGATCCTTGAGCGCCTAAACCGCGATCTGGCAAGGATTTGGGAAGTGACCTGAGGGCAGCATCAAGTTCGGATCGGGTGGGTCGAGTGGGAAGTTGGTTCAGAGTGCGGTGGCGATCAACGAGGAATTCGCTGACGTTTGCAAGTGATCTCTCAAATTGGGAGGACATGTCGATATGCAGAATAGTGGCTGGTAGCAGATTCGCCGAGTCGTTTCTGCAGAATAATGAACGCAGAAAGTAGACGATGCGCGTCAGCTTGGTCTCCTGAAAGGCAAGAGCGTATAAGCCGACAGACATTACATACTGCTGCAACTCGCTTTGATTGGTAGCTCATGAACCAGCCCCAGTAGTTCACATATTGATTCTTTAGCGATTCAGCTCGATGAACAAGGGATCATCCATCAACTTGTCTGCCAACCACTCTAATACTGTGACTCGAATTAGCACGACGCCCGATGCCCGGCCGCTGTCCTGATCGCCGGGCGGGGTGTCGCGCGGACATAGGTCTCACGGGTAGAGAGTGAAATAACTACTCTATGTCCGCGATCGAGACTTGTTTCACGGAGAGTCGAGATCTCAACATCGTCTTGACATGACGGGAGCGGTGTCTTCGAGCTCAGAAGACTGCGTCAACCATAACCACGATTTCACATCGCGGTTAGAGCTCCCTGGCACTTATTACAATCCCTCAAATCAATCTCTGCAAGGTATCGACAACGATGAGTTTTCGAGCATCAGGGCGAAGATTAGGTTAGTGCTTGCTTTTACAGTCTAGCAGGGCAACCTGGAGGCTCATTATACCTTGTCCGCAGCTCTCGAGCTCTCGGCAGCTCGGCCTGTTCCATCCAGCTCGACTGCCCGGTGTCCCACTAAGCAGGTTATTCAAGTTCGGCAGTATGTTGATGTTCATGGCCGCTCGGAAGCGGTCAGCTACTGACCCCTATAAATTCATCCGATCCTCCTTAGCTACAACCCTTTCAACGGATTCATGCCCGCATTATTCCAGCGAAAACGAGATCGAACGCCAGCAAACTCGGAAGCCGTAACTCCTGCTAGAGCCGACCAAGTGCAAGCGACCGAGGCGTCGAATGGAGAGGCACAAGAGGGTGACATCTTCTCGCAGCTCGACAAGTTGAAGAAAGATACAGGGGTAAAGAAGGAAAAGCTCTTTGACGAGGTGAGCTCGAGGATCTCTGCTTGTCGCGCCGGATATCCATAGTAGTATTGACATACTTGCCATCGATCGATCGAACAATCTTATACGACTCAGCACAAATACTCTACGGCGAAATTCAAGATATCTCCCCGAAAACTGAACAAGCTCGCACACCAAATCTCTGGGCTTCCCGTCGGCGAGGCTATCCTGCAGATGAAGTTTTCTGAAAAGCGAGCGAGTGAGAGGATCAAGAGCACGTTAGCATTGGCTCGGAATCACGCCGTGGACAAGGGTCTGGATCAAGGGAGATTGGTTGTCGGTACGTCCTCTCTACAGGTGCTGTTGGTAGTATTGCATAATCGTAGCTGAACCTTGTTATCGCGTTTCCAGCTGAATCTTGGGTATCGAAGGGTCGAACGATCAAGCGAATAGATATCAAAGGGCGAGCACGATTCGGAATCAAGGAGCATCAACAAGCTCGACTGCACGTAGTATTAAAGGAAGGAAAGACGAGGGCTGAATTGCTGGAGAAGAAGAAGAGGGAGATGTTGAACCGGGTCAGGAGTGCTGGAGTGGTCAGGGAAGACCGGGTGATCATCAACGCTGGGACGAGTGGGTGGAAGTGGTGACCTGGCGCTACACATGTATTGCACCGTAGCCTATGAGCAGAAATAGCATATCGCATTGCGAGATCTGAAATTCAGAAAAGGTGATCTGATGATACGCAGAAGGAAGCGCCTTGGCGCAGGGTCTGCATCGCACGTCTCATACCCTTCCTCCGCCCGCATACCCAGGATACCAAATACGCCATAAGTGGCTTGACGTCTGATCGAAGCTGGCGGTGCATCGGTCTGAGCATCGCCCCTGTCGAGGGTTTCCACATTTATGTATCGCCTGGATGCAGTCTTTCTTAGCTGCATCTCTCCATAGCGCTACCCTTTCTTTCCAATCCCTAGCTAATCTGATCCAAACAACGCTGGGAATACAAGTTCAATTGCATCGCGTGGGGAAAAAGTGCGATCCACCTGATACGACACGATGGCGTGCGTCGAGCGATAGAAGCCTACTCTAGGGTGCCGAGATCCAGGTCAGGCTCCGCCATGGTTGAGTTCGCAACGAAAGCTTGTGGATCGGCGAACGCTCAGCTAACACACAACGAAGATTGCTCAAGGTAATGCATGAATATCGCGTCTAATTAGTTATGCGGATCAAATTAAAAATACAGAGGGAGCAAAGAAAGATAGGTTGCAGGCTCATTCATTATATTTGGTTTGTACGGGTGGCGATCGGCTTCCAGTCGGTAACGTGTGCCTTCCGAAGCGTGATCTTCCCGCAAAGTCTCTCCTCTGGCTGGAAATGGCGCAGCTACTCGCAGCAAATTAGACAGCGGAGCTGACCCTTTCCATTTCGTTACCATTGCCAAGCTCGCTCAACGGAGCGTCCTTGTGGTCAATCGAGTCTTGGCCGGGACTGATTTCGTGGTAGTTCTAGGTATTCGCAAGATAGAGCCGTCAAGAATAGTCCGACCTGGGAGCTCCGTCATACTCACAATCAATTTCAGACAATAATAAAATCCTGTGGCAAGCAGAGCTCCCAGAGTAGGTCTGACAGGAAGGGAAACCAGATTAGACATTTCGCCAGACGACATGAAACGGGGCTTATATACATACCCGAGCCCTGAAGATTGCGGAAGATTCAGAAGAGAACAGCAAGGTCATTTCGGTCAGCCTTCATCAATCAAGTCCACTTGCGTTGGCCCAACAGCTCACAGTAAATCCAGTGGTAGCCGTCAAATCCAATGATGACAGCAGGACCGAAAGCTCGGGCAGTACTGGAGAAGTGCAGTTGACGTCAAAACAGACTCTTATACCGAGATGGTCGCGATATGCAAGCGTAGACTCACTTGACAGCCCCACCAGTGTACTCGACCGCAAAGAGCTCC
>Ga0308160_10003623_pt1 | contig 17254 bp, 17 predicted proteins | sample PhyFR1_FD_201036 | JGI IMG/M metagenome (GOLD analysis project Ga0308160, IMG submission 201036) | Phyllosphere microbial communities from UC Gill Tract Community Farm, Albany, California, United States - DLSLF.R1 | ecosystem: Host-associated > Plants > Phyllosphere > Unclassified | place: USA...
CATCGCTGGCCAGGCCCCAGCCTTCGCCCTTGTAATTGAAGCGGCTCTTCAGCGCGAAGGTTTTCGCATCGTAGACGAAGCCGACGTTCGACTGCCAGGTCAGGGTGACGATGCTGTCGCCCACCGCAGTGGAACCTTCTCCGAAGTATTCGTCCGCCAACGCCTTTTTCTGCTGCACCCTGCCGGTCTTGAGGTCGACCTTGCGCAAGGTCGACTGCCCCTTCTGGCCCGTGCTTTCGTACAGCTGGCCGTCGCGGAAGAACAGGCCCTGGGTAAAGGCGGCGGGGTCGTGCGGGTAGGTGTTCTTGACCACGAAGCCATACACCGGGATGGCGGCATGGGCGGCACCGGCTGCGGCAAGCGAAACGGCAAACAGGGTGCCGAGCACGGCGGATGCGAGTTTTTTCAAAGCGGACTCCAGATCGGGCTGCACGGATTGCAGCCGTATAGTATGCCAGCAACGCACCATGGCCGAGCAGGTTGACCTGGTTTTACACCGTATGGCCGGGCGTGGCGCTGGGTTGGCGCGGTTTGCGTTAGGATTGGACTCGTTTGACCAATAATGCTTGAAGGATAGCCCTATGGACAGTATCGACCTCGAAGTGCTGCACGCCTGCGACCAGTGGCTGCGCGCCGGCCACCGCTGCGAATACGTGACGGTGGTGCGCACCTGGGGCTCGAGCCCGCGTCCGGAAGGCGCCACCATGGCGATCCGCTCGGATGGCGTGGTGGTCGGCTCGGTGTCCGGCGGCTGCATCGAGGACGATTTGATCGCGGCGGTGCGCGAACACGGCATCGTGCGGACCAGCCCCGAAGTGCTCACCTACGGCATCAGCGCCGACGAGGCGCACCGCTTCGGCCTGCCCTGCGGCGGCACCATCCAGCTGGTGGTCGAGCCTTTGACCGAACACAGCCGCATCGGCGAACTGCTGGCACTGGCCCAGCGGCGCGTGCTGACCCGGCGCACGCTCGACCTCGCTACCGGCGCGGTCGAGCTGGAACAGGGCGCCGCCGACCAGCAGTTATATATGGACAAGGACAAACAACGCCTGGTGACCCTGCACGGCCCGCGCCTGCGCATGCTGATCATCGGCGCCGGCCAGCTGTCGCAGTTCCTGGCCCAGATCGCGGTCGGGCTGGAATACCAGGTCACGGTGTGCGATCCGCGCGAGGAATACCGCGGCAGCTGGAATCTGCCGGGCGTGGAGGTGGTGCACGAGATGCCGGACGACGTGGTGCTGGCGATGAAGCTGGACAGCCGCAGCGCCGTGATCGCGCTCACCCACGATCCCAAGCTGGACGACATGGGGCTGATGGAAGCGCTCAAGACCGATGCCTTCTACGTCGGCGCGATCGGTTCGCGCGTCAACAATGCGCGGCGCCGCGAGCGCCTGCGCGAATTCGACCTGACGGAAGAGCAAATCGCCAAGCTGCACGGTCCGATCGGCATTTATATCGGCAGCAAGACGCCGTACGAAATCGCGGTGTCGATCCTGGCCGAGCTGACGGCCGTCAAGAATGGCGTGCCGCTGCCGCAGCAGATGACGGTGGAGGGGGGCAAGGCGCTGGCGAGCAAGGTGCCGGCCAATCCGCTGGCGTTCGAAGCGAAGGCGGCTTGACCTGGCGTCTGGTGGGCACCCCGTGCCCACCAGACGTTCGCGATCTATCAGCCCCGTAACAACAACACAGCCAGCACCAGCATCGTCACCCCCGTAAAAGTTTCGACGGCGCGCCAGACACTCGGCCGCGCCAGCACGAAAGCGCAGCGCCGCGCCAACAAACCCAGTCCCGAGAACCACAGCAGCGACGCCAGCATCGCACCCGCCGCAAAGGCCGTGCGGTGCCCCGCCGCCAGGCTGCTGCCGACCGCACCCAGCAGCACGACCGTATCCAGGTAAACGTGCGGATTCAGCAGCGACATCGCCAGCACGACCGTAAAAGCCTGGCGCGCGCTGCCGGCCTGGACGCCATCGCGCTGTGCCGGCGCGGTATGCGTTTGCCAGGCGCTTTTCAAACAACGGCAGCCGTACCAGACCAGGAACAGGGCGCCACCCCAGCGGCATACCGCCAGCAACAGCGGCGACGACTCGACCAGGGCGCCGAAGCCGGACATGCCGAGCGCGATCAGGAAGACATCGATCAGTACGCAGGTGGCCACCGTCAGCCACACGTGGCGGCCGCGCACGCCGGTACGGATCACGTGCGCATTCTGGGCGCCGATCGGCATGATCAGGCTGGCGCCCATGCCCAGCCCCTGTAGAAAAACCTGTTGCGAAAACATTGACGCATCCTCGTGGGAAAGCGGCATCATCGCCGCAAAGGCGCATCGCATCAATTATATTAATGAAATCTAATGATGCTTAAGTTGGGCTAATCCATGAACATCGATCCGCGCCGCAGTGAAGCCTTCCTGGCCGCCATCGACGGCGGCAGCCTGGAAGCGGCGGCCAGCCAGTTGAAAATCACGCCGTCGGCAGTGTCGCAGCGGATCACGGCGCTGGAACAGGACCTGGGCACGCCGCTGCTGGTGCGCAGCCGGCCCTGCCGTCCGACGGCACCGGGCATGCGCCTGCTGCAATTCCTGCGCCGGCGCGCGCTGCTGGAAGCGGAATTCCTGGCCGGGCAGGATGACGCGGCCACGCCGGTGCGGATCAGGCTGGCCGTCAACAACGATACGCTGGCGACCTGGCTGCTGCCGGCGCTGGCGCCGTTGCTGGTCGACGAAGGTTTATTGGTCGAATTCGTGCTCGACAACCAGGGCCACACGTTCGCATTGCTGGAACAGGGCCTGGCGCTGGCCTGCGTGTCGGGCGAACCTTCTCCGATGCGCGGCTGCACCGTCACGCCGCTGGGCATGATGCGCTACCGGATGGTGGCGGCACCGAGTTTTGCAGCGCGCTGGTTCCCGGACGGGATCGACCGCGATGCCGCCCGGCGCGCACCGGTAATGGTGTTCGACCGCAAGGACACGCTGCAGAGCGCCTTCCTGCTGCAGCATTTCGGCCTGCCCGAGGGCGCGTATCCGTTTCACTACGTGCCGGCCAGCGATCCGTACGTGCAATCGATCCGGCTCGGCCTCGGCTACGGCCTGCTGCCGCTCGAGCAGTGCGCGGCGATGCTGGAGGCCGGCCTGCTGGTCGACCTGACCCCGGCCCTGCATGTGGACGTGCCGCTGTACTGGCACGCCTGGCGCATTCAGCCGCCGCGGCTGGAGCGCATGGGTGCGGCGCTGGTAAAGGCGGCGCGCGCCGTGCTGTTGCCGCTGCCATTGCCGCTGGCCTGATCATGGGCGACCGGCAGCCACTGGATCACGCCCCAGGCCAGTTCCGGCACCACGAACAGCCACAATAAGGGGGTACCGGTGGCGGCCAGCGCCCACGCCATCCAGGCCGAGAACATAAAGCGTGTCACGCCGTCGTAACGTCCGTGGCGCACACTCGGCGTGGCCAGGCGCAGCGCCGACCATACCAGCACCACGCTGCCCAGCAGGCAGGCGAACAGGATGTGGAAGGGGCCGAAGGCCGGCAATTCGCCGCCGCCGAGCAGGCGGTTGACGGCCGACAGCTGGCCGTGTGCCCACGTAAAACTCCAAGGCGTGGCGAAGGGCGCGGTGAGCAGCAGGTCGTACAGGGCACTGGCGCGCACGATGCGCAGAAAGACGGGGGTCGACAATCGCATGCAGGTCTCCTTGAAAGATGGTCGATGCATCATGGACCCTGGAGTACACTCCAGGGTCAAGTCCATTCACACCCTCGTCGACGATGCAGATCGGAGAACTCTCGTGCGCCACCGGCTTGAGCCGGGATACCCTGCGCTTCTACGAAAAACGCGGCCTGCTGCGCTCGCGCCGCCTGGCCAACGGCTACCGCGACTATCCCGCGGAAGCCGTGCAGTGGCTGTGCTACCTGCGCAGCGCCCAGGCGCTGGGTTTTACGCTGGCCGAGATCGAAGCCGGCATGCCGCTGCTGGAGGCCGGCGCAGCACCCGGCACCGGCGCGCCGGCGCTGCAGGCGGCCCTGGCGCGCAAGCTGGCCGACATCGATGCGCGCATCGCCGGCCTGACGGCCCTGCGCGGCGAACTGGCGCGCGAACTCGAACGGCCGGGCGCAAGCTGCCCGCTGGAGGACACCCATGATGTGGCGTATCGAATTCTCGTCGACTGAATTCCTGCCGACCCTGCCGGCCGCCTGCCAGAGCAATCCCGGTGTGTACGGCTTCGAGCTGGCCCTGTGGCTGGCGCAGGCGCTGGGCCGGCGCGGCATCGCGACCAGCTACCCGGCGCCCGAGGACTGGGGCTGGCTCATCGAATACGCGCTGCCGGAAGAGCGCAGCTTCATGATCGGCTGCGCCAGCATGTGCGGCCCGCACCAGGGCTACGATGGCGAGGCGCTCGACTGGTCGATCTTCATCGAGGAACACCGCAGCATGAAGCAGCGCATCCGCAACCTGTCCAGCACCGGCGAGCTGGAAGCGCTGAGCGCGCATATCGTCGGCGTCCTGGACGAAGCGCGCATTCCGGCCGCCCACCACTCCCTGTGATAGCGTAAGAATTTGTTACACGACAATGTCTGCCGCCGGCAGGGCTGCCGCGTTAACCACGCAGGCGCCATCTTGCGGGCGCGACTTAGACCTATCACTGGAGATACCATGAAACGCTTGTTCGCTGCCGCCGCCGTGCTGGCGCTGTGCTCCCATGCCGCCTTTGCCGGCGAGCTGACCCTGTTCGCCGACAGCGACTTCCGCGGTGCCCGCGTGACCGTCCAGCGCGACGTGCCCGACCTGAATCGCGTCGGCATGAACGACCGGGCGTCCAGCATGGTCGTTCAGTCCGGCGTCTGGCTGGTGTGCGAGCACCGTGACTTCGGCGGCTACTGCGCCGAGTTCGGCCCGGGCGAATACCGCGGCCTGCCGCGCTTCAACGACAGCATTTCGTCGGTGCGCGAAGTGACGCGCGGCGGCCCGGGACGCGACCGCGGCGATGGCCGTGACGGCGGCTGGCGTGGCGACCGCGGCGACGGTGGCTGGCGCGGCGACCGCGACGACCGCCGCGGCGGCGACTGGCGCGGCGACGACCGCCGCGGCGGCGACTGGCGCGACGACGACCGCCGTGGCGGCGGCGACGTGATCCTGTTCACGGATGCGAATTTCGGCGGTCCCGAAGTCGCCCTGTCCGACAACATGCGCTCGCTGAACGACGTCGGCTTCAACGATCGCGCCAGCTCGATGATCATCCGTGAAGGCCGTTGGGAAATCTGCCAGGACAGCGACTTCCGCGGCCAGTGCATGGTGTACGGCCCGGGCCGCTATCCCGGCCTGGACCGGATGAACGACCGCGTCTCGTCGATCCGCCGCGTGCGCTGACTAGCCAACCTGCGGCGTCAGCCCAGCAGGGCGACGCCCTTGATCTGCACCCACAGTTCGCGCCCGGGGACGATATCGAGCTCGCGGCGCGAGCGTTCGGTGATGCGCGCCAGCAGCGGCGCCGGTCCCATGCGCAGCTGCACCAGCACGTGGCCGGGGGTGTCGGTGGCGGCGACCGCCGTCACCCGGGCCGGCAGCAGATTGACGATGCTGGTGCCCTGCGGACGTTCCAGCGCCAGGCTGACGTCGCGCGCGTGGATACGGCAGCGCAAATGGCTGCCGATGGCTTCCCTGCGCTGGCCGACGTAGAGCACGCCGCCGTCGAAGCGCAGCCGGGACAAGGCATCGGCTTCGTGCCCTTCCAGCACCGTATCGAGCACCACGCCGGCATCGTCGGCAAAGGCAGGCGGCAGGTCGGCGCGCGCCAGCGTCTCGCCCAAGGGGCCGCTGGCGACCGCACGGCCGGCGTCCAGCAGCACCAGGTGGTCGGCCAATCGCGCCACCTCGTCCGGCGCGTGGCTCACATAAATGATCGGGATCGACAGCGCGTCGTGCATGCGCTCGAGGTAGGGCAGGATCTCCTGCTTGCGGCGCAGGTCGAGCGCGGCCAGCGGCTCGTCCATCAACAGCAGCCGCGGCGACGCCAGCAGGGCGCGCGCGATCGCCACCCGCTGGCGCTCGCCGCCTGACAGCTTATTGGGCCGGCGCGCCAGCAATTCCCGGATGCCCAGCAGGCGCGCCACCGCCTCGGGTTCGAAACGGCGCTCGCTGCGCGGCACCCGCTTCATGCCGAATTCCAGGTTGGCGCGCACGTTCAGATGGGGAAACAGGCTGGCTTCCTGGAACACGTAGCCGAGCGCACGGCGGTGGGTCGGCACGAAGATGCCGTTCGCGGCATCCTGCCAGACTTCGTTGCCGATCGCCACGTAGCCGTCGTCGACGTGTTCCAGCCCCGCGATGGCGCGCAAACACGTGGTCTTGCCGGAACCCGAAGGCCCGAACAGCGCCGTGATGCCGCGTCCGGGCAAGGCCAGATCGACGTCGAGCCGGAAATCGCCACGGTCGATGTGCAGGCGTACCTGAATCCCGTCCATCAACGCCGCCCCTTCACCGCCTGCGGATGCACCGTGTACAGCGCCAGCAGCACCAGGAAACTGAAGACCAGCATGGCGCCGGACAGCCAGTGTGCCTGCGTGTACTCCATCGCTTCGACGTGGTCGTAGATCTGCACCGACACCATCCGCGTTTTATCCGGGATATTCCCGCCGATCATCAGTACGACGCCGAATTCGCCGACCGTATGCGCAAAGCCGAGCACGGCCGCCGACAGGAAGCCGGGCCGGGCCAACGGCACCGCCACCGTCCAGAAGGTGTCCCAGGGGCTGGCGCGCAGCGTCGCCGCAGCTTCCAGCGGACGTTCGCCGATGGCTTCGAAGGCATTCTGCAGCGGCTGCACCACGAAAGGCATCGAATACAGCACCGAGGCCAGCACCAGGCCGGCAAAGGTAAACGGCAGCAACCCCAGGCCGAGCGCCGCCGTCAGCTTGCCGATCCAGCCATTCGGTCCCAGCGTCAGCAATAAATAAAAGCCGATGACGGTCGGCGGCAGCACCAGCGGCAGCGCCACCACCGCCGACAACACGTTTTTCAGGCGCGAGCGCGTGCGCGCCAGCCACCAGGCGATCGGGGTGCCGATCGCCAGCAGCAGCAGCGTGACGACCGTCGCCAGCTTGAGCGTCAGCCAGATGGCTGCGAGGTCGGCCTCATCCATCCTTGCGGCCCGCGCTTACAGCTCGTAGCCGAAAGAGCGGATGATGCCTTTCGCCTTGTCGGACTTCAGGTAATCCATCAGCGCCCTGACGGTCGGGTTGGTACCGCCTTTGGCGAGGATGACGGCATCCTGGCGGATCGGGCTGTGCATTGCGTCCGGCACGATCCAGCCCGAACCCGCAGTGAATTTGCCGTCGCGCGCCACCTGCGACAGCGCCACGAAGCCGAGTTCGGCGTTGCCGGTGCTGACGAACTGGTACGCCTGCGCGATGTTTTCACCCTGCACGATCTTCGGCTGGAGCTGGGCCATCAGATTCAGTTTGGTCAGCGTCTCGACCGCCGCGGCGCCATAGGGTGCGGCTTTCGGATTCGCGATCGACAGGTGCTTGAAGGTACCGGTCTGCAGCACCTTGCCCGCGTTGTCGACATAATTGTCCCTGGCCGACCACAGCACCAGGCGCCCGGTAGCGTACGTAAAACGCGATCCCGCCACGGTCTGCTTTTCCTTTTCCAGCCTGGCCGGGGTGTCGTCGTCGGCCGCCAGCAGGATCTCGAACGGCGCGCCGTTACTTATCTGCGCATAGAATTTGCCGGTGGCGCCGAAAGCCAGCACCGCCTTGTTGCCGGTGTCCTGCGCGAAAGCGGCGGCGATCTTTTGCATCGGCGCCGTGAAATTGGCGGCCACCGCGACCTGCACTTCGCCCGCATGGGCTGGCGTGCCGACGGCAACGAGTAAAGTGGCCAGCAGGCCGGCAATGCGTTTCATGCGAAGTTCCCCGAGGATAGCGTTATGTATTGAAGTATATAACGAACGCTTGCCGAATCTGCTATCGTGCCGGCGGCATACAGGAGAAATCGTGGACGAACCAATCACATTGCAGGGCAGCGTCTGGATGACGGTCGGCGACCGGAACTTCGGCGGCCCGGGCCGGGTCGACCTGCTGGCCAGGATCGCCGAGACCGGCTCGATCAGCCAGGCCGCCAAGGCCATCAAGATGAGCTACAAGGCGGCCTGGGACGCGATCGACGCGATGAACAACCTGGCTGGCGAAGCCCTGGTCGAGCGCCTGACCGGCGGCAAGGGCGGCGGCGGCACCCGCCTGACGCCGCGCGGCGAGCAGCTGGTGAAAAACTTCCGCGTGCTCGAACAAGTGCACCGCGACTTTGTCGAGCAACTCAACCGGCAAGCGGCGGGCATCGCCGACGATTTACACCTGATCAGCAGGCTGAACATGAAAACCAGCGCACGCAACCAATTCTTCGGCACCGTCTCGCGCGTCCAGGCCGGGGCGGTCAACGACGAGATCGAACTCGACATCGCCGGCGGCCAGCGCCTGGTCGCCATCGTCACCCGGGAAAGCACCGAAAGCCTGGGCCTGCAGCCGGGACGCCAGGCATTTGCCCTGATCAAATCCTCGTCGGTGATCCTGGCAACGCACACCGGGGATGCACGCTTTTCTGCACGCAACCAGTTGCAAGGCACCATTTCCCGACTCACGCCGGGGGCGGTGAACACCGAAGTCGTGCTCGATCTGCCGGGCGGGGGTACGGTGGCTGCCGTCATCACCAACGACAGTGCGATGACGCTGGAACTGGCTGAAGGGAAAGCGGCGACCGCGATGTTCAAGGCGTCCAGCGTGATCGTCGGGGTGCCCGGCTGAGTTCTTTCCGCTTTATATGAGGTGGAGGATGGCGGGGTGGTCGAACAGACCCTCTCCCTTCCAGCGCGGGGCCGTGACCGGGTCGTTGGCCGCCACCGCCTTGCCTTGGTAATCGGGGCCGAGATTGCGGATCATGCGCGGAAAAGCGCGGCAATAAGTCGACTGCACGCCAGCCAAACGCGCCAAATCCCGGTATTCGATCACCGCATCCGGCGGCAGCGCATCCAGCACCATCAGCACCCGTTCGTGCCAGTCGTCTGGCCAGGCCGGTAACAAGGGGCCGAGGTCATGGATACGGTCGCCGGCGTGCAGGGTGCCGCCGGTGATCACCCGTGCCAGCATGCCGCGCCGCTCCCCGAGCACGCGCGACAGACCCGGCCGGAAGGCATCCAGGTTGCCGCAGGCTTCACACTGGAACATCAGCCTGAGCAGGACTTCATTCCCGATCCGCAGCACCGTGCCCGATGCCAGCGCGGCGGTATCGATATCGACCAGCAGATTCTCGCGCAGGGCGTGCGGCGGCAGCGCCAGTTCCCGGTAGACGCCGGCATCGGCCAGCAGCAACTGGCGCGGCGAATAACGGTCGGCGTGGGCGTCGCCGAGCAGGCCGCGCTCGGCGACCGCATCCGCGCAGTCGACCTGGCGTGGCGGTGCGCGGCGGGTCGTGCGCAGGGTCAATGCTTGAAGGGTTCCGATCTGCATGCGGCGCAGCTTAGCAAATACCGGACCGGATGACGATTCGATAAGCCGCAGCGGCAGGAAGCGCCGCATAATCCCATCAGATTGATCGATGGGGAAATGGCGATGGAGAACTTTCTACCGAACGAATGCGATATCGTGATGGAAGGCGGCGTCACCTCCGGCGTCGTGTATCCCACCTTCGTGGCACGGCTTGCAAAGAAATTTACCTTGCGCTCGATCGGCGGCGCCAGTGTGGGCGCGATCGCCGCCATCGCCGCCGCCGCCGCCCAGTACAAACGCAACCGCGTGCGCCAGGCAGGCGCCGGCATCGACGACGGCTTCTATAAAATTGCCTTGCTGCCGCGCCGCCTGCGCGAATCCGTGGGCGCCACCACACGCTTGCTTTCTTTATTCCAGCCCAGTGCGGAGATGGCGCCGCATTTCCGTGTCATCGTTACCGGACTGAATGCCGGCATCAAACCCAAGGTCGTGGCGCGCGTGGCGCTGGCACTGCTGTGGAACTTTCCGCTGGGTGCGTTGCTCGGTGCCGCCATGTGGCTGCTCGGCTATTTTGTCAGCAGTGGTTTGCTGGGCGGACATTGGCGCGCCGGTATCACCTACTGGCTGGCCAGCGGGCTGTGGTTCGGCCTGTCGATGGCGGCCAGCGCGCTGGTGTTTGCGGTGCTGCAATTCGTGCTGGGGGCCTGGCGCGGCTTGCGCCACAACCGTTGCGGCATCTGTTCCGGCCTGCGCACCCGGCCGGACAATCCGCCGGCGCTGACCGAATGGCTGCATTCTCTGGTGCAGGACATCGCCGGCCTGCCCCTGGACCAGCCGCTGACCTTCGGCCACCTGCGCCAGTCGACGCCGCCGATCGAACTGGCCCTGATGAGCACCGGCCTCAGCGAACTGCGCGCCCACCGCCTGCCGCATGCGAGCGCCGACCTGGTATTCCGCGCCGCCGAACTGGCGCACCTGTTCCCCCCTGACATCATCGAGTGGATGAAACAGGCGTCGCAGCACACCAAACATCGCCAGCAAACACTGGATCTATTGCGAAATTTGAATGAGCAGGGCGGCGATTACTATTTCATGCCCGATGCCGACGCATTGCCGGTGGTGGTCGCCGCACGCATGAGCCTGAGTTTTCCGGTGCTGCTCCAAGCCGTGCCCCTGTACCGCATCCGTACCCTGCCGGTTGCGGGCAGCAAGGCCGACTTGCTGCGCGTCTGGTTCTCCGATGGCGGCTTGACGAGCAATTTCCCGATTCACTTTTTCGATGCCATCCTGCCGACCCGTCCGACCTTCGGCGTGATCCTGCGCGACGATCTGCATGACGATCCGCATGAAGCAGCGGCAGCGCCGCCCGGGCCGGTACTGCGCGTGACGCTGCCATCCAACAACAACCAGGGCACGACCCCGGCCTACGTGGCGGTCGACGACGCCAGCCGGATGCCCTCCCTGGCGCGCTTTGCCACCGCCGTCTTCCAGACCATCCGCACCTGGCGCGACGAAGCGCTGACGCGCACGCCGGGTTACCGCGACCGCGTGGTTTTGATTCGCCACAAAAAATCGGAAGGCGGTCTGAACCTGAACATGAACCGCAAGTCGATCGGTCTCATGAGCCGCAGCGGCAGCCTGGCCGCGCGCGCCATCATCGCCCGTTTCCTCGATCCGGTGGCGCTTGATAACGGCTGGCTGAACCACCGCTGGGTACGCATGCGCAGCACGGCCGCGATCCTGCAGGACACCCTGTCTCCGCTGGGCGATGCCTGGCACGACACCCGCTTGTTTCCCTCGTATGCAGCCATGTGGCAGGCGCAGGGAGAAGCGGCGCTGCCGGCCTACCGGCTCAGCAGGGAAAGCCGCCTGGCCGGCGACATCCTGTGGCAAGGCATCCTGGCGATACCGGCGCAGATCCGCCATGCGGATCTGTCGGCGCATGCGCCGCGGCCGCAGCCGGAACTGGTGATATCGCCCAGGCAGACCTGAAGGCCGGCAGCGGCGTTGCACCCCGGATTATCCATGGGTTTTCCACAGCTTTCCCCAAGGCTTTTCCACGATTTATACGGGCTTATCCGCTGCTTGTGCGCAAGTTATCCAAATACTTATCCACGCCTGCTACACGTCATTCAAGCACAGATCCGTCCGGCTGAACCAACACCGCCTGGCATCTGCGTTGATCGATGCCGGATCGGGATCCACGCGCCTTGCCGCTTTCCCATTGCCTCACGATGCCACCGCCATCAATTCCAGCTTCAATCCCTTCATTCCCGACGGTACATAAATCGAGATCGATTGCGCCTGCAGCATGCGTTCGTACATATGCCCTTTCGGATCGAGCGTGAAATAACAGGTATCGGGCCGCACCGGTACCGCGGCCGGCAATTGCGGCGCGTATTGCAGGCGTACGCCGGGCAGGGCTGCCAGCACGCATTTCTCGACGTCGTCCGGGGCACCGACCTTGAAACGCAGCGGGACCACGTCGACCAGTTCCAGCGCCGCGATGTCGGCCGAGACGGCAATATAAAACGTGGTCTTGTCGTCGATCTTGCCGGAGTCGAGCATGCCGAGGTGGTAAGAGGGGCGCGCTTCGCTCAGGGCGATGGCGAAATATTTCGATGAGATCACGGTGTCCAGCAATTCGCGGATGATCTGGTGCAGCTTGGCGAAGGCCGGGCCAGGGTCGCCGTGCTGGTAAGGCGGCAGGTCGGAAAGAAGCCAGCTCCTGGAAAACGTCATCAGCCCGCCGGCCACCGCCAGCAATTGCTCGTACAGCCGTTCCGGGTGCAGCGAAGGATGATGGAAATGGTGGGTCAGCGTGGCATGGGCGGCGCTGGCCGTGTGCAGCAGCCAGAACGAGGACATGTCGCCGGAGCGGAATTCGATCACGTTGCGGCTCGGCTCGCGATGGTGGCCGTACAGGGCGCTGACCTTGGCCTGCAGCGCGTCGAGCAGGCGGCGCAGCTGCAGGAACAGGATCGGCGCCGCCTCGACCGACAGGCTGGGCGGCACGAAGGCCGGGTCCATCTCGAAGCCGCCGGTGGTGGCGCGGCGCAGGCGCAGCAGCGGAAAGTGGATATATGCATCGCGCGGTTCGAATTCGGACACCAGGCGCATCGTCTTCTTGAGGTAGGCCAGCTGCACCGGCGCGGCCTGCGTGTACAGGTCCGGGGTTTCCTGGTTGGCCTGCACGAAGCGCGCGGTATTGCTGGCCTGGCCCGGCTGGGCAAAATTCCCCGTAAACGGTTTCAGGCCGGGCAGGGCGGCGTAATAGGTCACGCTTTGCTGCGCATGGGTCAGCTGGCCCAGGTCGATCGCGGGCGGCAGTTCGTCGATGCCGGGCGCATCGGCCAGTTCGCCATCCTGGAAGCGCAGCGACAGGTCGAGGATGCGCAACACGTTGTCGGCCAGCGCGTCGCGGTCGACCTGCAGCCGTTCCACGCCCCAGGCATACGGATGCGCCGCACGGATGCCCTTGTGGAGCCGGTGTTCGTGGTATGCGTCCTGGCGCTGGAAATGCTGGGGACGCAACAGCAGGCCCTCTCCCCAGAGTACTTTGCCGCTCATCTTCCCTCCTGTCCGGTTTGCTCAGCGATAAGAGACCAACATAGCCCTTCAGGCAGGCCCTTGCATCCCAACAATAGTTAATTTTGCGTTCGCTCAAGCAAGAGTGTGGCGTGCCTAAATGAAACATTTTTTCACGACCGCGTATGTGAAGATGGCGGTTTGCGCGCTGCGCACGCCACCACGAAGGGGGGCTGATGAAGGGTTTTACGCCTGGGTTCCTTGACCGCTTGCTGGGCACGCCGGTGCGGCATGCCACCGGCACCACGCAGCTGCGCATGTCGATCGAGGACCTGAAAGACGCCGTCGCGCGCGACCTGGAAGCCTTATTGAATACGCGGTCGGTGATCCCCGAGGGCTTGCTGACGGGGTATCCCGAATGCAGCGCGTCGATCGTCAGCTACGGCATGATCGATTTCGCCGACCTGTCGCTGTCGAGCCCGTCCGACCGCGCGACGATCTGCGCCTGCATCGAAAAGACAATCGCCTGCCATGAGCCGCGCCTGCGCGAGGTCAAGGCGCGGCTCGAGATGCGTGAGGGGACGATCAATCGCCTGAACTTTTCGATCACCGGGATGCTGGTGGCCAGCGCGTCGGAAGAGCCGGTCAACTTCGATGCGGTGCTGCAGCCATCGACACTGCAGTACAGCATCAGCAAGACGGGCCGTACAGCAGGCCCGGCAGCAGCAGCGACAGCAAGCTCGGCGCGAGGGGCCTGATGGAACAATTACTCCCATATTATGAGAGCGAGCTCGGCTACTTGCGCCGCAACCTGCGCGATTTTGCCGAGCGCTATCCGAAGATCGCCGGCCGCCTCCTGATCAGCGGCGAAGTCTGCGAAGATCCGCACGTCGAGCGCATGATCGAATCGTTCGCGCTGCTCAATGCGCGCATTGCGAAACGCCTGGACGACGATTACCCGCAATTCACGGAAGCCCTGTTCGAGGTGCTGTATCCGCATTACCTGCGGCCCTTTCCCTCGTGCTCGATCGCGCATTTCGATGATGGGAGTGCGGCCAGGCAGCAGACCGGCACCAGCGTGATCGCGCGCGGCACCAGGCTCGACACGCGGCCGGTGCGCGGCGCGGCTTGCACCTTCCGCACCGTGTATCCGGTGACCATCGCACCGCTGACGCTGAGCCGGGCCAGGTTTGCCGCCGTCATCGAGGCGCCCGAGGCGGTGCGCATACCGGCCGGCGCCTCCTCCAGCCTGAGCCTGAGCTTTACGAGCGGCGCCGGGCAGGGTGGCGCGGGCCAGCTCGGCATCGACACGCTGCGCCTGTTCATCGATGGCGAACCGTCATTTTGCGCGGCGCTGCGCGACGCCCTGTTCATGCGCGGCCTGGCGGCCTGGGCCGAAGCCGACCACAACGGCCGCTGGATCGCCTTGCCGGCCCTGCCGGTGCGTGCCGCCGGTTTCGACGACGACGACGCGCTGATCGATTTTCCGGCGCGCTCGCACGCCGCCTACCGCCTGCTGACCGAATACTTTTGCTTTCCCGAGAAATTCAATTTCTTCGACGTCGACCTGGCCGCGCTCGCGGCGCTGCTCCCGGCCGGGACAAAAACCATCACCCTGCACCTGGCGCTGGGCGGCGTGCGCGCCGATTCCAACACGGCGCGCATGCTCGGTACCCTGTCGCCGGATAACATCCTGCTCGGCTGCACGCCGGTCATCAACCTGTTCCGCCAGCGCGGCGAGCCGATCCGCCTGACCCACACCACGGCCAGCTACCCGGTGCTGGCCGACGCCCGCCGTGCCTTTGCCTACGAGGTCGTCTCCATCGACTCGGTGCACCTGGTGCGCCAGACGCCGCAGGGCGAAACCATCGTGCAGTTCCGCCCCTTCTATTCGCTCCGGCACGCGCAGACACCCGAGCAGAACGGCCATTACTGGGCCATGCGGCGCGACGACACGCTGCTGGACCGCAGCCCCGGTTTCGAGGCGCAGATCTCGATCGTCGACATCGATTTCGATCCGGCCGAGGTCGAAACCGATACACTGAACCTGGAACTGACCTGCTCCAACCGCGATCTGCCGGCCCTGCTGCCGTATGGCCAGCAGGGCGGCGATCTGTTCCTGGAAGGCGGCTCGAGTGTGCATACGGTCAGCTTCCTGCGCAAGCCCACCCTGTCCTACCGCTTCGAACGCGGCCACAACGCACATTGGCGCCTGATTTCCCACCTGGCGCTGAACCACCTGTCGCTGGCCGCCGGCGGCGTCGAAGCCTTGCGCGAGATGCTGGCGCTGTACGACCTGCCGCGCTCGGCGTCGTCGCAGCGCCAGATCGGCGGCATCGCCGCCATCGAACAGCGTCCCAGCAGCGCCTGGCTGTCCGGCAATCCATTTACCTGCCTGGTGCGCGGTGTCGACGTGCGCCTGAGTATCGACGAGGAAGCCTTCGTCGGCAGCGGCATCCACGCCTTTGCCCACATCCTCGAACGCTTCCTGGCGCTGTACGTGCACGCCAACAGTTTTACGAAATTGGTCGTGGTGTCCAACAAGTCGGGCGAGGAGTTATTGACATGTTCACCCCGAAGCGGCGATTCGAGCCTGCTGTAATCCAGCGCCTGTTCGAAGCCCCCTGGCGCTTCGAGTATTTCCAGGCGGTGCGCATGCTCGAGCTCTGGCTCAAGAGAAATGGCATGCCGCAGCAGGGCCTGGTGGCCAATTACCTGCGTTTCCAGAATTCGACCTCGCTCGGCTTTCCGGCCAGCCAGCTGGAAGCGATCGACACCGAGCCGCGCGGACTGCCCCGCAATCTGCAGTACGATGCGCGCGCGCTCGGCGACGCGCTGCGATCCGGCACGCTGCGCTACGTGCGCGTCACGCCGGCCTTCATGGGCCTGCTGGGCGGCCACGGCGTGCTGCCGGCCCATTACACCGAGCGCATTGCCGAACACCAGGCGGCGCAGCGCGACGAGGGTGCGCGGGCGCTGCTGGACAGCTTTTCGAACCGCTCGCTGGCGCTGTTCTACCAGGCTTGGTGCAAGTACCGGCTTGCCTTGAAATACCAGGTCGATGGAAAGGACGGCTTCCTGCCGCTGCTGCTCAGTTTGGCCGGGCTGGGCAGTAACTCTCTGCACCGGCGCCTGGCGCACGACGACGATGGCGCCGTGCTGGACGAATCGATCGGCTACTTTGCCGCCTCGCTGCGGCACCGGCCGGCGTCGGCCGTGCAGATGGCGCGCGTGCTGTCCGAATATTTCGGCCAGCCGATCCGCGCCGAACAGTTCGTCGGCAGCTGGTACGCCGTGCCGCTGGCCCAGCAGACCGTGCTGGGCTGTCCGACCGCGGTGCTGGGCAGCAGCGCCATGGCCGGTGCCCGGGTGTGGCAGCGCGACCTGCGCCTGCGGCTGGTGGTCGGTCCGCTCGACCATGCCGGGTTCGTCGCCTTCCTGCCCGGCGGGCGGGCGGCGCGGGCATTGAAAAGCCTGGTGACGATGTTCACGGGGGTGACGCTGGAATACGAGGTGGCGCTGGTACTGCGGGCGGCCGACGTGCGCAGCGTCACCATGGTGCCCGGCCAGACACTCGGCCGGCTGGGCTGGGATGCCTACCTGGTCGAGGGGCCGCAGGCGCACGACCGCAACGATGTGCGCTACGGCATCCATGACACATGAGTCTGCTTGCGCTGCGCCATGAGCGCCTGATACAGACCAGCTAGGCTCGAAGGGTATGCCCGCCGGGTCGGCATCCATTCCGGATGCGGACGGCGGCACATCCTTCCATGGAGCCCCGTATGCGTCAGTTCACCCTGCATCGCCGCACCCTGTTGAAAACCGCCGGCCTCGCCATGGGCGCCGGCATGCTGCCGTTTATGCCGGCGTTCGGGCAGAAGGACCAGCCCGCAACACGCTACCGCCGCTACAACGCCGAATCGAAAATGGGCGCGCGCATGCTGAAAAGCTATGCGCGTGCCGTACGCGCCATGCTGGCCCTGCCGCCCGAGGATCCGCGCAACTGGTACCGGCATGCCATCGTGCATACCCTCGACTGTCCGCACGGCAACTGGTGGCTGCTGCCGTGGCACCGCGGTTACCTGGGCTGGTTCGAAAGCATCTGCCGCGAGCTCAGCGGCAACCGCCACTTCACGCTGCCCTACTGGGACTGGACCGCGGATCCGCGGGTGCCCGGCGGCATGTTCGACGACGTGCTCGACCCCAACCACAGCGCCTACATCCCGACCGCCCAGGACTTCGAAAGCCGCATG
>Ga0308160_10003624_pt1 | contig 17251 bp, 33 predicted proteins | sample PhyFR1_FD_201036 | JGI IMG/M metagenome (GOLD analysis project Ga0308160, IMG submission 201036) | Phyllosphere microbial communities from UC Gill Tract Community Farm, Albany, California, United States - DLSLF.R1 | ecosystem: Host-associated > Plants > Phyllosphere > Unclassified | place: USA...
TTAAGAGGACGACGGGAGGCTGTCGGTCCACTTTTTTGCCCCTCGTCTCTCCAGCCCACCCTCGCCTTCCCTCCCTCGCCCTTCCCTCTCCCAAGGCCGCAGCAATGTCTGACATCTCCGAGACGCCGCTCCCGAACGACAAGTTCGCCAAGCACCAGTCGTCTGACGGCATGGTCGGTCCCTCTGCCACGATTAGCCTGATTGTCACAGCTGGCTGACCTTGCTCTACCGCTATCCAGGACGAGCGCCGTCGGGCCGCCCTGCGCGAGATTGACGACGCCAAGTTCTCGTTCTTCCACGTCAAAGCGTGCCTCGTCGCCGGTGTCGGCTTCCTGACGGATGCCTACGACATCTTTGCCATCAACATCGCCGCCGGCATGATCGGCAAGGTCTACGGCGCCGGCGGCGCGCTCACGGCCAACCAGGACCTTGGCCTCAAGGTCGCCACCCCGGTCGGCACCTTCGTCGGACAGCTCCTTTTCGGCTGGCTGGCGTCAGTTTCTCCCTCTCCCTTCTTCTTATCTACACCCTTATCTTGCTGACCCCTCATCGTCTCGCCTCGCACTGCCGTCAAACAGCGATGTCATTGGCCGGAAGCGCATGTACGGTGTGAGTGTCGGCCGACAGAGCCGGCGATCGTCTTGACACAGCACTCTTGGCTGATCAGCTTGCCTTGCCTCCCTTCAGGTTGAGCTCATGATCATCATCATCGCCACCCTCGCCCAGGCTCTTTCGGGTCACGGCCCGGCCGTCTCGATCATCGGCGTCCTCGTCTTCTGGCGGTACGCCCGCCTCGTCTTGTCGCTCCCTCGCTCGCGACTCGCCAAAACTGACGACCGCTCTCGCTCTCTATAGATTCATCATGGGCGTCGGTGTCGGCGGCGACTACCCGCTCTCGGCCATCATCACCTCCGAGTTTGCTGCTACCCGGATCCGCGGCCGCATGATGGCCTGCGTCTTCTCTGCCCAGGGCTACGGCCAGTTCCTCGCCGCCCTCATCGGATTCATCTCGATCATGGCCCTCAAGAGCGACATCATCAACGGCCCGACGACGTACGACAAGGTCGACCTCGCCTGGCGTATCCTTATCGGCCTCGGCGCCGTCCCGGGCGCGATCGCGCTCTACTTCCGGTGCGCACCGGATCTCGACACCTTGCCCTAACACTCTTTTCCAATCACGCGCTGACCTTGCTGTATCCCAAACCATCAGACTGACCATCAGTGAGACGCCTCGTTACACCCTCGATGTTGAGCGCAACGTTGCCGGCGCCGCTGCGTGAGCACTCGAAGACCACTGTCTCGACCATAGCCTCCTTTGCTGAACCCAACTGCTCTCCTGCCCTTGCAGCGACATTGCCGCCGTCGTCCACACTGGCCACTTCAACACGTCGCGCGAGGACGAGGTCGTCCACAAGGTCGACGCCCCCAAGGCCTCGTGGGGCGACTTCTGGCGCTACAACGGCCAGTGGAAGAACGGCAAGATCCTGTTCGCTACCTCGTACTGCTGGTTTGCTCTCGGTCAGTCTATACCGTCGCGTCCTTTCTTCTCCCGCGCCAGGCTGACCCGTCCCATCGTGCCTTGCCGCCACAGACGTCGCCTTCTACGGCCTTGGCCTCAACTCGTCGACCGTCCTGAAGGCCGCCGGCTACGGCGGTGTCTCGCCCGCCGGCTCGACCGCCCAGTTCAAGACGTGGAAGACTCTGCACGACACCTGCGTCGGCAACATGATCCTGGCGGCCGGTGGCCTCATCCCTGGCTTCTGGGCTTCGATTGCCCTGATCGACACGCGCATCGGCCGCAAGGGCATCCAGCTCCTCGGCTTCTTCATGCTCACCGCCATCTTCTGCGTCATGGGCTTCGGTCGCAACGCCATCCTCGGCGCCGAGAACGGCGCGAAGGGTTTCCTCGTCCTCTACTGCTTTGCCGTGAGTCACTCCCCTCACCGAGATCCTCCCTCCCCTCAGCTCAACTCCCCTCAGCTCAACTCCCCTCAGCTCAACCAACTGACCACTCGCTCTCCTCCCAGAACTTCTTCCAAAACTTCGGCCCCAACACGACGACGTTCATCATCCCCGGCGAGGTCTTCCCGACCCGCTACCGGTCGACCTCGCACGGCATCAGCGCCGCCTCGGGCAAGCTCGGTGCCATCGTCGCCCAGGTCGGCTTCTCCCGGCTGAAGGACATCGGCGGCAAGCCCGGCTCCAACAACTGGGTCCCCCACATCCTCGAGCTCTTCGCCTTCTTCATGCTCACCGGCTTCCTCGCCACCTTCCTCCTGCCCGAGACCAACGGCCGGACGCTCGAGGACCTCTCGAACGAGGAGCAGGAGGACTTCATCCACAGCTCGTCCTCGATCGACTCGCACAAGTCGATCGCCGTCTAAACTTGCTCTCCTCGTTTCCCTCGCCTCTCATTGCACCAACTTGCTTGCTTCCCATGATGTACACCCTCCTCGCTCGCTCGCCCCCTAGACTCCACGCAGCAAACCCAACCTCGCTTTCCTCCTTCGCTTATACCGGGCCTCATACTCTGACATCTGCTCCCTTCCCGGCTGTCCTAATGATCCACAAAAATGACGCCTACCTGCACATCTGTCTCGAGAGGGTGACCCAGTCCTGCTAATCAAAGGGACCCGCCTCTGCCGATCGCATAAGGCTCCCTCAGCCACGAACCAGTCCATTTTGCGATCTCAACCGGTTGACTCTTGCCTGCGAACGCCGAAGGTCGAACATGACGCTGCCACCCGTTCCTGCCTGCCAACAGCAAGCAGCCGTCGATCCGCCCGGCAGGCAGTGCCCCAGCCCGCATTTCGTCAAGATCGTCATGGTGATCGTCTTCGGGCGACGAGCGAGGCGCCCGGTCGGAGGAATGGGAAGTGGCGCTCGTGCGAGCGGAGACAAGGGCGGACTCAAGCAGTCGCGCTTACGTCGTCGACGGGCCGACGGCGAGTCGCCGTAGGTGCTCCTGAAGACAGGAGGCAAAAGAGGAGGGCACACGTCAGCGGGTCAGGTTTCCGGTTGCATAGAGACAGAAATCGGCGAGCCGCACCATGAAGACCTGAAGGCTGACGTCGTCCGTGACTGTGTCGAGCAGATTGAGAGAGAGGATTGAGGTCAGCCATCGCACCAAAGGGATAAAACAAAGGAAAGCGAAACCGACAGATGGCCTGGCCTGCGCCGGTGCCGGCGCCGTATGAGCCGCCGCTCATGTGGGTCGTGCTCGGGTTGAGCTTTGAGAGGAGGAAACGGGCCTGCGAGCCGCCCTGGTCGCACGAGATGTAGCGCGGGATCGGGTTGCGGTCGGCGAGCAGGTCCTGGCGGAGCGAGGCGTCACGAACAAAGGGCGGGGAAACGTCAGTCAGCTGGTCTCGTTCGAGACGGGGAGAGAGATAGGGGAAACGCACCTGAGCGTCAGCGATGGGCGCCTCGAGGAGCTCCTTGAAGTTCTCGTAGCCCTCCTGCTCGTGGTAGCCGGCCTTGCGCCACTGGGCGATTGTCTCGCCGTGGAAGAGGAGGATGTGGAAGAAGGTGTCGAGCAGGAGGATGACGTCGGGCTTGATCGAGACCGAGTCGAGCAGGACGGGCTGCGGGGCCGTGTCAAACGTGTACGACATGAGCGTCGGCTGGATCATGATGAGCGAGTTGTTGACGTCCTCGGCGTTGAGGATGTGCCTGAGGCGTGGGAAAGGGGTGGAGGGATCAGCTTCTTAAAGCGCAGACATGGGGTCGTGGCGACGGCGGACCGACCGGTAGTAGGCCGTCTCGTCGGGCGAGTTGTTGAACACCTGGAGGAACTGGCTCCGGCGGAGGTGGAACATGAACTGTGGGTAGATGCTGAAATTGGGCGCGAGCCGGAAGCTCGTCTGGTCCTCCTTGCGGTAGTCTGCAAACTTCTGGCAGAGCCGGATGAGCATCCGGTCGAGCCAGCGGAGGACGTCGGGCGAGTCGTCGATCTCGGCCTTGAAGACGGCGATCCGGCTCATGAGGACGGCGGCCGCCTCCTGGTCGAACTGGGCGGCGATCGTCGGCGCGCCGCCCTCGGCAAAGTTGCGGGCGACCGTCGTCACCCGGAGCCGGTAGACGCCCGACGGGTGCTGGTAGTGGGTGACGAACTGGACCGAGCCGCGGCCGGCGGCGGCCGGCTGGCCGGCGGGCGTGACGACCTCAAAGTAGACGGCGAGCGCCGTCTTGTCGGTCAGGCTGCAGACCTTCCAGGCCGACGTCTGGCCGATGCCGATCTCGGTCTCGCCGACGCAGGGACCCTTCTTGTTAGCCGAGATGACGTGGCCGATGACGCCCGAAATCTTGAGCTCCTTGGTCGTCTGTGAGACGGCGAGGTGCAGAAACGAGAAGGGTCAGCGGATGCCAGCGAAATCGGTCGGAGGGAGGTCGGGGACGCACCTGGACGTCAAAGGTCGCGTTGAAGCCCATCTTGAGCCCGCCGTCCGGCCCGGGCTGGAGCGTGCGTAGGAAGCTCTGCTTGAAGATGGCCATCGCAAAGCTGTCGGCCAGGCACATGACGCCATTGGTCGCGTTGGCCAGGCTCTTCATCTCGAGCAGGCCGACCTGGTCAAGGCAGCCGGCGTAGATGTCGACCGCGTGACCGTTAGTCGAGACGCGCTTGGCGAGGCCGTCGTAGAACTACCGGGCCGCGGGCGAGGAGAGCGCGCAGAGGTCAGTTTCGACATCGTCCGCGAGACCGTAGAACCAGCGCGAGGGGTCGGGCCGCACCTTGAGAGCCTTCTTGTAGTGCTTGACCGTGTCGCGCTCGATGTCGTGGTGCGAGCGGATGGGCTCCTTCAGCTCGGGTCCGACGACCATGCCCGGGCCCTCGGTCGCCGGTCCGCCGGCAAAGAGCAAGATGCGCGCGCCCGTATTGGGGAAGGTCGACTGCGCGAGATGAGAAAGGGGAGCAGGGGGGAGGGGGGAGGTGTCAGTGTCGGCGGCGTGGGTTGGATGGGAGTCAAAGTACCGGGGGGGGGACGCACCTCGAGCAGGCCAACGGCAACCGAGAGGGCTCCACCGGTCGCCCGGAGCGGCCGCCGGTCGTTCGCGACCGGCCACGGGTCGCGCTCGAGACCCTCGAGGATGGCCGTCAGCTGGAATTCGCACTGGCCGACGGGCATGAGGAAGCGGCTCGCGCCGAACGCCGGAGGGGCGCCGGCCGCATGCGGCGGCTGGCCGGGGGCCGACGGCCGAGGGACCGGCCGCGAGGACGGGTTGAGGCCGAGCATGTCGACAATCTGCTTCTGGCTGTACTCCTTGCCGCCGCGGAAGACGTATGATTTCGGGCAGGCCGTGTAGCCGAGCTCGTGGACGGCGGCCATCGTCCCGAACGTGACGAGGCCGACGAGGGCGTTGGGCGGGAGGAGCGAGAGCGAGACGACGAGCGTCTCCTTGAGGGCGGCCAGGTCCTCAGGCTCGAGGCACGTGTCGACGACGTAGAGGAAGACGGGCGGCACCTGGGCCGGCCGTGCGAGCGTGTACTCGATCGTCGAGTACTTGGGCAGGAGCTCAGGCGGCAGGTTGGTCGGCGAGATGTCCTTGTAGTGCGGCGGGAAGGCGTTGCGCGACAGGCAGAACGGGCAGATCCACAGCTTGGCGCGCATGTCGAGCTGGCTGCGAGGCGGGGGCGCAAGGATGGAGCGCAAGAGAGGTGGAGGGTCCGACGAAAGGATTGTTCCGTGTCAGCCTCCGCGTCAGAGCTCGAGCAGGCCTCGGCGGCTTGCTATCCTGGAAGCCTCGGACGCACCAGTACGGGTTGAGGATGGCCCGGCACGGCGGCTTGCACGTCACGGGCTCGTAAAGCACCGGCGGGAGGTCCTCCCTTGGCTTGAGAGGCGAGTAGAGGGCCGAGATGGGAACGACCGTCCGGGTGGCCTCGATCCGGGACGAGGGCCAGGTGTTCCATGAGAAGCGGACGCCTGTGAGCACGAGGGAGAGGGGGGGGGGGGTTTCAGCGCGGTCGGAGGGAAGGAGAAGGAGGTGATGGCGGAGGGCTGCGAAGGGGTGGCAATCGACAGGAGCTTGACTGACCGTCCTTCTCCTCCTGCTCGTCGAAATCCATGCTGGGCGAGTGGGAGCGGAAGTTGCTAAGGGAAGGTTGAAGATGAGGCGAGGAGTCTGTGTGTGTGTGACGGCTCGTCGTCGTCGTCGTCGGAGAGCACGAGATGGCCAGCGCGCGGCGAGCGGCGGCGCGCAGGTGGCAGCTCCCCCCCCGAAGCCCTTAGACGAGACGCTCGCGGGCGGAATAGATGAATATTCGGCGGGCGTTGAAACAAGACCGGTGGTGCTCTATCCGTCAGGCTCGACCTTCGTCCGTCCTTCTCCAACATCGAAGGAAGGCCCATCCGATCCTTAGCCTTGACGCAGGACGAGAGGGACTTTCCGTCTCCTGCGACGACTGCATGCTCGTGAGGTAGAGTTGGAGGCGGCTGCGTCCGAGAGCATGCCCTTGGTCTTGCGGCGGCGGCTGCCCCTTTGATCCCTGGCGGCCTTCGCGCCGGCGCTCGACCGCCCTCCCTCTCGGCCCGCCTCGCTCGGCAGAGAGGGGAGCGAGAGGCTCCCGACCTGACCTCGGACGACGAGCAGCAGCTTCGACTCTCCCGCCGACCAGCCCTACGCCGACACTCCCAAGCCCGACCGACCGACCCGACCCGACCGACCACCCGCTGCCGGCCAGCTCGCGGCCCCTTTCCCTCCTTTGCCCAGCCATCACTCGACCCCTTGTCCTCGCCTTCCCTCCTCGCCCCGCCTCCTCTTCCCCTCTTCAGACTCGTCAACCTCTCGCACTGCCCAACCCGCCTGCTCGCCAGCTCTCCCGTCAGCCCGCCCAAGATGCCCGCCGCCTGCTGGCGCAAGGGACGCTCGCCCTGGGCCAAGTCGTTCGACCACCGCGGCCGGCCGTGCACGCTCGTCGGCACGGTCGAGAAGGTCGAGGCTGCCGTCGTCCTCGGCTTGCGTGCGTTCATCTCCGGCCCTCTCTAACCCTCTCTTTCTCTTTCCTTTCCGCTTGTCGTCAATCGAGGGTCAAAGAGCCCTTTGGATTTGCTCCTGCAGCCCGCGGTTCAGACCCTGGGGGCCTGTACACCGGGCTTCAGCCCGCTTGTCCGCCCGCCCAATGGCAGCCCTGACACCGCCCCTTTCTCAACCTATGGAGCTGACGGTCTCGTGCGTCTTCTGCCCGTCGGATAGTCGCCCTCGTGCTCCTCGCCATCGCCCTCGGCTGGGTCGTCCGCTACTCGCGGAAGGCGTACGTCCCAGTTCCCACGCTTCGTCCACTCATCCCAGTGAGAGCGTCTCATCATCGCCAGGGTGCAGGAGGCTGACTTTTACACCCCCTCCCTCGCCATCCTACTAGCGCCCGCTTCCGAGCCTTCTGGAATCAGCCTCCAGGTGGCCTGGGAGCGACACAGCATCGGCTCGGCTACACGACGGCCGACGAGACTTTCGAGCTCGAGCCCAACGCTCCCCTCTCACTCCCTTACGTCGACAGGGGCTCTTACGGCCGTCGCCCCCCTTCAACGGTCAGGTCGAGTGCTAGTGCAGAGTCGCTCTCGCTCGCTTCAAGCGTCGGCGAGAAGGGAGGCGGGAAGGGACCCAAGTATGCCGTCCCAAGGTCGACCTCACGGCCGCATTCGACGTTTGGGCTCGACCAGCCCGGCGGCGGCGGCGTTGGGGGAGGGCTCGGCTCGCGAAAGTCGTCGTACGGCAGCCTGAACAGCGCAACTGGAGGCTCGCCCCTCGGCCAGTCCACCGGCAACGGCAACAGCAACAGCGGCGGTCCCCGGCCGGCGCTTGCACCCTCACGCATGTCCAGCTCGGTCCTCAGCCAGCATCACGGCCGATCGCCCCTCTCGACCGTCAACGCAAACGTCGACGAGCAGGGCGCCTTCCTCGCCTACGAGAGCGGCGAGCGGAGCCCGAGGACGCCAGAGGCGACTTACGGCTCGGGTGGGCTCGACAGTCCGCCGGCGGGCGATTACCGTGCGTGACAATCCTTTCAGCTCTCTGCCGATGAGGGAGACAAGGCATGTCGCTCGAAACGCAACGGTGACTGACAAGACCGCCCTCTTGCTTTCGACTGGCCCTGGTTTTCCCTGCGCTGCAGACCCCTCCTCGCCCAACTACGCTTACCCCTCCACCGCCCCTCGGCTCCCCTTCGACCCTACCCTCCCAGCCCTTTCCTCCCCTCTCGACCGGTTCGCCTACGCCCCATCTTCCCCGCCGCCGCCGCACCCGTCGATGCGGGCGTCCGGGTCGGCGTTTGCGAGCCCGCCTGCGAGCCCGGGGGTTGGGCGCGGGCCGAAATTCAGCCGGCCGACGAGTAGGACTGGCGGGGTCAGCGAGGCGAGCGGTCGGCGTGGTTGAAGAGGGCAGCCTTTGCTCCGCGTCATCGCAACATCTTGCTCCGCCCCCCTTCTCGCTCGAGGGACTCCTCGTTAGTAACCCCTCCAACACTCCTTCTCACTCTTCCTGCTTGCTTCGACTCGCTCGACACCCCGATCGCCAGCGACGCTCCACTCGCACACACTCAACCCTCCCTTTGCTTCTCCTCCCCTACCCTTCGCTCTGAGACCTCTGAGACGCCACCCACTCCTTCCCAGCATAGATTCTTCCCAGCACATGCCCCACCTCACACGGACAATCACTTTAGCTCCAGACGCCCGTTTTCTCTTACTTTGACCCTGCTTTGCTGCGTCACGTCATCAATAGGAAGGCGCCAAGGGGAACCCGATAAGGCAGGGCGAAAGATGAAGAAGTCGCTTGTGACAGGGCAGAAGTTATTATATAGACGACGGCAGGGAGCTGGGACGGAAGCTGTTGCATTTACCAGTCGCATTTACCAGCCCTAGATACGGCAAGTGGAGGGAGAGCGGCATGTCAGCGACACTCGATGGCGGCCGCCCAGCCCAAGACGAGAGGGCGGGGACTGACAAAGCTCTCGTAGTGGACGTCCAGCAGACCAACACGGCCGCTCGCGACGTCCGACAGGGCGTAGGGCCCGTCCCGGGCGGCGAGCGTCGACTTGACGTCGGCCGTCATGCCGGAAGGACCGCACACTGTCGCCGGGCGAGTAAGGAAGACGTTGGGCGGTCAGCAAGCCATCGAGGACGATGGCGAAGAAGCTGGGCGAGACGCACTGTTGACCGACATGGCGCCGCCGTTGGCGCCGGCGATCGTCTCCTTGAATAGCGCTCCAAAGTCAGGCCGGCCGAGCCGGATCGCGCGCGCAAAGCGCCTGACGTCACCCTTCGTTGTCGGCATCACCGGCTTGCCGTCGCTGTCGTAGGTTATACCAGCCTTCTTATCGAGAACGTCCGACGAGTTTGAGGACGATGGTGCTGTCGGACGCGAGATCTCGGCTGAGGTGCGAGCAGAGCTACCACTACTGCTGCTGTCCATCGCGTCCTTCTCGGCCAAAACGGGTACGTCAGCCGCGACGGCCCGCGTGACGTAGATCTGGAGGTCGAGCTCGAGCGTGGCCGGGCAGGCACGGACGAGCTCGGCCAGCTCGGGTGCGATCCACGAGAGATGATCGGTGTTGGGGATGATCCAGACGAAGGTGACGGCCCGGACGACCGACTTGCTGGCGGCACAGTCACGGATAATTCTGGTGAGGAGCGGGAGCGTGTACGAGACGCCGGAGCCGCCTGCAGAGGGAGAAAAGAGGTCGTCAGCCCTCGGACGACCTGAACAGGGAAGGGCCCACAAAACGCACCCGAGATGAGGACGACGCTCTCGTACGAGTCGAGGCTCTTGACGTAGCCGTACGGGCCCTCGACGCAGGTAAGGATCTCCGTCTCGCCGCCGGCCGCCCGGGCGATCTTGCCGAGGTTCTTGGTGAAGCCGTCGCACTCGCGGATGATCAGGTGGACCTCGGGCGTCCGCCCCTTCTCGGCCGGCGGGATCGAAGCGACCGTGAAAGGGTGACTTGAGAGCCACGAGATGGTCGGGCACATGACGTACACGTGCTGGCCGGCCTGCCAGCGTAGCAGGCTGCGCGGGATGCGGAGTTCGAGCGCATTGTCGGCGATGCACTTGACGGTCGCTCGGCAGGCCGGGTTGGTCGACCGCGGCCGAAGCGAGAGCCAGAGCTTGTTGAGGACGACAGTGTTGACGAGACGAGCGAGCCGGTCAAAGCCCCAGATGACAAATCCGGGGATCACCCAGTAGCCCATGCTTGGCCAGTGCAGCAGACAGCCAACGAGGTAGATGCTGCAAGGGTTGGAGAGGCCGCTCGCCGGGGGGTCAGCAATAATGACGTCGCACAGAGAGGGGCAGCGCCGTTGAGAGCTGACACACAGGGCCAAGGCGATGTGCGAGAGCAGAAAGAGCTCGTAGAAGGCGTTGCGCACGTGCTTGAGACCGCCGAGGATGAGAAGCGTGTAGGCTGCGAGCGTGGCGTCTCTGTCAGCTCGAGCAGACGGCTCCTCTGGAGTGCAGTGGTGAGACTCACCAAAGGTGGCGACGACGCCCCACTGCATGTCGACTGAGGTTTTGAGGCTGTGCCGGCCGGTCATGCCGATGATCCACCAGTAGCAGCCAGAGTGGATCCAGGCGAGGATAAGGCAGGCCCGAGACGAGGCGCGGTGGAGAAAGTTGAGCTGCAGAGACCAGGGGTCAGCAGAGGAGGAGTAAGCGAGCAGCACTTGGGCTGCACACTCACCTTCTCGTACGGGATGCCCGTCAGATCTGTAGGCCGAGGGAGGGGTCAGCAAGATGATTCGAGGGTCGTGATCGAGTGGTTCGGCGCCTACACGTCAAAACCTGGTTCTTGCTGGCCAGGCCGATGATGAGCGGGATCTGGCAGTAGGCGAGCACGCCGGTCCGGTTCGCTGCGGAATTGAGCGGGTTGGTCAGCCCGCCTTCATACGAGGGAAGCAAAGAGGACGCACCGATGTAGCGAGACTGAGTCGACAGGGTCGTGTTGCTGATCGGCATGTAAAGCATGCCAAAGAGGAGGGTAGCGAGCAGGTATGCTGCGCTCCAAAAGAGCTCGCCCGCGGTGACCTTCCACCAGAGGGCGATCGTCCACTGCCGCCACGAGAAGCCCTTGCGCGTCGCGACGAGGACAGTGTTGACGCCGCGCATCAGCGGTCCCGATCTCTGGCCGGCGGCCGCGCCAAACTCGCCCTTGGCCGAAGCAGCCTGAGCCCGGGCGATGGACCGGTTACGACGGACTCGCTGGTGGATTAGGCGCGTGAAGTGCGCGAACATGAAGGCACCGCCGACGGCACCGATCGCATACCTGTAGGGGGGCGATGGTCGTCAGCAGCGAGCATGCACGCATGCAATAACGGGTCGAGGTACGCACCACCAGTAGAATGGAAAGTTGTTGACGTAGAAGCTGTTTGGTAGGGCGTGCGACCAGGGATAAGGTCAGTCAGTCCCGTCTCTTGCGAAAGACTGAGACGTCGCGCCTGCGAGAGGGCGCACTAGATCTGGGCTTTCGAGTTCTTGCCACCTGCAGCCGTTTGGCCGCCCCCGTGGCCGGATGAGGCGGCAGCGGCGGTCGTAGCGGCACCGGCAGCGGCTGAGGCGACGGTCGACGCGGCGCCTCGAGCGGCGGCGATCGTTGCCGTGGCTGACGCGACCGCAGAGACTCCACTTGCGGCGACATGAGATCCGTGCGACATGCTGCTTCTCGAAAGCTCCTCGGGCGAGGAAATGAAAGGACGGGAGAGGGAGTGGCAGGAAGAAGGCGTTTGCCGGCCGATCTGATAATCGCCTCTTTTGAGGGCGAGCCAGAGAGCTCGAAAAGCCGCACATCCTCCCTTCACCCGCCCCCGGCTAGGGCTCGCACTGGACAAGAACGGCGCCAGACTATTCTTGTCCGTCCTTCCCCGGTCGAGGACGGGCAGGGGATGGGCAGCAAAGACTCAGGATTGGCTGCAAGGTATCCAGGAGGCGCGCCAGGGTCGAGTCGATCAGTAGATGAGTGCGGGGTGGGCCGCCTGGCCTCGGGCGAGGCGTTCCGCTAGCACCTTTTGGTAGTCAGCCGCTACCGAAGGGTAGATCCCTCGGAGACGCGTGGAACGAGGGGGTGGTGATTGAGGAGCGGTCAGCCTGCTAGGTCGACGTGCAAGCTGCCCGAGCGCGGTGCGCGCCCGGCACCATCAGCCGACCACTGGCCGTGCCGCCGCCTGAAGCGAGGGAGGCTGACTACCGACATCGCCAGTGCTCCTCCTAAGCCATCTGCTGGGCTTCTACATGAAGGAGAAGGTCGTGGACAGCTCGTCTAGAGGAGGAGGACCGTCGGGCCCGCCGCAGTCGTGTCGGGTCTTGGCGATCTCCAATCATATCAGATGGGCTGCGCCCCAGCCTGCAGAATGCGATCGAGCCCTTCGTTCTCTGTCGACGGCTGGCAAAGCGGCAACCCACCGAGGACCCGGTCGACCCGGTCGAGACTCGAGAGCGGCAAGGCAACGAGTCGGCCCGAGCGGAGGTGAAGATGGACGGGCGGGCGGCGGTCACTTTTCCTGACCTGCCCGGCAGAAGCTCGGGCGCAAAACCCATTGCGCGCCTGCCTGCAACTAGTCTGGCTGTCAGCGCCCGCGACCCGCGGGGCAGCCGTTCTTCTTGACACCCGAGGACGACCGGTAGGAACGAAGGCGGGTAGCCGCAGACGCAGTTCGGGCTGCCTTGCAGATGCGGGAGGCAGAGGCGAGCCCTTCCTACACCGCTTGCCGAAGCGACCGTGGCCTCTCAGACTCGAAAAGCAGGTCAGCGCACGATCAGCAGGCAGGTCACTCGCTGCATGCAAGGGAGTGAGATAGGTTGCCTGGAGGTTACGTTACCTCCGGCAGGTCGCGCTTCGTCGGTGAGGAGGTCGCCGACGCCACGCGCGCGCGCGGCCCGAGCGAGCTAAGGGCTGTCAAGACAGCCTCGAAGCGGTTGAGCACGAGCCATGGCCTGTATGAGGCGACCCAGGTTTTGAGTGAGCAGCAGAGGGAGAGCGAAGGTCAAGTAGCTACCCTCGGTTCGTAGAGGGGACGCACGCTTAGCGAGCCCCGGGACGGTGCCGAGGTACCGGCGCCGCCCAGCGTCGGTCGTCGCTGCTGGGATGCTGCCTGCAACGAGGAAGCCGCGTCTCGACGGGAGACCTGCAGGGCCAAAGGGCGCACAGCCGACTCCGGGGCGACCCCGAGGCCAGGACGACTAGATGTGTCAGGTGGGGCAAGTCGGTCGAGGCAGACCGGGCGGGTGGGTGGCCTTCGGTTGAGCCCGGATGGGAGCTAGCTCATTGGCTGCCTCGTAGGGCTTGAAGGCGTGAGCGTGGTGCGCCGATCCCGCCGGACCTTGAAGACGCTCGAGGCATGACAGTGGTCTCGTTCTGGAGATCGAACTGCAGGCAGCAGGGCGATGCGAGGGTAGCGATGCGGCAGCTGATGGTGGCTCTCAGGGGGATTGCAGTCAGACTCGACCGGCCGGCATGGCGGGCACGCGTCTGCAGTCGCGTCGTCGACGACGCCGGCCGATGCCGGCACAGCCTGTTTCCCGCTCAAGAGTCGGCGGTTGACGACTCTACGCGACGCTCGACACGCTTGGAGCAGCGAGATTGCTGGCGTGACATGAATTTGTGCAGGGGAGATACAAGCAGGGGAGCATCGGGTGAGATCGGTGTGCGCAAAGGCTCGGCGGCAGACACCTTAGTCGTCGCCCTCGACCCTGGACTGGAGAAAACCAGCGCAATAGTGCACAAAGTCGGTCAGCGCTAGTCGAGAAAGAGACCTGCGTCGATGGCGACGACGCACCTCGAAGAACAGACTGTCCATCTCTCCCTCGTCCTTGTCTGCGAGCGAGATGCTGCCCTTCAGCTGGAATCCCTGCACGTAGACCGCACGCAGCAGATGAAGGTGCAGGAGCCGGGACGAGATCTGCTGCGAGTGGCTATGTGCCGACCCTGTTGAGGTGCGGGAAAGCTCAGCGTCAGTATAAGGGCCGCAGGGGATTCGCGCGGCGAGAAGCCGGCCGAAAGCTCACATGGCGTGCCCTTGATCTGAATGGCCCAGCAGCCGGGCTCCTTGCTGAGCGGCCCGCTCTTCTGGACGCCCTGCGGCCAGGCGTAGCCGACAGCCTCCTCGACCGACTCGATGACCGCCCGCGGGGCGTCGATGATCCAGATCGTGTCGTCATCCTGGAACGACATGCTGAAGAACTGGGTGGCGATCTGAGGGCAGGCAAGGGTAGTCGTCCATCGGAGGACTCAGTCAGCAGCTGGACTCTTTGTTCGCAGTGCCAAGCGCGGGCACGCACTGTCGTCGGCGGCCGCTCGATCCGCTTCAAGTAGAGCGTGTCTTTGGACGAGTCCTTGAAGGAGGCGTCGATCGAGGCGGCGAGGACGAACGAATGCTGCGACAGCGTCGAGAGCAGCTGCGAGATGAGCCGCCGGACGGCGACCCCGCCCCGGGTGCCACGCGCGCCCCAGACGAGGCCGTTCAAGTGGCACTCCCAGACGTCGACGATCGTCTCGCCGCCGCCGAGCTTGCCGCCGCCAACTTTGGGTGTTCCATGCGAAGAGACGCCCTTCGGCCACGAGGCGCGGACGGCTTCGAGGATGGGCACGTGCAGGCTTGCGGGCAGGTTGAGGAACTGGTGGCGGTCATGGAGCGTCAGTCGCTCGAGATCGATCAAGTTCGCTTCAAAGGGCAGCGGGCGGCTGACCTGGAGGACGTTCGTCCGGCTGAAGGCACTGCGGAGGGCGGGGAGAGTGGAGGCACGGTCAGCTTCCAGCAAGCCAGGCAACAGCGGTCGCTGCGTGCCCCCCACGACACCAGCGAGCAGACGTACACGATGGCGTAGCAGCACGACTGGCCCTGGACCTTGATGCTCCGGCAGCCGAGCGACTCCTCGACCTCGTAGTCGCTGCTGATGCTCCGCGTCTTGCCGGCGCCGTTGACCGAGGCAGCGGGCGAGCTCCCGCTGCCGATGATGCTCGTCCGAGGCGTCGAGGCGCCGCTCCGCTGGCCGTCAGCGAGCTCATTGTTGACGCTCGAGGAGCCGGTCGAGCTGACCGTCGACGTCCGGAGGATGGATTTGAGTTCGCCACCTGAGGACGAGGACGAGGCGGCGGACGAGGACGACGGAGCTGCTGACGGAGAGGCCGAGGTCGCGGGCGAGAGCGAGAGCGTTTCGAGCTTGGGCGATGAGCCCGTGCTGCTACTGATCGATGACGACGAAGACGAGTGGTGGTGGTGGTGCTTTTGCTGCAGCTTGTGCAGGAGCGACGGCATGGCTGGCGTACTGGGTGGGTAAGGTCGAAGGTGCAGGTCGGGCGACGGTACCTCAGGCTTGGCTCGGTCGGGCTCGCCGGGCGAGGGGGGGGCACCGACGAGCGCAGCAGCTGGCTCAGCTCGCCCCAGCTGCCGACCTGGCTGCCGTTGACCAGCACCTCGACCGCCGTCGTGGCCGGTCTTGCCGGCATCGCAGGACGCCTAATCGTCGCCTGACTGACCTCATACGGCCCTCTGGTGGACGAGGAGGCGGCTGGCCGACACCTTTGCTCACGGCCGACTTACACGCGCTTGGGGGCCGACGTGCCGACGGGAGCTCGCCCACGCCGCTCGGAGGGAGCGGCGCCTTCTGCCCCAGCAGAGGCCGGGTCGGCAGCACCAACGCCGCAAACCTGCCTGGCTCGCACGAGTGTCCCGTCTTACCACCTGCTGCGGCAGGTCGACGCTATATACGACGCTCGCCTGCAGCACGTTCGAACGGATTCAGCTCCGGATCTCTCCCAAGTCGACGGCAGGGCGTCGTTCGTCGCAGCCGACGAGCGGGCGCCTCCTGCGCCAAAACGGAGCCCCCGCCTGTTTCCCGCGTCTATTTCCAGCCGGCCCCGCTCGGGAGCCGATCAAGCGGGGCGAGCGGGCGGGCCGCGTGCTGCCTGCCGGCACGCTTCAGGGCTGAAAGGCTCGCCTGCCTTTGGCTGCTGGCCTCCCGTGCCTTCCTCCGATCCACCAACCTCCTCCCCTCTCATTCCGACGCTCCTCGCCCTCGCACAGCATGTGGCCACGCAAGAAGCAAGATCTCGATCGGCACGACAGTGCCGGGAGCTCGCAACCCTCCGACGAGATCAAGCGGACGACCGGCTTAGGCGCGAAGTCACTCATCTTTGGTACTTGAACCCCCCGCCTGACCTTGCCGCCTTCCCTCAGCCGCTGACTTGCTGCTCTCATCCTCTTTCTTCTTAGCATGCGGCGCGGCGCTCTTCTCTGACGGCTACGTGTAAGTGAGAGGCCTGGGAGTCCGCTCATCAATCGCTTCGTCGCTAACCTGACCGTCCACCCATACAGCAACGCCGGCATCGGCCCTGTGCGTTGACTGCGGCCCCCGCACCGAGGAGCCCCCTCTCCCCCCTCGCCGACTCTGCGCACATGTGCTGACGCCTGCACGCGTCGCTTCTTGATTGTCAGGTCAACACCATTCTCCGCCTGCTCTACCCGGAGGAGGTGACGAGCACGAACTGTACGTGCGAGATAGAGAGTGCTCTGCGGGAGCGCTGCGGATCGGCCGGATGCGCTGACCGACCGTCCGCACCTCTGATGGCTCCCTGGACAGACGGCCAGCTCTTGTCGTCGATGGCCTTTGCCGGCACCATCGTCGGCATGCTCGTCTTCGGAGCGATGTCAGACTTCATTGGCCGCAAGGTTGGCATGCTGATCGCGGTGCGTCCCTGACGGCTATTGTAGCTGCTGCTGCGCGCGGGAGCAGGATATTGAGTCCTTGCAAGTGATCCTCTTCCGGACCATCTCAATGCTGACCTTCGTCGTTGACACTCGCTTTACAGACGGGCATCATCTTTGTCTTCACCGCGCTGTCGGCCGCGTCAAAGGGTGCCGGGGGCTCGACGACCGGCATGCTGCAGGCACTGATCGCCTACCGCTTCCTACTCGGGTGCGTCTCGCTCAGTCGCTCTCTGAAGGCTTTTTCACGATCCGCTGACCGTGTACGCTGCAACCTTTCCTTGTCAGCATCGGCATTGGCGCCGAGTACCCGTCCGGGTCGGTCGCTTGCAGTGAGAACACCGAAGCCGAGGGCGTCCAGAAGAACCGCCAGCAGATGTACTTTTCGCTCGCGACCAACTCGATGATCGACCTCGGCTTCGTTGTCGCGACCTTTGTGCCTCTCGTGATCCTCTGGATCGCCGGCATGGACCACCTGCGGCTCGTCTGGCGACTGTCGCTCGGACTCGGCGTCCTCCCGCCGCTCTTGCTGCTCTTCTTCCGGTCCGTGTTCATCTCTGTCTATG
>Ga0308160_10003625_pt1 | contig 17250 bp, 13 predicted proteins | sample PhyFR1_FD_201036 | JGI IMG/M metagenome (GOLD analysis project Ga0308160, IMG submission 201036) | Phyllosphere microbial communities from UC Gill Tract Community Farm, Albany, California, United States - DLSLF.R1 | ecosystem: Host-associated > Plants > Phyllosphere > Unclassified | place: USA...
TGCCCAGGCGCTTGGTGTTGTTGGCAATGAGGAAGTTGGCGCTGTCGAGGATGTGACCGTAGGAGCGGTAGTTCTGCTCCAGCTTGATCAGATTCTGGACACGGAAATCGCGTTCGAAGGCCTGCATGTTGCCGACGTTTGCGCCACGGAAGGCGTAGATGCTCTGGTCGTCGTCGCCGACGGCGAAAATGGCGCCGCCGCCTTCTTCGGAGTGGCCGGCCAGCAGTTTCAGCAGGTTGTACTGCAGGTCATTGGTATCCTGGAACTCGTCGACCAGGATGTGGCGGAACCGCATCTGGTAGTGGTGGCGCAAGGGCCCGTTACGCGACAGCAGTTCGTAGGCGCGCAGCAGCAGCTCGGCGAAGTCGACCACGCCTTCCTTCTGGCATTGCTGATCGTACAGTTCGTACAGCTCGATCATGCGCCGTTCGATCGGATCGTTCGGTTCCAGCTGGCCGGCACGCATGCCCTGGTCCTTGGCGTTGTTGATGTAGTACATCAGCGCTTTGGCCGGATACTTTTCGTCGTCGACGTTGTGCGCCTTGAGCATGCGCTTGATCAGCGACAGCTGGTCTTGCGAGTCGAGGATCTGGAAGGACTGAGGCAGCGCCGCGTCCTTGTGATGCATGCGCAGCAAGCGATTGCACAGGCCGTGGAAGGTGCCAATCCACATGCCGCGCGTATTGATCGGCAACATGGTCGACAGACGCGTCAGCATCTCCTTCGCCGCCTTGTTCGTGAACGTCACCGCGATGATGCCCGCGGGAGACACCTGCCCGGTCTGGATCAGCCAGGCGATGCGCGTGGTCAGCACACGGGTTTTGCCCGAGCCGGCCCCCGCCAGGATAAGCGCGCTCTGCGAAGGCAGGGTCACGGCCGCGAGTTGTTCGGGATTGAGGTTGTGAAGGAGATTCTGCATGCGGCCATTATACCGCCGCGATTTACTGTATGCCCATCCAGTCGCGTTGAAATGATCGGTCTGTTGCTAGTCTCGTATTGACAAAATATTACTGTCGAAAAACTTTACATGCCGAACGGCTTCGTTTGACCGGAAGTAAGTAAGCCGTTGAGCTCAAAGGTAAATTTTTTATTGGCATCGTTATTGCTTGCTGAGGGAGAGTAGATTTTACCGGGATATCCCACATGCAATTTAAAACCTTGGTCGCTGCTGCGGCCCTCGCCCTGCTGCCCCTGAGCGCCGCTCAGGCCGGTGTGATCGTCATCCAGGCCAACCAGGATGCTACCCTCGGCGACAATGTTACCAACTCATGGAATACCCAGTACCGCTGGGTCGGCACCAACCCGTTCATGAGCGGCGAGTATTTCTCGCTGTTCGGCTTCGACCTCAGCAGCCTGGCCGGCAAGAAGATCAGCTCGGTAGACTTTTCGGCCTTTCATAACTACACCCTGGGCGACGGCACGGTAACCGCCTCGTTTGGCCTCGACAATACCTGGCAGGCCGCCACGGTTGCCGCCTACACCGCCATCGGTCCCGCCATGGCCAGCAATGCCGCCACTGCGGCAACGGTGAACAGCTACCAGACCTGGGCGCTGGGCAAGCCGGTGATGAGCGACGGGCGCCTGACGGTGGTACTGAACGGCGACGGCTGGAACGATTACGAAGGCGTACGGTACGAGCGCGGCCATGGCGCCTACCTGACCGTCACCTTTGCCGAGGTGCCGGAACCGGCCTCGCTCGGCCTGCTGGGCCTGGGCATTGCCGGCCTGGTGGCGGCGCGCCGCCGCAAGCCGGCCTGAAGCGCATCCTCTTTTCGAAGAACGGCAGCTGCGGCTGCCGTTTTTTATTTTCCTCAGGAAAATCAACAGCTTCCGATAGCTCAGCAGTATGCCTGTCCAGGTCAGCCGCGCGCCCCCTGTTCAGAATTTGGCTTAACTTGATAGCAAATACGCGGCGTGACGCATGGTTCGCCGCGTGCCTGCTATTGACCCAAGCACAAGGAGAATCATATGTTGAATCGCGTTGTTACCGTTGCCGCACTGGCAGTCGGCGGGATGCTGCTGTCGAAAAAACTCAAAGGAAAAAACGATGCGAATGGCAGCTCGGCCATCATCGAAGCCATTGAAGTGAACGTGCCCGACAGCGTTGCCTACAACCAGTTCACCCAGTTCGAGGACTTCCCGCAGTTCATGAAGAGCGTCAAGGAAATCCGCCAGCTCGACGACAAACGCCTGCACTGGAAAGCCAACGTGGCCGGCGAAGACAAGGAATGGGATGCCGAGATCACCGAGCAGATCCCGGACAAGCGCATCGCCTGGCGCAGCATCGGCGGCGTGCGCAATGGCGGCGTGGTCACTTTCCACAAGATTTCCGACAACGTCACCCGCGTGACGTTGCAGATGGATTACGAGCCGGAAGGCGTGCTCGAGAAGATCGGCGACGCCCTCGGCGCGGTGCGCATAGAAACGCGCAGCAACCTGGCGAATTTCAAGGAATTGCTGGAGAAGCGCGGCTCGGAAACGGGCGCGTGGCGTGGCAAGATCAACCAGCACTGATCTGGTTGCATGCGTTGACAGGAGAACGCCACCTTGCGGTGGCGTTTTTTATTGGAGCTCTTGTTTAAGCTTGCCCTGCGGCGCGGCCTTGGGCCATTATTCGTGACAGCCGCAGGCCACGATGAACCGCAGCCTATCTCACCATCACCACACCCGGCACCGCTTCACCGCCGCCATCGGCTGCCCCGGCTTGCAGTTGAACGCCTTTTCGAACTCGGGCATGTTGATCACGACGCCGTTCACCCGGTACTTGCCCGGCGAATGAGGATCGGTGGCGGCCGAGACGCGCAGGTTTTCCGGGCGGTCGTTTTCGCAGGCCCATTGTGCATAGCCAACAAAGAAACGCTGCTCCGGCGACAAGCCATCACGCAAAGGCTGGGCCTGCTGCGGCATGCTCGCCATCTGCGTCTTCCATGCCATCCAGCCCAGGATCAGGCCGCCCAGGTCGGCCACGTCTTCGCCCAGGGTCAGCTTGCTGTTGATCTTGATGTCGTCCACCACCGTGTATTGCGCGTACTGGTCGACGATGCACTGCGCGCGTTCCTCGAAGGCCTTGCCGTCCTTTTTGGTCCACCAGTCTTTCAGGTTGCCTTTCGCATCGAACTGGCGGCCTTCGTCGTCGAAGGCGTGGGTCAGTTCATGGCCGATGGTGCCGCCGGTGTTGCCGTAGTTCGGTGCGTCGTCCATCTTCGGATCGAACAGCGGCGGCTGCAGCACGCCCGCCGGGAAATTGATGTCGTTCATCTGCGGATTGAAGTAGGCGTTTACCGTCGGCGGCGTCATCAGCCATTCGGCGCGGTCGAGCGGCTTGCCGATCTTGGCCAGCTGGCGCCGGTTCTCGAAGGTCGTGCCGCGCACCACGTTGCCGGCGAAGTCGTCCGGTTTCACCTCGAAGGCCGCATAATCGCGCCAGCTGTCCGGGTAGCCGATCTTGTTCACGATCGTGCCCAGCTTTTCCTGTGCGCGCTGCTTGGTCTCGGCGCTCATCCATGCCAGCGATTCGATGTCTTTCGCCATCGCCTCTTCCACCTGGCGCGTCATGTGCAGCGATTTTTCCTTCAGCTCCGGCGAAAAGGCGCGGCTGACGAATTCCTGGCCCAGCGCTTCGCCCAGCTGGGCATCGACCAGCTTCACGCAACGCTTCCAGCGCGGCTGCTGCTTTTCCACGCCGCGCAGGGTCTGCATGAAGAAGGCGAAGTGTGGCTCGTCGAACTGCGGCGACAGTGCCGGCGCCATCGCTTGCAGCACGTGCCAGTTCAGGTAAGTCTTCACGGCAGCCAGGTCGTTGCTGCGCAATTGCTTCGCGAATTCCTTGAAGAACTTTGGCTCGGTGACGTTGAAATTATCCACGCCGGGCTGGCCGGCAGCGGCCAGGTAAGCCTTCCAGTCGAAACCGGGCGTCATCGCCTGGAGTTGCTTCAGGTTCATCTTGTGGAACAGATTGTAGGGATCGCGCTGCTCGACGCGGGTCAGCGAGGCCTTGGCGAGTGCGGTTTCGATGCGCATCACGGTGGCGGCCGAACGTTTCGCCGTTGCCACTTCCTGTCCGAGCAGACCGAACATGGTGGCAATGTGCGCCTGGTACTTGTCGCGCAGTTCTTTTGAATGGGCGTCGGTCTTCACGTAGTAATCGCGGTCCGGCAAGCCCAGGCCGCCGGCGCTGGCAAACGCGATCACGCGCGACGAGTCGCCGAAATCCTGGTTGGCGCTGAAGCCGAAGAAAAAGTCCTCGCTCGACAAGGCCAGCTGCAGGGCGGCCAGTACCTGCGGCAGGTCACGCGCCGTGGCCATGCCGTCGATGCGTTCCAGCCAGGGCACCAGAGGACCATTGGCGCGCTTGGCAATTGCCGCCTCGTCCATGCAGGCGCCAAAATAATCGCCGATCTTTTGCTGGGTGAGCGTGCGCCCTTCCTTCTGTTTGGCCAGCCCGTCGAGGATGCCCCACAGGTAGCGCTGGTTGTCCTGGGCCAGCTTGCTGTACACCGACCAACGCGCCTGATCGCTCGGGACCGGATTGTTCTTCAGCCAGCCACCGCAGGCGTACTGATAGAAGTCGATGCAGGGGTCGGCGCTCTTGTCCATCGACGTCACGTCCAGGCCGGGCGTATAGGGGAAGGACGTGGCCGGGCGCTCGGCGCCGGTGCTTTGAGCGGAAGCGAACGCGGCGGCGCTGGCGAGCGACATGCCGAGGGCGATACGGGTGAGGTGGCGCATGAAAGGGTTTTCCGAAAAAGGGACTGCGCATGCTGACACATAAATATTGCCTAAGCAATATCATCAAGGCGCTGCTGCCGTGCATGAAAAAAGCCGCTACCAGGTAGCGGCTTCATCGATGCTTGCGCCGGCTGCAAAACCGGCGCGTACCGCCATCAGGCCAGCGGATTGATCACAAAGGCCGGCATCTTGCCGTTGCCCTGCGCAGTTTCCAGGAATTTATCGGCAGTCATCAGCGCTTCGTTGATGGTGACGTCCATGTCGAGGTAACGGTAGGTGCCCAGGCGGCCGACGAAGGTGACGTTCGGCTCGTTCTGGGCCAGCTTGACGTAGAGCTCGAGCTGTTCCTTGTCGCGTGCCATGCGGATCGGATAGTAAGGGATATCGTCTTCGCCGCACTGGCGGCTGTATTCCTTGTACAGCACCGTGCCTTCGTGCTGTTCCCACGGCGAGAAATGCTTGTGCTCGGTGATGCGGGTGTAAGGCTGTTCGTTGTCGCAATAGTTGACGACGGCATTGCCCTGATAGTCGCCGGTGTCGCGGAACATTTCGAAGTCCAGGGTGCGGTAAGGCAGGCGCCCTTCCACGTGGCCGAACCAGGCGTCGATCGGGCCGCTGTAGAACACGTGGTCGTACTGCGATTTTTGCGCCGGATCGAAGCGCGTGTTCAGGTGCAGGGTGATGCCGTCGACCTTCAGGATGTTTTCCACCAGCGCGGTGTAACCATCGGCCGGCATGCCCTGGTACTTGTGGTTGAAGTAATTGTCGTCGTAGTTGAAGCGCACCGGCAGGCGTTTCAGGATGCTGGCCGGCAGTTCCGACGGCTCCATGCCCCACTGCTTGATGGTGTAGGTCTTGAAGAAGGCTTCGTACAGCTCGCGGCCGACAAAGCGCAGCGCCTGGTCTTCGAAGGTTTGCGGATCGACGATGGTCTTGTCGCCCTGCTCGGCCAGGAATTCCTGGGCTTCTTTCGGACGCAGGGTCTTGCCGAAGAACTGGTTGATGGTCAGCAGGTTGATCGGCAGCGTGAACACCTGTTTGTTGGTGATGGCCTTGACACGGTTCACGTAAGGCTTGAACTCGGCGTAGCGGTTCACGAATTCCCAGGCGCGTTCGTTATCGGTGTGGAAGATGTGGGGGCCGTACACGTGCACCATGACGCCGGTTTCGGTATCACGTTCCGAATAGCAGTTGCCCGCGATGTGGGGACGCGATTCGAAGATCTCAACTTTGTGGCCGGCCTGGGCAAGCTGGTTGGCGATGATCGCTCCAGAAAACCCGGCGCCGACAATGGCGATATTCTTGGTCATTTGATTTCCTAAATGTTTATGTGCCATCTCTTACGGCGGGATGGGCAGCGCGTTCCGGGCGCCGGCTGAGCCGGCGCAACAGACGTCCGGGCAAGAAAATACAGGCCGCAGCAGCAGGAACGCGGCTGCCAGGGGCTGGCCGTGATCGCGACGATTATACGGAGTTGTGCCTTTTTGTTATGTTCGATTGAGTACACGACGTATTTGTGCAACAGACAACATTTTGTTTTTTTGCACATGCATACGAGCAATGGATTAGTGTATGCAGGCATACTGCAGGGCATGGCATTTTGCCGTCCGCGCCACCGGCGTATCTGCGTCCATCAGTCAAAGGAGTCCATGTTGTCTACCCCGCTGTCTACCCGCCCCCTGGTCCGTACCGTCCTGAGCAGCCTGCTGGCCGCCGCCCTCGCCCTCCCTGCCGCCGCCGCTGAACCAGCCTGGGTTACCAAGAGCAACGAAAACGCCAAACTCTTGCTGAACGTGATGGCCAAGTATTCGCCAGAAAGCGCCAGCAACCTGGGCGTCGACGGCTACGACGACAAGATCACCGATTTCTCGCGCGACCAGTTCGAGGCCACCAACAAAGACACCCGCGCCGCCATCGCCGAGCTGCAGAAACGCCTGAAAGCCGAGAGCGATCCCAAGGTCAAACAAGACCTGGACATCCTGATCGGCAAGGCCAACGACCAGCTGCGCACCGCCGCTCTCGACCGCAAATACTTCATGCCCTACATCGACCTGACCGGCATGATGTTCGGCGTGATGCGCGCGACGCTCGATCCGCGCATTCCGAAAGAACGCCAGCAAACGCTGCTGGTGCGCCTGGAAAAATACGCCGGCCTGGCCAAGGGCTACCGCCCGGTCACCGAACTGGCCCAGGAGCGCCTGCAGGAACGCCTGAAGGCCAACAAGAATTTGCTGGGTCCGTACAAAGGCGAAGTCGAGCAGGCGCTGAACGACGCCCCGACCTTGTTGAAAGGCATGCGCGAGCTGCTGGCGAAAAGCGGCCTGCAAGGCTGGGAAAAAAGTTTCAATGTGCTGGAACAACAGCTCACCGCCTATAACACGCGCCTGAAAGCCGAGCTGCTGCCGCGCGCCCGCACCGACCACCGTCTGCCTGCCGAGGTGTATGCCAACAACCTGCGCGAATTCGGCGTCGACATCAGCCCGCAGGAACTGATCGCCAAGTCGCTGACCTCGTTCGCCGAGATCCGCAACCAGATGCAGATCACGGCCGGCCTGATCGCCAAGGAACGCGGCTACAAGGATGCTGACTACCGCGACGTGATGCTGCAGTTGAAGAAAGACCAGATCCCGCTCGACAAGGTGATGCCGATCTATGCCCAGCGCCTGGCCTCGCTCGAAGCGGCCGCGCGCGAACAGCACATCGTCACCCTGCCCCAGCGCAAAGCCGTGATCCGCCTGGCGACGCCGGCCGAGAACGCGCAGCAGCCGGCCCCGCACATGAGTCCGCCGCGCCTGATCGGCAACACCGGCGAGTACGGCGAATTCGTTCTGACCACCGGCATGGCGCCCGATGCGTCGGGCAAGACCATGGTGTTCGACGACTTCACCCACGAAGCCGGCACCTGGTCGATCACGGCCCACGAAGCGCGTCCTGGCCACGAACTACAGTTCGCGAAAATGATCGAGACCGGCGTCTCGACCGCGCGCGCCGTGTTCGCCTTCAACAGCGTCAATGTCGAAGGCTGGGCCCTGTATGCGGAAGCCGAAATGCAGCCCTACGAACCGCTCGACGGCCAGCTGTTCGCCCTGCAGGCCCGCGCCATGCGCGCCGCCCGCGCCTTCCTCGACCCAATGGTGAACCTGGGAGAAATCACGCCTGATGGCGTGAAGGCGTTCCTGATGTCGGATGTCGGTTTGTCCGAAGGCATGGCAACCCAGGAAATGCAGCGCTACACCTTCCGCGCACCGGGCCAGGCCACGTCCTATTTCTACGGCTACCAGCGCTTGATGGAAACGCGCCAGGCGGCCGAAGTGACGCTGCGCGACAAGTTCAATCGCCAACAATTCAACGACTTCGTGCTGGCCCAGGGGCTGGTGCCACCGGCCTTGTTGCGCAAGGCCGTGATGGAGGAGTTTGTGCCGGCGCTGCGCAAGTAATCCAGTTGCTGGTGTGAAGAAAATGGCCGGGAATGCTTGCGCATCCCGGCCATTTTGTTGCGGTAACGGCGACCGTATTGCGCATTCGGCCATTGTTTTGGCCCGCAGCTTGACCCGTACGGTGTGCACTCCGTGCCCACGCGGTTACGTACTTCGCACCTGGACACGTACGTGGAAGCGTCGCTCGAAACGCATCCAATGACCACGGGCTACGCTTGATGTTTGCGAGCGAGTATTCCCGGCCACCAGTGCAAGGAATCGCACGTAACCGCGTGGGCACGGGGTGCCCACCGTACGGTCGAGGCCGCAGGCCGAACAAACGATTAAAGCTGCAGGCCAATCAAACGATTGAGGCCGCAGGCCGATCAACCGGCCGAATGCGCGTGCACCCCGGCCATGCTCATCATCGCTCCCGGATTACCCGCGCGCCACTACCGGCTTCGCCGTCCCATTGCGCAGCGATTCCGCAATCACCCCGCGCACGCTGCGCTCGGCGGCCGCCTGCGCCGCTTCCATCCGCTTGCCGATCTCTTCCATCTTCTTCCCGGTCGCTTCCATCGGCTTGCCCGCGTCTTCCATCTGCTTGCCGAGCGCTTCCATCTTTTCTTCGTTGAAGGTCACGGCGGCCAGCGCCATCTTCGCGCCGAGCGCGCCCATGCCGGCGCCCTGGCGGCCCATTTGCTCGCCCTGCCCGCCCATCTCCTTGCCCAGCGCCTGCATCGGCGCCCAGGCGTCGCCCACGCGTTTCAGGGTGGCCGGGTCGGTCACGATGTATTCCTTGCCGCCCTGGCGGAACCACAGGAAGTCGCCGTTCACGCTGCGCTTGAGCTGCTTGACGCGCTTCTGGTCGGCGTCCTCGCCGGTGATCACGCTGCCTGCGCCATTCACCAGCGCAAAGGGCTCGCCGCCGTCGCGGGCCGACATGGTGCGGTTGACGGTCCAGCTGTTGCTGTCGCCGGCCTGGACCGGCAGTAGCGGCAGCGCACAGGCGCAGGCCAGCACGGCCAGCAGCAGTGGGCGGGTCAGGGAAGCGGATGGGAGGCGGGAAGCGGGCATGTCTTTCTCCATGAGTAGATGATCGATGGAGAAAGAGTAGAACAGACAATCGACACCTGCCCGCATTCTGCGACGAACGGTCGCTTTCGCGGAACAGGCGTCGGAATCAGCGCTGAATCACAGCTGAATCAGTACACCACGACCGAGCGGATCGATTCGCCCGACTTCATCAGATCGAAGCCTTCGTTGATGCGGTCCAGCGGCAGGTGGTGGGTGATCAGGTCGTCGATGTTGATCTTGTTTTCCATGTACCAGTCGACGATCTTCGGCACGTCGGTGCGGCCACGCGCGCCGCCAAAGGCCGAACCCTTCCACTCGCGCCCCGTCACCAGCTGGAACGGACGGGTCGAGATCTCGGCGCCGGCTTCGGCCACGCCGATGATGATCGATTGGCCCCAGCCCTTGTGGCAGCACTCCAGTGCCTGGCGCATGGTATGCACGTTGCCGATGCACTCGAAGGAGTAGTCGGCGCCGCCGTCGGTCAGCTGCACGATGGCGTCGACCACGTTCTCGACCTGGCTCGGGTTGATGAAGTGGGTCATGCCGAACTTGCGTGCCATGGCTTCGCGCGCCGGGTTCAGGTCGACACCGATGATCTTGTCGGCGCCGACCATCTTGGCTGCCTGGATCACATTCAAACCGATGCCGCCCAGGCCGAACACGACCACGTTCGCGCCCGCTTCCACTTTCGCCGTGAAGATCACGGCGCCGATGCCGGTGGTCACGCCGCAACCGATGTAGCAGATCTTGTCGAAGGGTGCGTCCGAGCGCACCTTGGCCAGCGCGATTTCCGGAACCACGATGTAGTTCGAGAAGGTCGAGGTGCCCATGTAGTGGTAGATCGGCTGGCCGTCGAGCGAGAAACGGGAAGTCGCATCGGGCATCAGGCCGCGGCCCTGGGTCGAGCGGATCGCCTGGCACAGATTGGTCTTTTGCGACAGGCAGAATTTGCACTGGCGGCATTCGGGCGTGTACAGCGGAATGACGTGGTCGTCCTTCCTGACGCTGGTGACGCCGGGGCCGACATCGACCACCACGCCCGCGCCTTCATGGCCGAGAATCGCCGGGAACAGGCCTTCCGGATCGGCGCCCGACAGGGTGTAGTAGTCGGTGTGGCAGATGCCGGTGGCCTTGACTTCGACCAGCACCTCGCCCGCGCGCGGGCCGTCGAGATCGACTTCTTCGATCGTCAGCGGCTGACCCGCTTTCCATGCAATCGCTGCCTTGGTTTTCATGTGTGTTTCCTATACCGATGAATGAACAGAATTTTGCCATGATACCAAGCCATGGCGAAGCCTGCCGCAGCCTGGCCTATTTGGAGGATGGCTGCATCGTCAGGCCGATCAGGCGCGCCACCACGGCCGCCAGGTACATCACGCCGACGAACATCTCGATGCTGGTAAAGGCGCGCGCGTGCACGGTGACCGGGATCACGTCGCCGATGCCGGTGCTCGACAGCAGCGCGAAGCTCAGGTAATTCAGTTCGGTCCAGGTGCGCGGCAGCTCCGGGTTGACCGCCGAGGCAAAGGAACCCGGCACCAGCGCCTGCACCACGATGTACAGGTGGGTAAAGCCCCAGGCGATCAGGGTGAAAGTGGCGCCGCCGGCGAACAGCTCGTCGCGCGTGACCTTGCGGTCTTCCATCATGTAGGAGATCAGGCTGCCGGCCGCGTAGAAATAGAACACCGCTTCCAGGCCCGAGGACCAGGGCTGCAGGAAGGCCAGGCCGAACAGCATCTGCGCCGTCAGCAGCGCGATGATCGGCACGGCCAGCGTGGCACTGATCCAGGTATGGCCGGGCGTGCGGCGCACCATGTTGGTGGCGAAGGTGAGGATCACGATGCCGAAGACGTTGAAGGCAACGTGGCCGAATGGGGTGCGTTCGAGGAAGGGATACAGCGCCATGCCGAGCAACTGCGCCACCAGCAGGATGGCGGACGGGTGGCGCCGGGTGTGGACGAGCAGGCGGGAAAGGCGCATCGGGTTCTCGTGGTGAGTCGGGATGCGGCTATTGTAAGCAAAGCGCGGAATGACCCCGGCACGATGTGACGGCGTGAACGCCGATCTTGCCTGCGGCGCTACCCGTAGGGTGGACGGCTTCGCCGTCCACGCGTCGATTGTTATCGGCTCCGGTATCGTGCCGGATGATCTTGCTGCTGACTAGCGACGCGTGGACGGGAAACCCGTCCACCCTACCTGGCCACCGCTGCCGGCAGGTTCGACGCGCTGGGCGGACTACTTAAAACTCTTCCCAATCGTTGCCGGCGGCGACAGGCTCCTTGCGCGACGATGCAAGCTGCGGCTTGACCGCCACCACTTTGCGTGCCGCGGGCACCACGGCGCGGGCCTGGCGCACCGGCGCGGCGGGCGCGGAAACCGCAGCCTGCCCTTCGGCCAGCCTGAACACCGCCACCAGCCCGGCCAGGCGTGCCGCCTGCTCCTGCATCGACTCGGCCGCAGCCGCCGCCTCTTCGACCAGCGCCGAATTCTGCTGGGTCACCTGGTCCATCTGGGAGATGGCGCCATTCACCTGCTCGATGCCCTGGCTCTGCTCGGCCGTGGCCGCGCTGATTTCGGACACCACGTCGGTCACGCGGCGCACGCTCTCGACCACTTCCTGCATCGTCGAACCGGCCTGCGCCACCAGCGCGCTGCCGGCGTCGACGCGCTCGACCGAGGCGCCGATCAGTGCCTTGATCTCTTTTGCCGCAGAAGCCGAGCGCTGGGCCAGGTTGCGCACTTCGGAGGCCACGACCGCGAAACCGCGGCCCTGCTCGCCGGCGCGCGCCGCCTCGACTGCCGCGTTCAGCGCCAGGATGTTGGTTTGGAAGGCGATGCTGTCGATCACGCCGATGATGTCGACCACGCGGCGCGAAGCGTCGTTGATCGCACCCATGGTCTCGACCACCTGCGCCACCACGTCGCCGCCGCGCACCGCCACGCCGGAGGCGGCAGTGCTCAATGCATTCGCCTGACGCGCGTTGTCGGCGTTCTGGCGCACGGTCGAGGTCAGCTCTTCCATCGAGGATGCGGTTTCTTCCAGCGACGAAGCCTGCTGTTCGGTGCGGCTCGACAAATCCTGGTTGCCGGCGTTGATCTCGGCCGAGGCGGTGGCGATGGTCTCGGTGCTGCTGCGCACCTGGCTGACGATATCGGCCAGGCTGTCGCGCATGGTGGCCATGGCATACAGCAGGCTGCCGCGGTCGTCCGTGCGGGTGGCGATGTCGACGGCCAGGTTGCCGGCCGCGATCTGGCCCGCCACGTCCGCCGCATAAGTCGGTTCGCCGCCCAGCTGTTTCAGCAGGCGGCGCGTGATCAGCGTGGCCGCCACGATACCGGCCAGCAGCGCCAGCGCGCCCAGCGCCAGCATGGCGTTGCGGCCGACGGTATAGGTTCGCTCGGCCTCGTCATAGGTGGTCTGCATGGTGCCGCCCTGGTGTTCGATCACCTCGTTCGAGGCGATGAAGACCGCGCTTTGCAGCTTGCGCGCGGGACCCATCAGGTAGGCCGCTGCGGCATCGCGGTCGCCGGCCGCGTGCAGTTTCAGCACTTCGTCCATGGCCGCGATGTACTGCGCATAAGCGGCCTTGTAGATCTGCAGGTTCTGCACGCCCTTCTCGGACTTGATGAGGGTGCCGAGCTTGTCGAACATCTCCTCGGAATCCTTGCGCGCCGTGGCCAGGGCCGTGAAGTTTTTCTTGTTCGCTTCCGGGTCGTTCACCAGCAGCACGTCGCGCACGGTGCGCGCGGTGCGGTTGATGCGGTCGGCCAGGCTTTGCGCCAGCACCACCTTCGGGTAGGCATCGGTTGCCATCAGCCGGGTGCCGTTGTGCAGCGTGCCGAGCTTGCTGATGCCCAGCACGATCACGGCCGCCAGCATGGCCAGCACCAGCGCGAAACCCAGCGCCAGGCGGGTTCCCACCTTGAGTTGTTTCATGTTCTGCTCCGGGGCGCGTCAGGGTGCGACGTTGTCGATCACGCCCATTTCCTCGGACGACATCAGGCGGTCGATGTCGACCAGGATGATCATGCGCTCGTCGACCGTGCCCAAGCCGATCAGGTAATCGGTGTTCAGCGCGCCGCCCATGTCCGGGGCCTGCTTGATCTGATCGGCGGTGAGCGAAATCACATCCGACACCGAATCGACCACCATGCCGACCACGCGGTCCTGGATGTTCAGGATGATGACGACGGTGAATTCGTTGTAGGTCGGCGTGCCGAGGCTGAACTTGATGCGCATGTCGACGATCGGCACGATGGTGCCGCGCAGATTGACCACGCCTTTCACGTGCTCGGGCGCGCTGGCAATGCGCGTCACCGATTCGTAGCCGCGAATTTCCTGCACTTTCAGGATTTTGATACCGTATTCTTCGTTGCCAAGCTTGAAAGCCAGCGCTTCGAGCACGCCATCGTTCATCGAGGTATTGTCCATTTGCCGTCCAGTGAGTAGATAAAAGTCTGGGGCATTATATATTTTTGCTTTGCAGCAATAAACAGGGAATGCGCCCTGGTGGCCGTTCCTGTCTCGCTGTTGCAACTAACAATGACAAAATGTTCTTGCCCTGGCGCGTACCGTTAATCCTGTCAATACGCCGGCGTCGCTGATCGTAACGCAAACCGCGCAAGTGCCTGCTTTCGCTTGCAAGATGCGCGTCAACGCAGCTTGCAAGCCGCCGCTTCGACGCTTGCGCGCAGCTGCTCGCGTCCGCCCATATACGCCATGTCGGTAGCGAAGTGCGCTAGGCTTCGATGCGCCAGGCCCCGTCCAGCATCTTTGCCAGCAAACCGGCATACGGCCAGCCTGCCGCACGCGCGGCGATGGCGCACAGGCTGTCCTGGTCGTCGCGCCCGGGACGGCCGGCGCCGGTCATGTTCGGCTTCACATTCAGGTCGAAGATCAGGTAGCGGCCGTCCCCATCCGCGCGGCAGTCGATGCGGGTCGCGCCCAGCGCGCCGACCTGCGTAAAGGCGGCGGCGCAGGCCGCCATGATGCGCTGTACCGGCTGCGCTTCGCACTCGGCCGGCGTCAGGGCCACGCTGTTGGCGGTGACCGCCACCGTGCCGTTGTAGGGCGCGATGCCGCCGGCGTGGTTGAAGCGCCGCACCGGCGGCAGCACCAGCGGCCCGTCGTCGCTCGCCGCGCCCGGCAGCACCGTCAGCGTCAGCTCCTCGCCCGCCAAATACTCCTCGACGATCACGCGGTCACCGAACAGGCCTTCGTCCAGCAGCGCGCCGACGGCCTGGGCCAGCGCCGCGTGATCGGCCACGCGCGACACGCCCTGGCTGCCGCGCCCGCGGATCGGCTTGACCACCAGCGGAAAGCGCAGGCCCTGCGCTTCCAGGGCCGCCGGCGACAGCGTCGACAGTGCGGCCACGTCGACGCCCGCTTCGCGTGCCACCAGGATCGAACGCGCCACCGGCAAGCCCGCCACATGCAGCAGCGCGTTGGTCGCGAACTTGTCGTCCACCGCCTGCTGGCGTGCGGGCAGCTGGCCGACGATCCAGTGGCTGGCCAGGAAAGCCTCGATCGGGTGGCCCTCGAACAGGACCGTGTTGGCCCAGATGAGGTTGGCCCCGGCGTCACTGGCCGCCTGCAGGCCCTCGCGGGTATCGGGGAAGACCCAGTCGAAAGCCTGGGCCGGGTCGGGGTCGGCTGCCGGCGTCACGATATCGAAGCCCGCCGCGCGCAGGCAGAAGGCGATGTCGGCGCCGCTGTCGGAATAGCCGCCGGGCTTCGGGTCCTTGCGCAGGCCGTCGATGACGGGCGGCGGCAGTGCCTGATAGATCATAGCGATACGTTTCGGGACGTCCTTCTCGATAACGCTGATCTGCATGTTGACATCCTTTGCTGGCAATACGAAAGCGAGGATGCTGACGCTGGCGCAGCACCCATCCATTCGCATCTTAGCGGGCATAAATTTGTTTCGCCGCCACCCTGGCTGCCAGGACGCGCTCAGCGCTCGAACAAGGCTGCGAAACGCCGCGCCGCCGCTTCCGCATCGGCATCCGCATACACACTGGTGATCGCCGCCACCATGTCGGCCCCGCGCGCCACCAGCGGCGCCGCATTCTGCGGCGTCATGCCGCCGATGACGACGAGCGGCAGCGCCAGTGCTGCACGCGCCTGCGTGACGAGCGCCGGCTCGGTGACGAAATCGTATTTCTTTACCGGCGAGGGATAAAAGCCGCCGAAGGCCGCATAACTGGCGCCGGCCGCCTGCGCCGCGCGCGCCAGGTCCAGTTGTCCGTAGCAGGACGCGCCGACGATCTTGCCTGGCCCAAGCAAACGCCGCGCATGCTCGACGGCGATGTCGGTCCCACCCACGTGCACGCCATCGGCATCCAGGTGCATGCACAGCGCGACGTGGTCGTTGACGATCAATGGCTTGCCATGGCGGCGGCACAGCGCCAGCAGCGCTTCGCCCTGCTCCAGCCGCAGGATGCAATCGGCATCCTTGTGCCGGTACTGCACCAGGGCCGCGCCGCCGCGCAGGGCCGCTTCGGTGGCGGCCAGCAGGCGTTCGGTGTCGTTCCAGTTGGGGGTGACCAGATACAGGCCCCGCATGTGATCGAGCATGGTGTTCCTCATGGTGTTCTTTTAAACGATGGGCAGAAGAAAACGGCGCGGAATGCGCTGGCCCGGCGCGATGGCGAACGCGCGCGCCAGCGCATCGTGGCAATAAGCCTGGGCCGCACCGAGGGCCGCCGCCATCGGCTCGCCATGCGCCAGGCGCCCGGCCAGCGCGGCCGCCAGCGTGCAGCCGCTGCCGTGGAAGGCGCCGGGCAGGCGCGCCCAGCGCCAGCGCCGCACCAGCTGGCCGTGGGTGTACCAGCGGTTTTCCACGACGCGCCCGTCGCCATGGCCGCCGGTGAGCAGCAGGTGCGCGCACGGAAAATCGCCGATGGCGCATGCTTCCGGTTCGTTCGGCAGCGCGACCGTCGCCAGCGGCAGCAGTTCGTTCACGATGGCGAGCGGGTCGTCCTCGGCCAGCGCATCGCCATGGCCGCTGGCCAGCACCGGGTCGAGCACGACCGGCAGCTGCGGATCGCGCGCGCGCAAGGCACGCAGCAGGCCGGCGATGGCGCGCGCGTTGGCGCGGCTGCCCGGTATGCCGAGCTTCACCGCGCGGATGTCGACGGTGTCGATCAGTGCCTGCGCCTGGGCCAGCACAAAGGCCGTGTCGACTGCCTGCACGGCGTGCACGCGGTTGTTGTCCTGCACGGTGAGCGCGGTGGCCACCGGCAGCGCGTGCGCGCCCTGCGCGGCAATCGCCAGCACGTCGGCGGCCAGGCCCGCGCCGCCGCCGGGGTCGAGGCCGGCGAAGACCAGCACCGCAGGCGCCGTCACGTGACCCGGCCTTCGCGCGGCGACGACGGCGATGCGGCGAAGCGTTTCGGCATGCGGCCCGCCAGGTAAGCTTCGCGCCCGGCCTGCACCGCCAGCTTCATCGCCCGCGCCATGCGTACCGGCTCGCGCGCGGCGGCAATCGCCGTGTTCATCAGCACGCCGTCGCAACCGAGTTCCATGGCAATCGCCGCGTCGGATGCGGTACCGACGCCGGCGTCGACCAGCACCGGCACCTTGGCTTCGTCGATGATCAGCGACAGATTCCAGGGATTCAGGATGCCCATGCCCGAGCCGATCAGCGAGGCCAGCGGCATCACGGCCACGCAGCCGATCTCCTGCAGGATGCGCGCCTGGATCGGGTCGTCGCTGCAGTAGACCATCACGTCGAAGCCGTCGCGTACCAGGATCTCGGCTGCCTTCAGGGTTTCCGGCATGTGCGGGAACAGCGTGCGTTCGTCGCCCAGCACTTCGAGCTTGACCAGCTTGTGGCCATTTAAAAGTTCGCGCGCCATCTGCAGCGTGTAGACGGCATCCTGCGCGTTGTAGCAGCCGGCCGTATTTGGCAGGATCGTGAAATCCTTGGGCGGCAGCACGTCGAGCAGGCTGGGCGCGTTCGGGTCCTGGCCGATGTTCACGCGGCGGATCGCCACGGTCACGATCTCGGCTTCGGCGGCCAGCGTG
>Ga0308160_10003626_pt1 | contig 17247 bp, 24 predicted proteins | sample PhyFR1_FD_201036 | JGI IMG/M metagenome (GOLD analysis project Ga0308160, IMG submission 201036) | Phyllosphere microbial communities from UC Gill Tract Community Farm, Albany, California, United States - DLSLF.R1 | ecosystem: Host-associated > Plants > Phyllosphere > Unclassified | place: USA...
GAAAAGGCGATCCACCGCGAGAACAAGAAGGCGCGCTCGGGCGACAAGGACGCCGCCAAGCTGGTCGCCCTGTGCGAACGCATGCTGCCGCACCTGAACGAAGGCCAGCCGGTGCGCACCCTCGGCCTGGACGCCGACGAGATGGCGATGATTCGCGAACTGCACCTGATCACGGCCAAGCCGGCCATGTACGTGGCCAACGTCTCCGACACCGGTTTCACGAACAACCCGCTGCTGGACCAGCTGACCGAATTCGCGAAGAAGCAGAACGCGCCGATCGTCGCGATCAGCGCCGCCATCGAATCGGAAATCGCCGACCTGGACGATGCGGATAAAGTCGCCTTCCTGTCCGACATGGGCATGGAAGAGCCGGGCCTGGACCGCCTGATCCGCGCCGCTTATAAACTGCTCGGCCTGCAGACCTACTTCACCGCCGGCGTGAAGGAAGTGCGCGCCTGGACCGTGAAAGTCGGCGCCACCGCCCCGCAGGCGGCCGGCGTGATCCACACCGACTTCGAACGCGGCTTCATCCGCGCGCAGACCATTGCGTACGATGACTACATCGCCTACAAGGGCGAGGCGGGCGCCAAGGAAGCGGGCAAGATGCGGGCAGAGGGCAAGGAATACATCGTCAAGGATGGGGATGTGCTGAACTTCCTGTTCAACGTCTGAGTCGTCAATAACATTTCTGGGGATTTCACAGCATTTCCGAAATCATCCGAATTGCCTCGTTCGCCCTCTGAGAAGAGGGCGTTTTCATTTCTGGAGATTTCAAAGGATTGCTCCGCCGTGCACGAAAAAAGTGGATATGGTGGTGTATATGAATTTAGACACGTCGGAAAAAAGTGTATATGATGAGCATCTCCTAACTCTTGCTCACCGGTACATTACACATGCTGACGGATGCCCACTGCCGAGCCGCAAAGCCGAAAGACAAACTCTACCGCATCAATGATCACCGAGGCTTGTACCTGGAAATCAAGCCTAACGGTGTCAAGGCTTGGCGCTACCGTTTCAAGTTCGCAGAGAAGGCATCTTGGTATGCGCTGGGCGACTACCCAAGCGTGAGTCTTTCGGACGCGAGAGAGAAATGTAACGAAGCGCGGAAGTTGGTGAAGCAGGGTATCAACCCTGTCCAAAATCGCCAGATCGAGCGCATCAAGCGCGAGCAGGATGCCGAAAACACGTTTGAGGTCATCGCCAAAGAGTGGCTGGCGTTGAAGAGTTGGGAGCCAGTGACCAAGGCGCGTCGTCTTGATATGCTGGAGCGCGTAGTCTTTCCTGCTATCGGCAAGCTGCCCGTCCGCCAAATCACTTCAGCGCATGTCCTAAGTATCCTCACCAAGACAGTGAACCGTGGTGCACCGACCGTTGCGGCAGAGGCGAAACGGACGATGTCGGCGGTGTTCGAATTGGCCGTGGCGACTTTACGCGCCGATACTGACCCAGTATGGCCCGTGCGAAAATCACTGCCTCCGAACAAGACACAGCACAAGCGAGCGCTGTCGGCCACAGAGGTTGGGAAGCTGCTTGCTGACTTTGATTCCCACGGTGGAAATTTTCAAACGATTTATGCGTTCCGGCTGATGTGGCTGACGCTTACGCGCGCAAATGAGACCGTGCAGGCAGAGTGGCCGGAGTTTGACCTTGAGCGAAAGATTTGGACCATTCCCAAAGAGCGGATGAAGGCGCGTCGAGAACACGTCCTGCCGCTACCGCCTCAAGCCGTGAAGCTGCTTGAGGCGCTGAAGCCGATCACAGGCCATAGAAGGCACGTGTTCCCGAATCGCGATGACGGTGATAGACCAATGGCTGACGCAGCGCTGAGACAAGCGCTAAAAAAGCTGGGCTGGGCGACCAAATACAGTCCACATGGCACTCGCACCACGGGAAGCACGCGGCTTAACGAGCTTGGCTATCGTGCGGATGCTATCGAGGCACAACTTGCGCACGCGGAGCCCAATTCGGTAAGGCGTGCCTACAACCACGCCACCTACATGGATGAGCGTCGCGAAATGATGCAAGCCTGGGCAGACAAGCTGGATCAGTGGAAAGCGGAGGCATCGAATGCTGAAATCAAGCAGTAAGGAGGACCGCACGATTTTTCGTGAGTCCCTGGTGAACACCATTCGGAATGGTCCTGTGCTTGAGCTCAGCAGCGTTGAACAAATGCAATTCATTGAGCAGCTTTCGCAAAGTTGGATCGTCACCCCGGACGCGCCGGATTCTGATCGCATCCGAAGCCTCAAGAAGGTCGCCTCTGATTCCCGACGCCTAAAACAAGCTCTGGTCCGGTTGAGCAACGCAGACGTTGCGTTGTTAGATGACGGGTTTCAGCACGCGGTTTCGCTGCCTTCCCGAATCGCAATACTGGAAGAAACTGCTGCGAGTGCTGAATCTGCGGCAGCGTCAATTCATGGGAGGCAGCGTGCCATACAACAGCTACAACAGGGGTATGCTGGCTCAAGGCTGATTAAGGTGCTGGAGCTTCATGGCGTTCCTTGTTCGACTCGCAACGATCACGAGAGGCGCCCCGTTGAAGCCGACCAAGGTCATGGCTCGGCGAAGCGGAAGCGAAATTACGACTATCTTCCGAATCTGGACTGTGGAGCGACGCTGGCGATGCGCTGCGCGATGCTCGCGATGTTCGATGCTGGCGTTGTTGAATTGGACTGGAGTGCGACTGTTGCAGCGATCAAAGCCGGAGTTCGATTCCAAAAAGCGTTGGGTGCGTGTGATCAACATATCAGGAAAACGCGCTTTGCCCTTCTACGGGGATTTGCAGAACAACGCAGGTCGATTCAGGACACTATGGCGATCCCGGTTGAAGTGTTTTCCGAGGCCAGCGACAGCGACTTTAACCGACCCCACTGATCGCGTTGCCCCCACCCCGGTCTGCTTCCTTCCAAACTGCCCCTGCCGTTCTGCTGACCGGCTGCGCACGGCGGCTCGCCTGCTGGCTTGTTCGCCGACGTTCTGGTGGATATCGAATCCAAAACCAAAAGCCCTGTGGCCATATTTGGACACATACACATCGCTGACATCAGCATGCTTACATTGAAAATCGTAGCATAGAGCATTATTTTTGCGTATGGTTTCAAGCATACGCAATAAACAAAAGGCTAGCAGAGGATGCAATTCAAGATCGTCCGGCACCGCGACCAACAAGGCATCTACCACGAGGGCAGCACGGTCCAGTGCCTACGCCGTATGCGCGAGGTGTCACCTGAGTTCCCTGAAGGGAAAAACGTACAGCGTGTGGTCGCAAAGTTCGACCGAGTGGCACGAGAGCTACCAGCTGATGTCGTCAGCATCCTCACACCCGAAGAACGCGAAGAGTGGGCGGTCTGGCGCGAAAAGCAGGATGAGGCTCATCTGCAATCGGTAGCCCAGTACGAACTGGACACTCTGGCTGAGAGCGTGCGCGTGGCCCGGATGGGGCTGAGCAATGGCTACGCCACAACAACGATGGAAAGCGCCGTCAGCATCCGCAAGGAAGTCCGCGCATTGCTGCGCGTCCTCACCGAGCAAGGTCTGATGCCAGAACCCGTGCGCGGCCGCCCCGAGAAGGACGAAGAGAGTGAAATCGAATGGCTCCCCAACTTCGCCACGCTGGGCACCCCTGAATTCGAGTCCTACCAGCGGCTGCTCGAACAGCACGCACGCCGGAAGGCTGATCCCAAGACTGTGGGCATCAGGGAGGAAAACGCCATTACAGGGCAGTCATCTTGATTATCCGGTAGCTGGAACGACGGGGCGCCTGGGCAGGCCTCTGAGCCGCACCAGCCGTCATTTCGCCCGCTGCATGGCATCAGCTAGGGCGAGACGAAAGGGGCTCCAGCAAATGCTCGATGGTGTCCTCAGAACTAAGCGCCGCAGACCCACCTGACGAAAGCACCACCGTCCCTCTGTGAGGGCTGGACAGTCGAAGCTGGATCTTCTCCATCGCGAACTTCCTGTCCTGGGTAAGCGCGGCGCAGGCGGCACGCACGTCCCGATCACCCTTGATGACCAACTTCGCGACGATGACCACCTCGATCTCCAAAGCACCGATTTGGAGAGAATCCACGACCGATGAAACTCCGCCAACGTTTTGGAGCACAGCCGACCAGGACAAGACATCGACCACCGCAGGTGTTATTGCAACCTCAAAATCTACTGCCTCGGACAGCCTATTCATCAGTGCCTGGACATTGCGCGGTGGGTCGATTAGCTCCAGACCAGGTGCCGCTGAAGAAGCCCTAAACAGCGTTTGGCGGAACCCAACTCGTTCAAAGGTTAGCTCCTTTTCAAAGGATCAATAACGACATCGGTGTATTCGACCCGTTTCACCCAGAAGACTCGCATCCGGTTGGCCTTGGATGTACCCTGCGTCTGGTAGCGTTCTGCGTCGATCTCCACGCGGAACTCGTCAAAGAATTCACCGAATGTGCGATCCTTGAAGTTCAAGACGTAGCCGCTGCTCATGCCTAGCAGCCGCTCCAGCTTTCGTCGGTCGCTCCCCGTGAGATCAGACATGCCGCACCTCTCAGACTTTGTATTTGAACCAAGCGAGCGCGGCTATTCCCCCAAGCAGCAAGCTGGCAAAGACCGTCTGGGAATACCGCCACCACAATTGCCGCAAGGCCCACCGAACGGGCCTTGCCTCGGCCCGTTGAAGCTCACCGCGCAAGTTCTCGATTGCGCGCTCGCGCTGGCTAAGTTCAAACTTCATGCGGTCGTGGTCGTAGATCACCTCACCGATGAATTCACGCACGTCTCGCTCTCGGATATTGCCCTTCCACGTCTCAACCGGCGTTAGGGCACGGGCGTCCATCGGGAGAGACAAGCCTTCGCGGTGCTCAGGGTCGCGGTAGGCGAACACCAGGCCGAATTGCTCATAGAAGCGATTGCGCCGAGCCTTGTTCTCACCATGAGACTGCCCTTCAAGCAGCTCGACCGAACGCACCGTGGCATCGGGCCATTGCCGAGCCCAAGTCACGACCTCATTCATCAGATAGGTGCCGACGCGATGCCCCCGCAAGTCCTGCGGGTCAAGAAAGACAGCACCTTTGCTGGTCGTCTCTGAGGTCAGCGAGACAGACGGTTCCCCGCTGAATCCGCGAGAGTAACCGCCAGAAAAGTATCCTTTTCCCGGGGCACGATGACCGTGCTTCGGTTCGATTCGCTCATAGGAGATACGGATGGATGCTTCGTAGATCGGCCCATCGCGCTCATCACGGCGGAGAACTTCCTGTCGCTCGATTAATAGCCACGCGACAGGAGCGCCATCCGGCCGCTCTCGGCCCCGGACTTCTAGGACATAGATGCGCGGCTTAACACGCTTCTCTCCCTGCCAGCCTGTATCAAAGGATGGAAGTGCCATGACTCAAGTCACTGGATGTTTGGCAAGCGGGAGCGATCTTGACAGTCTCCAGGTCGCGGTTAAAAGCAGGTCTTCTGGCGCTCATCCGTGGCAAAAATGATGGAAGGTTATAAGCTAGCTGAGCACATAGAACACGAGCTCAAAGATGTGTTTTATCATGAGTGTGCCCCGACCCGCCCAAGCTCGCGATTACGCTAAGTTTCCTCAAGGTATTAGATATCACGATGACCGGACGGCTCCTGATGACGCCTCTTGTAGCTAAATTAGCAGCGGACGTAGAGGCGCACTACTTCAGCATGTTCGGGATTGTGTTTCGCCTCGATATTCCGAATTCGCTGTACGAGCTGGAGGAAGACAGCTATTTGCGTTACGAAGTCTAGACAGAGGGCAGCTCACGCACGCGCCTGGATGCCAGTTGCAGCTCGGCAAATTCTACGTCCCCCTTCGACCCGAGGCGGACCGCAGTAGCCTACCCCGACGTCTTCTAGCCGAGTTTACTCCTCGGAAAAGTCGTTGTCGCCAATGGCTGCGGCATCTGGACGCTCATCAATGACAAATCTGGCAATCCGAAAAGCTCGGTCTCTTGCTTCGCTAACTGTGCTGTACGATGGCTCAGTGGTAAAACATGGTTCTGTGGCCGCTCTGCCAATGAGACTAATCTGAATAGAGGAGTGCCATTTCGGCGTCTTCCGCTCCCCATTCGAGTGCAGGGTTACTGCAATATCGTAACCGCGGTAGGTGCCTAGCTGGTCCATGACTCGTCCCCTATAGAAGGGACATCGTAACAGGATGCTCTACTTGATACCTATCTAGTCAGATCTTCGCTTGTGTCGAATCACGTCCTCGCGTCAACAGCGGACTTTTCTGTTCGCTACTGGCTTGGTTGCTGGCCCTTGGTAGCGTCCGCAACCGACCCAAACCGGACGTTCAGCCCTCGCCCAATAGTGTCGAGTCAAACCACACGTCCTCATACCCATCTGCGATTTGAAATCTGTAACCCGGAGGCAATGATAGGTAGGGCTCGACTGACGGCAGGTAGTCAGGAATATGTGCAACGTGGAGCGGTTGATAGAAGTCTGCATCGTCAGAGGGTTCGCCGCCGGCCCATATAAACCATCCGCAGGTCCCTTTAAGGTTAATGCGTAACCCGTTGATCGGCAGGCTCCCAACAGTTGCGAGCGCTATTCCGAGCTTTTCACCCGTGTGCGGTGGCTTGCCTATGATCCCGAGTCTCGAACACACTTCTTCTTGAGTTTCCAAGAGGGCCACCTATCAAGATTAGATCGTTGGATTGAGAACGCTGACTGTCCGCTTCTGGCCGGTTGCTGCCTGTCGTTGGTGCCAACAGCCGGCCTTCGCACGTCGTCAGCGCGTCAAATCCTGAACTCGTCCAGGGTCTTACCGCCAGCTAGGCCGTCAACTATCCATTTTGGCTGACGGCCGCGTCCGCTCCATGTCTGAGAGTTGTCCGCGGGGTTTCGGTACTGTGCCTGTACTTTTTTGCCGTTGCCACCTTTTTGCTTGGCTCCGGCATTCGCGAGGAGCTCTTCTACCGATACACCCAGATCTTGAGCAATAGCGAGAATCTGTTCACGCGCCTTCTTTACTTCTTGTTGCTGCCGCTCCTTAATCTCTTTTTCGATGTCAAGTTGCAGCCCTTTGAGTTCGCTAAGGTCGTAATTCGACAGGTCCATCTTTGTCATTTATGTTCGTCTTTCGCTGTTAAGTTAAGTGCATTCTGAAACGATGCGGGGCGAGTCTACTACGGCACCGCGGCTTCACGCGCTCGTATCAGTCATCCATCCTCAGTTGATAACATTCAGCCATCGGCACGGCAAGCCGAGGCCGTTATGCAGTAGCTGCCTGTAAACGTTCGAAGCATGCATGAGGTAGTGGGAACCAAAATGAGGTTCATTCATCCCAGGAGGACCTCATGAAGCAGATTACAGATACAACCAAACGCGCAGCTCCTTGGAACAAAGGGCGGTTGGTCGGCCAGAAATTGCCGTTAAAGTTAAAGGAAATCTGGGCGATTCGAATCCGTCTCCAGCTCGCCGACCGATTCCGCGACCTCGCTCTTTTCAATCTTGCGATCGATAGCAAGCTGCGGGGCTGCGACTTGGTCAGTCTCCGCGTGGCAGACGTCGCGCAAGGTCGCAGCGTCTTCCACCGAGCCATCGTGATGCAGCAGAAAACTCGGCGCCCAGTTCAGTTCGAGATTACCGAGCAAACGCGTCTAGCGATCCTTATGTGGATCGATCGCCAAAGGCTAACCATGGGCCAGTATCTCTTCCCAAGCAGAATTGCCCACTCGCTACATTTATCAACCCGTCAGTACGCTCGCATCGTTACCAGATGGGTCGAGTCGATCGGTCTGGATGCAGCAGCATATGGCACGCACTCCATGCGTCGCACAAAGGCAACCCTAATCTATCGCCGGACAAAAAATCTTCGAGCGGTCCAGCTCCTTCTTGGGCATACTAAGCTCGAGAGTACAGTACGCTACCTCGGGATTGAGGTTGACGATGCTTTGGAGATCGCAGAACAGACAGAGGTATAACGTTGGCTGGGCAGCTCACCCGTGAGGTGGGCTGCTGACAGGCGGCTCCCGGCCTATTGTGTTGAAAAACTCGGCAACGTTGGCCCGTGGACAGAAATCCTAGCGGCCTAGACTGGCCAGAACCGCCGCTATTGAACGATCGTGGAACCGTTGGACGTCTGAGACCTCCTGAAATCGTTGCCGCTCGACTTTTTCAACACAATAGGCCAGAAGCGGTCACTCGATGTTTGTCTGGCGGACTTAGTTGTAATTTAGTGAGTTGGTGCCGACAGCCACTGCTTCACAAGACTTGTGGACCTTGGCACCGCATCGCGTACACCCTATTCTTAAGCAGGTTGCTATGTCAGCCCAAGGGTAAGCGCTTCGCAGTCAGCTAAGAAGCGTTCCGCTGCGTTCAACAATTTCGTCACCGCCCTGGTGTCGAGGAAGCGTTACGACGAAATGGCTTCCGTGACCTGGACCAGCGCTTGAGCACACAACTTTCCCGCCATGTAGCTCAACCAAGTTTTTGACCAGTGCTAGACCTAAGCCGAGCCCGCCTGATTTTCGGTCAGGTGTTCTCTCTGCCTGTGCAAATAACTCGAATGCATGCGAAATGAATTCCGGTGACATCCCAACACCATTGTCTTTTACTGCTATTACGACTTCGCTTTCGTGTACGGTCGTCTCTAATTTTACGTGGCCGCCTTCTGGTGTGTATTTAGCGGCGTTAGCCAGGAGATTGGTGACGATTTGCACGAGCCGTTTTTTGTCGGCCTGTACAGCGGTCGGGTATGGCGGGCCTGCTACGTCCAATTGATGTCGCCGTGCTTGGATTTCTGGTGTTACTTGTTCTACAGCCTCGTCAATAGCTTGCCGGATATCTACAGCTCTTAGTTGCACTTCGATCAAGCCCCGTGTGACGCGGGAGACATCAAGCAAGTCGTCAACAAGACGCGCCATGTGAGCTGCCTGTCGAGCAATCACATCGGCAGCATTCTCGATAATTTTTTCGTTGCCCTTAGCCTTCTTGAGTAACGCGGAAGCCGTAGTAATGGGTGAAAGTGGGTTGCGCAACTCGTGAGCAAGCATCGCCAGAAATTCGTTTCTGTTTTTTTCTTGCTCATCTGCTTTACGTTTAGCAGCTGCAAAGCTGCTTACCGATACGGCAAGAAGCTGATCAATTGCTTCGTTGAATCGAATGATATCCTGAACGTCTGTTGTGCTGGCATAGGAATGTGCTTGTCCCCAGAGCCGAAGGACGCTAGACCGTAAGGCGCGGTACTCCGATACTAATTGCTCCACAGAAAAGTTAGATTTCCACCGACCAGTGCCGTGATCAGCGTCTTGCTTCTCTTCGTCTTCCAAGCCATGGGATTTCTTGATTTGCTGTTCAGGTGACTGTGGAGTGCGAAGGTCATTTGCAATACTCTTGAGCATCATTTCTGCATGGTTGCGCAACTGATTGCCCGTCATGACCAAAGCCGCAGGGGTCAATGTGCGTGCAAAGCTCTCCCACTCTTGAAGAATTGGCTCTAGTTCAGAAATAATAAAGTCTGCAAGGCCCAAAGATCGCTCCAATCGTTCTATAGAACATAGTAACTCGACTCAACATAAGACTACACTTTCGTTAGCCGCTGTCCTCTCTAACAACGCGCGTCTTTGCGAGGCGAAAGAGATTGTGGTGTTCAAGCAATTTCTGGCATGACGATAGATTTATCTGCCATTTTCTGTTCGTAGACGGAAGGTCCGCAATGGGGTCGTAAGCGGACGCCAATAGGTCTGTAAACAACTGCTAGGAGCGGTCGTGCAGACATCGTTCGGGCATGATAGGCTGAAGATCAACTACGAAGCAAACTGGGATGTTTTTTCGCTTTATCGTATGGATAGACCGTGCTGTGATCGTAATCATCTATTTTTTCAGTGCCGTCGCAAGAACTACGTTAAAGCAGCGTATGTCAATGCGGCGTTAGCGCTGCTCGACAGTAGCTATTCACATCAATTGATGTCGATCTTGCGTGTACAAGGCGTCCCCGAAGATGTGATTGCGCGGGTCTTAGGTACTGACGGCCCATTCAGAGAATACCAATCTAGGTAGCTGGCTAGGGTCTAACGACCAGGCAGGTGCCTAGCGTTGACTGATTTCCACAGGAACCGATGCGACGATCGCGGAAGGGTGGAAGGTCACGGCCACCGGGTCGCTCGCGGGGAACGTACACGCGAGCGCGTCGTCCAAGGCCGACTCGTCGGTCTGGGAAGGGCTCCCCACTTGGCCAACCAGGAGAAACAGGGTACGCATAATACCTCCATCGCCACTACACGTTGCGCCGGTTTCCAAAGCAAGTCAATGCACCGATGGCTATTGAATCGGCCAGTACGTCAACAAGCTGTTCGATGCTCCATGGGGAAACCAATGCTGCTTCAAACCCCAGTCCGGCCCGCTACCGTCTTGCCTCGAACGTCCCCGGAACACAGTGTGCCGCTGTTCTGGCCCCTGGTAGCGGCCACGATGTTTGGCAACGAGATGCTCGCCGACATGCAACGTGCCCTCGACTATGTTGCGGCTGTGGGCTTGATCGAGCACCCGGCATCCCCAGAATGGGCATCGGCGAACCGGATCCGCCTCGACATCGACACCATGCGCCTGCGGGAATTCTCCGCAGGCGGTCCCGGCATCGTACCGGTACTGATCATTGCGCCATTTGCCGGGCACAGTTCGACGATTGCCGACTATGAAAGAGGGCACAGCCTGGTGGAAACCATGCTCACTTACGGCGCCCATCAAGTCCTGGTGACGGACTGGAAGCCCGCAACGGCGGAGATGCGTGACTTCGACATCGATACCTATCTGGCCAGCCTAAAAGTGGCCATCGACGAGCTCGGCGGTACAGTGCACCTGGTCGGGCTGTGCCAGGGCGGATGGCTGGGCGCGATGTACGCAGCGCGCTTTCCGGGGAAGGTACGGAGCCTGGTGCTGGCCGGCGCGCCGATCGACACGGACGCAGGCGACGGTCCGATCAGGCAACTGGCCCATAGCCTGCCGTTGAGCACCTTCCAGAACATGGTCGAGATCGGCAATGGCCTGATGCCAGGCAGTTTCATGCTGGCGGGCTGGAAGAGCATGCATCCTGTCGAGCAGTATGCAAACAAGTACCTCGCGCTGTACCAGAACATCGAAGACAAGAATTATGTCCGGCGCACGGCGAAATTCGAAGGCTGGTACGAAAACGCGAACGACCTCCCGGGAGCGTATTACCTGCAAGTAATCGAGCAGCTGTTCAAGGAGAACCGTTTTGCCAGGGGCGAGTTCGTCGGCATGGGACGCCGCCTCGCGCTCGCCGATATCAAGGTGCCTCTGTTCCTGCTGGGCGGCGAGCAGGACGATATCACGACGTCGGAACAGGTATTTCGCGCGGCAGCCCTGGTCGGTACGCCGCCGGAGAAGATCGTCCAGAAGCTTGTGCCGGGTGGTCATATCGGCTTGTTCATGGGCACACAGACCCTCCGCATCGTATGGCCTGGCTTGACGGACTGGATCCTGAAGAACCCGTAAGAAGGTCGCGCCTGCGAAAGGCGCAGGTTGCACTTTGGGAGGCTGGCCGCGCAAACCGGTCGCGGCCTATGTTGCAACACTTGCCGGGACTCCATGCACGTAAATACTTTTCCCAGTTCGTCCCGTGCGGCCTTAAATGAGCGCATAGTAGTCTTGTTCGCACGGTCCCTTCGAGATCCTGCATTCGAGCAGCAAGTTGCTGCCTCTTCCCTGGTACGCCAGGAATCCCCCAGTTGTACTGACAGTGAGCGTACTTCGTGCGGCTCAACTGAAAGGTAGCTCATGTTTCCATTTACTCAATCCGTCAATCCGGCTCTGCGCTCGCACATCGACTCGCAGTTCGCCTTTTTCAACGATTTGTCGCAGTCGCTGTCGGCATCGTTTCAAAGTGTATGCCAGGCAAATTTCAAGCTCGGCCAGGACATGTTGGAGGAGTCCCTCGGCGTTGGCCGGCGCATGCTGGCGAGCGGGCAGAGCAGCGCCCTGACCGGCACGGTCCTGCCTGATACCAAATCGGCCGCGGAACATATGCACACCTACCAGCAGCATATCTCCCGTATTGCGGCAGGGTCGCAGGTGGATCTTGCACGCGTCACCCAGCAGCATGGCCGGGAAACGTCCCGTACGGCCCAGGCACTGGCAGACGAGGTGACGCGTGTCTCCGCCGAACAGGTCGAAGCCAATGCACGCCAGAAACAGGAATTCATGAAGAATTTCCGTGAACCGTTTCAACAAGATGGGGCGCAAGGGGGCAGCAAGGATAGCGCCCGAGCCGACGGACGTCCGCACAGTACGGCTGACATCGCGGCCGCCAGCATGCAGTCGGAGGACCGGGCCGAACGCGCCTCATCCCAGGGCAATATGCAGGGCCAGGCAGCACAGCCAGCGACGCAACCAGGCAAAAAAAATTCCGGCACGCCGGCCTGATACGACGTAACCGGTAGTGCCGCGTCATAGCGAGACGAGGCATTCCGACAGGGGCAGCAGTGTCTGCCGCCTTTCCATCCGTTCTGGTGCCTGTCCTGCCATCGATGCATGGACCGGCGCTTTCGTCGTCTGTCACTACGGACCGGCTTAATCACAGGGAGTCATGGTGAAAGCGAACCCCAGAGCCATGCCGGCAAGTGCGGCACATTTGCCGTCCCGGTACAGCGGGCAAGGCCGGTGTCGCCATGCTTGACCAGGCGCTGTGCGCTGCCATGCTGTCGGGAGGATCGCGGTTCGCCGTGATCATCACCGACCCGGGTGGCTGCCTGGTGAATTACAACACCGCAGCAGGGAACCTATTCGGCCTGCACGATGGACTCGTCGGTACCAATCTGGCATGTATCTTCACTGACCGCCAACGACAGTCAGGCCTTCCAGAGAGCGAGATGCGGCGGGCGATGAACCACGAAAGCGTGGCGGAAACGCGCGAGTGCCGTCATCTAAGCGGAAGCGTCGGCAGCTGGGTCGAAAGCGAATTGACAGCGCTTTTCGACGGTGCCGGGCTGCATATTGGATTCATGCGCATTGCGCAGGATGTACATGAGCGTTACCTGAACGAGGAGACGATGCGCGCTCACGCGGGCACCGATCAACTGACCGGATTGCTGAACCGCCGGGTCTTCTACGAAAAGCTCGACCAGTGTGTCGTAGCAAATGGACGCGCAAACAGTTTTGCGATCCTGCACCTGGTTGACCTCGACCTGTTCAAGCACGTCAACGACACCCTCGGACATGCGGCCGGCGATGAGGTGCTGCGTGCAGTCGCAGCCCGGCTTAAAAGCGTAACCCGCGATTCGGACCATATCGGGCGCTTGGGTGGCGACGAATTCGCGGTCCTGCAAACAGGCGCACATTCCTTGCTCGACGGGAGCTATCTGGCACACAAGCTGGTGGCCTCGTTCCGTGAGCCGATCCGCCTTCCCCATCATGAGGTGTTCGTATCGGTCAGTATCGGCATCGCCACTGCACCATGCGACGGCCAGTCGGCTGCCGAGCTGCTGCGCAAGGCTGACCTCGCGCTCTATCGCGTCAAAAGCGAAGGCCGTGACGATTACCGCTACTTCACTCAAGCCCTCGATGACAAGGCGAAACGTCACCGCGAGCATATTGCGGCATTGCGCGAAGCAGTGCACTTAGGTCAGTTCCATCTCGAGTACCAACCGATCGTGTTCGCCGGGGACGACAGCATCCGTCGTGCGGAAGCACTGCTGCGCTGCGATCACAAGGTGTTGCAAGGTTTGCCGATCGCAGAAGTACTCGACTTGTTGCGGCACAGCGGTACGATGCCCGAAGTGAGCCATTGGATCATTGGGCAAGCCTGCCGCGACGCGAGCGAGTGGCTGTCGCAGGGGCACGCTCCCATGCGCGTAGCCGTCAACCTCTGCGCGCGCGAGCTGTCCACTGCCGGCACCGTCCAAATCGTCGAAGCATCATTGCGCGAACATGGCCTGGACCCGGAGAGCTTGTCGGTGGAGCTGACCGAGCATGATCTTTTCGACAGCAAGGGAGCCGGCTTGCAAGTGATATGCGCCCTGCGCGCGATGGGGGTCGCCATTTCGCTGGACGACTTCGGTACCGGTTTCGCCTCCATGGAATACCTGACGTCGCTACCGCTCGACGCGCTCAAGCTCGACCGGAGTTTTATCGCCGGGCTGCCCGACGATCCGGTTTCCGCAAAAGTCGTCAGCGCCATCGTGGCCCTGGCGCATTCGCTTGGCCTGCGCGTGGTCGCCGAAGGCGTCGAGACAGTCCGCCAGCGTGACTACCTGGTCGAACGGGCTTGTGACGAGCTGCAAGGCTTCCTGATATCCGCCCCGCTCAATGCCGCCGAATTCAGCCACTTCCGCACCAAGTGGGGCCGCATCAACATCGGCGCTGGGGTTGATGGACCATTCGCCAGCACAACCCAGTCGTAAAAATTACTGCTCGATAAGCAGAATAAACGGCACGCTACAGGCTTGACCGCGTCGTGTTTGAACTCTTCCGAGAACAACCATCATTCACGTATCCTGTAATTGCTCCGATAGGTCGCCGCCTAGTGCATGCGGCTACGCTCCTAGGTATACATTCGTTCATCAGCCAGAAGCACATAGTGTTACAGCATGTGCCGGCTCCCCGGAGCACACTGGGCGATCCGGCGTTGATCGAAACGGCATACGGCCGTTCTTGCGTCAGATTGAAGGCGAGTAGTCGCGCTATTACTTGATTTTTTCGCATTGTTCGCTACCCTTTTTCGCGGTTACCCGGCCGTGAGAGCCCTGGTTCGTGTTTCGCATAAGCGAGGGCGGCCGAAAGAAGGTCATAGCGATATGGACCGTAATAGTAGTACCCGTGCTCGTATACGAGACCGTGCACCTCCATTTGCAGTCGCTCCTCTTGCGTCGGTGCGGCCCATTGCCTCCAGCGGTGCGGCGTGACGTCTTCGCGCAAGGCTGGCATGGCCCGGTCTAGCCTTGCATAGTTTAGCGCGTCGGCAAGCCGCTCGTAGCTATAGTTCTGATAGTGATATGCACGCCCATCGAACGAGATGCCGCAAGCTTTTGCGGCAGGTGGCAATACAGTTGTTGCATCCATGATGTTCTGATAAGAAAGCGGTGGTCTGCAATAGTGATGAGGGCGTTCAGCTAGTGCCGTCTTGGGGGAGGATGAAAGGCGTAATCGCTTCCGAAATCAGCTGTTCCGAACTCGGCATGCGACGCGATACCGGGTTGTCAAGCACGCGCAAAATCACTTCCGTAGGAACGCGTTTGTACTCCATGTAGTTCAATGCCATGGACCTGTTGCGTACGCCCAAGATATTGATGCCCCGCACCACCGCTTTTGCGGTATTGCAATCAACGCGCTTTTGACGTTTGCTCATCAGCAGCATCCTATGGCCACGTTATCGCATTCGGATTCCAATGCAAAAAATTACAATACACCCGTAATTTCTCTTTACCTAGCGCTTTTAGACGTGCGGATGGCGCGACAAGGATCGCGCCCTATGTAAATGAAACGGGAAACGTCTGAAATAAGGCGGCTTCCTCCCTTCGTGACACTCTGCGGTTTCCAAGCACCGGCAACATTGCTATGCTGAGATCAACGACCGATTTCGGCCAGAAGCGGCCCTAATATTTCTCTGTGAATCGCCAGAGCAAGAGCTGTGCACCAGTATAGGCATACGTTGCCATATCGCACCTGGGACGAATATAAGTAGGCGGTGCCCTTGTTATCTAGAGTGCCAGCACAACCCTGCTTGTATGGCCCGTACACGCAAAACAATATTGGTTCTCCTGTCGTCGGAAATAGATAGTGAACATACCTGTCGGGTTCTGACCGACGCTGGACACGTCTTCGTGACGGCAACTGGGGAACGTGCAGGACTGGCAGCGCTGGCGGCAGTACACTTCGACGTACTGCTCACGGACCACTGCATGACGGACGCCGATAGCAGCCGCTATTTTTGTGAAGTGCGCAGGGTATCGCCGTGGATTGCCGTAGTGTGTATTGTGGGGTCCTCTGACGACGTCGCTAGTGCGGCAAAGATGCTCGAGTGCGACGCGACCGTCCAGGTGCCGCTGTCGTCGGCGCGTCTGGGCTGGGTTTTCGATTTCACGCTTCGTTATTTTGGTAGTTGAGTTCTCGACCATGGCGACAGTCTGAGTTTGACCGTATAACTCGTTAGTCTCGTCAAGCTACAACACGGCGTTTTTGGAGCAAAGATGCATAGTCCTATTAAACCGGATAACTCCCAACGGACACCGCCGACACCTGCCTCCGAAGACGAGAAAGCAGCAATGAAACGCGCCTTATCGAAAGAAAGCCCGAATGAGCTTTTCGAGCGTCTGACGCGTGAAAACGACACATCGAGATCGGATGCGTCCTTGAGCCGCCAGACGCGGCGCGACTCGGATCGCTAGTATTCGGAAGTGTCGCTAGTTGCGTTTGCTTTCGTCCGAGCCTTCGTCTTCGGTAGCAGCGGCATTCTCCTTGAGTAGCTCGTCACTGACATACCTGCTTTCCTCAGCCACCAGTTCGGGTGGGCTCAACATATCTTGAATCATGGAACCAAGCTCTGCTGTGTCCCAGGGCAAAGCTTTCCGTTCTCTGCAGTGAATGTAGTGCCGGACCTCGCTTTCTTGCTCGGCCGTTAGCGGTAGTCCGCGGAATGTCGTCCGGCGTCTAAGTGCGTCCATTTCAGCCTCCTGTACGGCACTTGTACCCAAGCCATAGGTAGCTCAAAGCAGGCAAGTACTTACACTGTAACCCCTCACTAGAATGAGCGGCACTCTGGACATGAGCGTTTACGAAACAATTGGAGTGTCTGCTTCGGGTCGATTCAGAGGGGTAATTTTTTTGTCCGTGAAGCGGCGCGGTGTTCGAGCCACTGGTTCAACTCTCCCTCAATCCAGCCAACGATCCGCTTGTTGATTTGCACGGCTGCAGGAAATGTCGGGTCGTCGCGGGTAAGACGCCACAGTGTCACGTTGTCAATCCCGCCAAGTTTGTCGCAGACGGCTTTGCGTCGAAGTATTTGCATTTTCGCTCCCTACCTGTAATTCACATCAATGCAGGAAGTTTCTAGGAGGCGACGGTGTCGGTCACGGATTGCCGAACGCAAATTTTTGCGGCTGAGAATCCGAGGTGCTGTTTGCAAGAGGAGGAGGTTGCAATTCAGCTGACGGCTGCCGTAGCTGTTACTACTGAGGCGCCGATTGTCGGGTAGCGGCTGGGAAAGTGTATATGGAAGGTACTATAGATTGGGGTGTTCGAGTGTGAAAGCTAGCGGGAGTCGGTCTCAAAACGGTGACTTTCAGTTTAACG
>Ga0308160_10003627_pt1 | contig 17246 bp, 10 predicted proteins | sample PhyFR1_FD_201036 | JGI IMG/M metagenome (GOLD analysis project Ga0308160, IMG submission 201036) | Phyllosphere microbial communities from UC Gill Tract Community Farm, Albany, California, United States - DLSLF.R1 | ecosystem: Host-associated > Plants > Phyllosphere > Unclassified | place: USA...
TGGCCAACAAGGGCGCTGCATCGGTACGGCGCTGAGCAGCCGCTGCTGAGCATCCCGCCGCCGCAGTTGTTATACTGCGCCCGCACCCACTTTGAAGAATTGCACCATGCGCCAGATCGTTCTCGATACCGAAACCACAGGCCTGAACCCCCGCACCGGCGACCGCGTCATTGAAGTCGGCTGCGTTGAAATTTTCAACCGCAAGCTGACCGGCAATAACTACCACTGCTACATCAATCCCGAACGCGAGTCGGACGAGGGCGCGCTGGCCGTGCACGGCCTGACGACCGAGTTCCTGAGCGACAAGCCGAAGTTCCACGAGATCGCGCACGAACTGCGTGACTTCATCCAGGGCGCCCAGGTCATCATTCATAACGCGCCGTTCGACCTGGGTTTCTTGAACGCCGAGTTCACGCGCATGGGCTTGCCGCCATTCGTCCAGTATTGCGACGGCGTCATCGACACGCTGGTCCAGGCGAAAGAGCTGCATCCCGGCAAGCGCAACTCGCTCGACGCACTGTGCGACCGCTATGACATCTCGAACGCGCACCGCAAGCTGCACGGCGCGCTGCTCGACTCGGAATTGCTGGCCGATGTCTACCTGGCGATGACGCGTGGCCAGAATTCGCTGACCATGGATGTTGAAGAAGAAACGAGCAATGACGGTGAGGCGCTCGAGATCGTGCCGCTGGGCGAGATCATCGTCGTGGCGGCCAGCAGCGATGAACTGGCCGAGCACGATACGGTGCTGGCTGGCCTGGACAAAAGTGTGAAGGGCAACTGCGTCTGGCGGAACTACGCTGCCTGATTCTGCTGCGCAGGGGTGACGCCAAGAAAATTCTGTGCCATAATATGCCTCGCTTCGGGAGGTTAGCTCAGGGGTAGAGCACTGCATTCACACTGCAGGGGTCGCAAGTTCGAAACTTGCACTTCCCACCAAGAATTTTCAAGGCCAGCAGAGATGCTGGCCTTGTTCGTTTCTGCGCAGGTTTTACGGTGTGCCGACCGGCTGCACGCAGTCGATTGCCATTTGGCATAATTTATCGGCTGTGGCATAATACGGCCTCGCTGGGAGGTTAGCTCAGGGGTAGAGCACTGCATTCACACTGCAGGGGTCGCAAGTTCGAAACTTGCACTTCCCACCAACGAATATGGTTGACCAAAAAAGGCTTGCACTTCACCGTGCAAGCCTTTTTTGCATTGTGATTCCCGCGTTGCGCCGATCAGCCGGCCAGCCCGCCGACGATCCAGCATATTTTTGACATGAGTAATTGTCAAAAAAAACGCGGTCAAACTGGTTGTACGAGGCCCCGAAATTAACCGCGCCCGTGGCTTCGCCCTGTACACTTGAAGTACAACCACGCGGCACACACTGTGCATTCAGGCACGTGCCGGCATCCGAAACACGCAAGTAACGAAGCTTTCATGGTGAATGGGCATTATCAACCCTGGCTGGTCGTCGTCTCGATCCTGGTCGGCATACTGGCGTCATACACCGCACTGAGTCTGGCCATGCGCGTCAGGCAGGCGCAGCGGCGTGCACGGTATGTCTGGGTGGCCGGCGGGGCCATGGCCATGGGCAGTGGCATCTGGGCCATGCACTTCGTCGGGATGCAGGCGTTTCGTCTGCCGCTGCCGATTGGTTACGACACCACGACAACCTTCGTTTCGTGGCTGTTGCCGGTGGTGGCATCCGGCCTCGCGCTCTGGCAATTGCGCTACCGCACGGTCCGGCCGCGGCATCTTGTCGCCAGTGCGCTGCTGATGGGCATTGCCATCAATGCCATGCACTACACCGGCATGGCCAGCATGCAGATGCATCCTGCGATCACCTATTCGCCGTGGCTGTTCGCACTCTCGGTCGCCATCGCGATCGGCGCGTCGGCGCTGGCGCTGCAGATCGGCATGCGCATGCAGGAGGGCGCCCGCTCGCGCCGCATGCTGCAACTGGCGGCCAGCGTCGTCATGGGCGGCGCCATCGCCGGTATGCATTACACCGGCATGGCCGCCGCGCACTTTTCGCCGGGCAGTGTCTGTGGCGCGGCGCTGGTGGGCGTCGACCAGGATTATCTGGCGGCGCTGGTGACGGTCGCGACGGTGGCGCTGCTGAGCATCACGCTGCTGGCGACCATCTTCGATGCGCGTCTCGAGGAGCGCAACCAGACCATCGCCGCCTCGCTCGTGGCCGCGGCCGAGCGCCAGAAGCTGTTCCTGATCGAGCAGCAGGCGCGCCTCGACGCGGAAAACGTCAGCCAGATGAAGGATGATTTTCTGGCCACGCTGTCGCACGAGCTGCGCACGCCGCTCAACGCCATGCTCGGCTGGTCCCAGTTGCTGCTGCAGGGCGGACGCGACGATGCGTCGCTCAAGCGGGGCCTCTCCACGATCGAGCGCAACGCGCGGGCGCAGTCCGAACTCATCGAAGACATGCTCGACATGAGCCGCCTGCTGGCCGGCAAGGTGCGCATCGATCACGTGCCACTGGCGCCGCCGGACTTCATCAATGCCGCGCTCGACACGACGCGGCCGGCAGCCCTGGCGCGCCAGGTGACACTGGTCGGCGACCTCGACCCCGACGCCGGGGTCGGGCGCATCCTCGGCGACAGCGGCCGCATGCAGCAGGTGATGGTGAACCTGCTGTCCAATGCCATCAAGTTCAGCGAGCCGGGCGGCGTCGTGACCGTGACGCTGCGCACCAGCGAGGATGCCAGCGTGATCACCGTGCAGGATACGGGCGCCGGCATTCCGGCCGCGTTCCTGCCGTTCGTGTTCGACCGCTTCCGCCAGGCCGACGGCTCGTCGTCACGGCGTCACGGCGGCCTGGGCCTGGGGCTGGCCATCGCGCGCCAGCTGATCGATTTGCAGGGCGGCGCGCTCAGCGTGACCAGCGCGGGCGAAGGGCAGGGGGCAACCTTTACGCTGCGCATGCCGTTGGCGAGCGGTTGCGCCCCGGCGCCCGTCGCATCGGCCCCTGCGCCAGGCTTGCCGCTGACGGCGCTGGCGCTGCAGGGCCTGACGGTGCTGGTGATCGACGACGCACTCGACTCGCTCGAACTGGTGCAGGCCGTGCTGGCGCCCAGCCAGGCCAGGATCCTGACCGCCACCGGCGCCCAGGAAGCGCTGCATCTGATCGCGCTGCACCGGCCCGACCTGATCATCAGCGACATCGGCATGCCGGTCGTCGATGGATTCGAGTTCATCCGCAAGGTACGGGCCTTGCCGGATCGCCTGATCGCCAGCGTGCCCGTGATCGCGCTGACTGCGTTTTCGCGCAAGGAAGACGAACAAAAGGTGCTGGCGGCGGGGTTCGATGAGTTTCTGGCCAAGCCGCTGGTGCCGGCTGCGCTGCTGCAGACCGTGGCGGCCGTCAACGCGCGCCGCACGCCGCTGCCGGTCTAGGTCCCGGCCCAGGTGTAGTCCAGGTCTACCTTCAGGCGGCCACGCCCGGCAACACCAGGTCGAGCTGCAGGGCGCCTTCCGGGCGCCGCAGGCCCGCCACGATGTACGCGCGGTTGCGGCCCGCTTCCTTGCCCTTGTACATGGCGCGATCGGCCAGAGCAATCGCCTGCTGCCAATCCATCGACGGCGCCGACGCCTCGTCGTCGTCCATCGCAAACGGCAGCGCCACGGCGCCGGCCGTCGCGCTGATCGCCAGCAGCGTGCCGTCGGTCAGGCGCACCGGGGCGCTGGCCAGCGCGTCGAGGATGCGCTGCACCAGCAGCGGCCGCTGCGCCGCTGTGACGCCCTGCGAATACACGAGGAATTCTTCCCCGCCCCAGCGCAGCACCATGTCCGACTCGCGCAGCGTGGCGCGCAGGCGCTTGCCCACTTCGACCAGCACGGCGTCGCCGGCCGCGTGGCCATAGTCGTCGTTGATGCGCTTGAAATGGTCGATGTCGAGCAGCGTAAAGCAGTCCGCGGCGTCCGGCTGCGGTGCCGCTTCGCCGGTACGGCTGCGCATGCGGTCCTGGAACGAGCGCCGGTTGTGCAGCCCGGTGAGCGGGTCGCGCGCCGAATGGTGGGCCAGTTCGGCGTTCAGTTCCGACAGGCGCTGGCCCGTGCGTTCCGACTTGCGGTACAGCCACAGCACGCCGGAACACAGCAGCAGCGCCAGCGCGGTCCCCAGCGAGGCGGCCGTCTGGATCAGTGTGCGGTGACGCAGTTCGGTGTCCTTGGCGGCATTCTCCAGGCGCAGACTGTCGATCTGGGCAACGCGTTCGCGCGACTTGAATTGTTCCTGCAGCGCCGAGATCGCCTTGTTACGGTCATTCACGGCCAGTTGCTGCATGACGGCGTCGCGCTCGCGCAGCGTGGCAAGGGCCTCCTTGAAACGGCCGGCCCGCTCCAGCGCCTGGCTTTTTTCGGCCAGCAGGCGCCCCAGCGTCGACAGGGCGCCGGCACGGCGCATCGCGGCGCTGACCTCGTCGACCAGGCGCAGGCCGTCCTGGTAACGGCGCTGGCCGAACAGCGCAAAGCCCAGGTTCGCTGTCGCCATCTGCAGGCTGATCCTGTCTTCGCTGTCCCTGGCAGGAATCAAGGCGGCGCGCGCCGCCGTTTCGGCCTCGGCGTAGCGGCCCAGCTTGAGGTAGGCGTTGGCCATATTGCCCAGCACATTGGCCTGGACCGATAGCAGTTGATGCGTTTGCGCCAGCCCGAGCGCCCGCTCCAGCGCCACCAGGCCGGCAGCGGGCCGGTCTTGCGTGATCAGCGCGCGGCCTTCGAAGAATGACGCCGCCGCATCCAGCCGCGGCGGCAGGCTGGTCTTGCTGGCGCGTACTTCGCGCAGCACCTCGAGCGCGCGCACGGGATCGCGCGCGTTGACGTACATGCGCGCCATGGCCAGCAGGATGTCGGCTTTGCGCGGGCTCCACAGGTCGGGATGGTTGTTGACCAGCTCGAGCGCGGGCAAAAAGCGCTGCAGCGCGCGATCGTACTGGCCGACGGCGCTGAAGGCAGCGCCCTGGAGTGCATCGAACCCGGCCTTGAATTCCAGGCTGTCGAGATCACGGTAGCGGGCGCCCAGCGTTTCCAGCAGGCCCAGCGCCGCGGCGGGATCATTGTTTTCAATCAGCCGATATACGCGGCCCAGGCTGGCCAGCGCCAGGTTGCGCGGATCGTGCGCGGTCGTCGCCAGCTTGATGATCTGTTCGTTGGTGTCATACGCCTCCCGGAAATTGCCGCCATCGACCTGCACGCGGCGCAGCAGGAACAGATAACGGATCCGCACCGCATAGGGCGCGCCGGCGATCAATGCCGGGCCTTCCTGCACCAGGAGGGTGCGGGCCTGCGCATGATGTTGCTCCGCGATGACCGCAATGTCGTCGAGACGCGACGCCGGGTTCGGCGCTGCCGCTGCGCCGCCGAACACCAGTGTGAAGCCGCAGGCCACCAATGCGCGGCGGATACCAGGCCGCATACCAGGCAGTAGTCCGGGCCGCCTGGACGCGTGCGCGGGCAGTCCGGTAATCAAGTGTCCTGGGGTGACATTCATGGCGGGGGAACAGCGGTGTCCAAACAGCGGGAAGCGGCCCATGCGAGCTGGGGCGGATACGATGCCCCATTATCGAATGTTGCCATTGGGAAATCAAGAACGCTCGCTGCCAACGCGCTGTTTACGCAACGCTCCGTTGGATTTGCCAGCGGGCACGTAAATTGCACCAGTTTCAGCAGATTGCTTTGATTCGAGACAACATTCTGGTTATATTGGCACACCTGCGAAAAAGCTGGAGATGACAGGTACAAGCAGCGGCGGTTTCAGGTCAGGCAAGCCGGCCCACCAGGCAGGATCCCGGGAGTGCGCCCGCCCATCAGGCAGGCGCAGGAATGACAAGACGCGGGACCACACCATTATTTGATTGGAGAACACGTAGTGAGTATTTTTAGAACCAAGAATCTGGATGCGATGATCGCCGCAAGCGCCAAGCCGGGCGGCCTCAAGAAAGTGCTCGGCCCGACCGACCTGATCCTGCTCGGCATCGGCGCCATCGTCGGCACCGGTATCTTCGTGCTGACCGGTACCGGCGCCGTCACGGCCGGCCCCGGCCTGTCGCTGTCGTTCGTCATCGCGGCCATGGCATGCTGCTTCGCCGCGCTGTGCTACGCCGAATTCGCCTCGACCGTCCCGGTCGCTGGTTCCATCTATACCTACAGCTACGCCACGCTGGGCGAATTCGTTGCCTGGATGATCGGCTGGGACTTGCTGCTGGAATATGGCCTGGCCACTTCGACCGTTGCGGTCGGCTGGTCGGGCTATTTCCAGTCGCTGCTGTCGGGCTTCGGCGTCGTGCTGCCTGACGCGCTGACCGCCGCCCCCGGCGCGCGCCCTGGCGTCGAGACCCTGTTCAACCTGCCAGCCTTCCTGATCATGATGGCCATCACGTTCCTGCTGTCGCTCGGCATGCGCGAATCGGCCCGTCTGAACAACGTGATGGTGATCATCAAGATCAGCGTCGTGCTGCTGTTCATCGCCGTCGGTGTCGGCCACGTCAAGCCGGAGAACTGGCAGCCGTACATGCCATACGGCATGACCGGCGTGATGAGCGCCGCCGCACTGGTGTTCTTTGCCTTCATCGGCTTCGACGCCGTTACCTCGGCCGCCGAGGAAGTCAAGAACCCGGCACGCGACCTGCCGATCGGCATTATCGGTTCGCTGATCATCTGCACCATCCTGTATGTCGTGGTCGCTGCGATCATGACCGGCATCGTGCCGCACATGGACTTCAAGGGTGTCGACCATCCGGTGTCGCTGGCGCTGCAGGTGGCCGGTGAAGACTGGGTCGCCGGCTTCGTCGACCTGGCGGCGATCCTGGGCATGAGCACCGTGATGCTGGTGATGGCCTATGGCCAGACCCGCATCCTGTTTGCGATGTCGCGTGACGGCCTGATGCCGGCGCGCCTGTCGAAGGTGCACCCGAAATACGGTACGCCATTCTTTGCAACCTGGCTGGTGGGCATCATCTTTGGCCTGATCGCCGCCGTGGTGCCACTGACGGTGCTGGCCGAGCTGGTCAATATCGGCACGCTGGCCGCGTTCACGCTGGTCTCGATCGCCGTGATCGTGCTGCGCAAGAAGCGTCCTGACCTGCCACGTGCGTTCCGTTGCCCGGCCGTGCCGCTGATCCCGATCCTGGCGATCATCTTCTGCCTGGTGCTGATGTCGTTCCTGAGCTGGCATACCTGGGTCGCGTTCGCGATCTGGCTGTCGATCGGCGCCGTTGTGTACTTCGGTTATGCACGCAAGCACTCGCTGCTGAACAATACGCCGCAGTAACGCACCACAGTAAGCACCACAGCAAGCTGCATGTTTTGCGCCCCTGCCAGCATGGGGGCTTCATGGTAGGCTCTCGTTGGCGACGCTGTCATGGCGTCATGTGAACGAACAGCAAAGGAAATAACCATGAGTGCCATCGTGCTGGGTGGGGGCGACGCCCTTTTGATCGTCGACCCGCAGGTCGACTTCCTCCCCGGCGGCAGCCTGGGCGTCCCGCAAGGCGACGCCGTGCTGGCCCCGATCAATCGCCTGATCGACCTGTACCGCACGCATGCGTTGCCGGTCTATGTGTCGCGCGACTGGCATCCCGCATTGCATTGTTCGTTTGCCGGGCAGGGCGGACCGTGGCCCGTGCACTGCGTCGCGGGCAGCGATGGCGCGCGCTTTGCCGACGCGCTGCAGCTCGATGACGCCGTGGTGGTCTCCAAGGCCACTACCGTCGAGGTCGATGCCTATTCGGCGTTCAACGGCACCGGTCTGGCCGACACGCTGCGTGAGCGCGGCATCCGGCGCCTGGTCGTGTGTGGGCTGGCGACGGATTATTGCGTGCTCAATACGGTCGTCGATGGGTTGGCGGCAGGGTTCGAGGTGCTGCTCGCAACAGAGGCAATACGCGCTGTGGACGTCAATACGGGTGATGGCGAGCGCGCGCTGGCGCGCATGCTCGATGCCGGCGCAGTGCCGGTGCAACTATCAAACAGTGGCCTTGTTCCGGAGCAGGCGCTGGGCGCAGCAGCGTAATGACCTGCGTCACTCGATAATATTTTTGTAATCCCTATCTTACAGGCTGACAGCGCGCCTACCGATTTTCTCGACATGCCTGAGCACGGATAATGCGGTACCGTCCATAGAACGCATTTCAAGAATCGAGACATGAGCCCAATGCTGTTAGCCGACGCGCCAGGCGTCCACCATGCGCCACTGCCCACCGGGCAGGGTTCACGGAATCTGTATTTCTCGCTGTACGCCGATCCGGCCGCGCAGCCCGACGTCGCCAGGGCATTCGTCGACGACCAGCTCGCGCTCGCACGCGAGCTGCCGGTCGACCTGCCATCGAATATCAATGACCTGCAGGCGTGGATCGAAGAGCGCGCCGACGTCGTTGGGCAGGAATACCGCGAATACCTGGCTGCGCGCAAGAACGGTGCGCCGCGCCGCTACTTCAGCACCCGCGCCCATGCGCTGTACTTCATCAAGGGCGTGGCCCCGACCAAGCTGGTCGATGGAGCCTGGCTGTATGGCCTGGTGCGCCAGTGGGACGACGTCGCATTTCACCCGCTGATCAAGACCTATCTCGAAGAGCTGGGCGATGGCTTGCCGGACAAGAACCACGTCACGCTGTACCGCAAGCTGCTGGCCACGCACGGCTGCGACAGCTGGGCAGGCCTGAGCGACAGCCACTTCCTGCAGGGCGCACTGCAACTGGCGCTGGGTCATAACGCCGAACATTACCTGCCGGAGATCATCGGCTACAACCTCGGCTACGAGCAGTTGCCGCTGCACCTGTTGATCACGTCCTACGAGCTCAACGAGCTGGGCATCGATCCGTATTACTTCACGCTGCACGTGACGGTCGACAATGCCGGTAGCGGCCATGCCCGCAAGGCCGTGCAATCGGTCCACGACCTGATGCCACGCGTGGGCGACCGCGATGCCTTCTGGCAGCGCGTCGTCAACGGCTACCGCCTCAACGAGCTGGGCGCGAGCACTACGTCGGTGATCGGCGAGTTCGATCTGCAGGAAGAACTGGTCAGCATCATGGCCGCGAAAAGCGTCGTCGGCAAGAACATGCACTCGGACTACTGCCGTGTGGCCGGGCGTTCAGTCAACGACTGGCTGGCCGAGCCAGCGCAGGTTCCGGCATTCCTGGCTGCGCTCGAAGAAGCCGGCTGGATCAAGCGCGGTGAAGCGGTCGAGCACAGCCGCTTCTGGCGCCTGGTCGAAGGCGAGCGCGCCGAGATGTTCGGTGTCTTCAATGCCTACGAATTGCAAGTGCTGCGTGACTGGATCACGAGCCACCCGGACGGCGGGCAAGCTGCCGGCCCGCGCGTGCTGACCGCCCGCGCCCGCCAGCGCACGCTCGACCAGCATGGCCTGGGCACCGAGCGCGGGACGGCATTCCCGGTTCGTGGCCTGATCCGCCGCCACACGGGGGCCGACGCGCAAGATACAGGTAACGAGTTGCGCGTGCTGGAACAGCAGGTTGCTTCGAGCAGCGGCAAGCAGGAAGCCATGGCGCTGCTGGCGCGCCTGCTGTCGCCGGAAGTGCACCACACCACGGTGGGCCTGATGGCCACCCGGATGTACACGCAACTGTTCGACGCCTGAGGCGTCCGTACAGTGCACAAAGCGGCCGGTACACGTAGAGAGCGTGTGCCGGCCGTCGCTTCATCAACACGATAACAAGGGAACACCAACGTGCAAATCCTGGAACAACGCTTTCTGCGCGGACCGAACGTCCACGCCGATTCACCCTGCCTGCTGTCCGTCGTCGATCTGGAAGACCTGTACGGCCTCTCGACCCGGGATATTCCCGGCTTCAACGATGCATTGCTAACCCTGTTGCCGGCACTGCGCGGCGAGCGTCTGTCCGATGGCGCCACGGGCGGCTTCGCGCAGCGCCTGGCGGCCGGCACCTACCTGGGCCGCGTGATCGAAACCGTCGCCCTCGAGCTGCAGTCACTGGCCGGCGCACCCGCCACCTTTGGCCGCACGCGCCCGGTGAATGGCCATCCGGGCCAGTTCCGCGTGGTCGTTGCGTACACCTGCGAAAAGCTGGCCGAGCCGGCATTGGACCTGGCGGTGGACCTGGTCACGGCGCTGGCGCGCGGCGAAGCGTTCGCACTCGAGCCACGGCTGGAAGAACTGCGCGGCATCGCCGGGCGCTATGCGATCGGCACCAGCACGGCGGCCGTGCTGGCGGCAGCGCACGAGCGGGGTATCCCGACCCAGCGTATCACCGAAGAAGCGAACCTGTTCCTGCTCGGTTGGGGCGTGCGGCAAAAGCGCCTGCAAGCGACGACGACGGGCGAAACCAGCTTCATCGCAGTCAAGATCGCCAGCGACAAGCAGTTGACGAAAGCATTGTTGAAGGAAGCCGGCGTGCCGGTGCCCGAGGGCGACGTCGTTACTACTGTCGAAGCAGCGCAGCGCGTGGCGCGACGTCTGGCGGTGCCGGTCACGCTCAAGCCGCTCGACGGCAACCAGGGCAAGGGCGTCACAGTCGCCTGCGCGACACCGGAAGACGTGGCGCTGGCATTCGAATTTGCCCGTGGCTTCGGCCGGCGCGTGATCGTCGAACGCCATGTCGAAGGGCGCGATTACCGCGTGCTCGTGGCCTGCGGCCGTGTTGCCGCCGCTTCGTGCCGCCGCCCGGCGCACGTTGTCGGCGACGGCAACCTGACGGTGCGCCAGCTGGTCGAGATCGAAAACGCCAACCCGGCGCGCGGCGCGGGTCATGCGACCATCCTGACCCGCATCACGCTCGATGAACATGCAAACGACATGCTGGCGCGCCAGGGCTTTAACGTGGACAGCGTGCTGCCGGTTGGCGTCACCGCCGAACTGCGCGGCAATGCGAACCTGTCGACCGGCGGCACCGCCGAAGACGTGACCGAGCAGCTGCCGGAATCGACACGCCTGCTGTGCGTGCGGGCCGCCGCCAAGATCGGCCTGGACGTGGCCGGCATCGACATCGTCTGCAAGGACATCGCGCAGCCGCTCGCAGCGCAGCGGGGCGCCGTCATCGAAGTCAATGCCGCACCGGGCATCCGCATGCACCAGTACCCGAGCGCCGGTGAACCGCGCGATGCCGGCGACGCCATCGTCGAAGGCTTGATGGGCAATACGGACGGGCGCATTCCTGTCATCGCGCTGACCGGCACCAACGGCAAGACCACCACCACCTTGCTGGTCGCGCACGCGGCGCGCATGGCAGGCAAGGTGACAGGCGTGACGACGACCGAGGGCGTCTTCATCGACGGCAAGCAGGTCGTCAAGGGCGATTGCACCGGCTACTGGTCGGCGCGCACGGTGCTGGGCGCACCGGAAGTCGAGGTCGCGGTGCTGGAAACGGCGCGTGGCGGCATCCTCAAACGGGGCCTCGCGTTCGATCGCTGCGACGTCGCGATCGTGCTGAACATCGCGGCCGATCATCTTGGCCTGGATGGCGTCGACACGGTCGAAGATCTGGCGCAGGTGAAGGCTGTCGTGGCGCAGTCGGCCTCGAAAGCGGTCGTGCTCAACGCCGAAGACGCGCTGTGCGTTCAGATGGCGCGCCGCGTCAAGCCGGGCGCCGAAGTGCTGTTCTTCTCGATGGATCCGGAAAGCCCGGTGATGCTCAAGCACCTGGAAGACGGCGGGCGTGGCGCCTATCTGCAGGATGGTGCGGTGGTGCTGGCCGACGGCCACAGCCAGCAAGCGCTGTTGCGGGTGGAAAGCATGCCGATCTCGTTCGGCGGCCTGGCACGCTTCAATATCGCCAATGCACTGGCAGCTGCCGCCGGCCTGATGGCCGCCAATTTCAACCATCTGCATATCGCCGCCGGGCTGTCGACGTTCGTCTCAAACGGCCGCACGAATCCGCTGCGCACGAATATGTTCGACGTGCGCGGCGTGACGGTCATCGTTGACTATGCGCACAACCCGGCCGCCTACGCCGCCATGGCCGATATGGCGCGCGGCATGCTGCCCGGCCAATTGATCGGCATCGTGACGGCGCCCGGCGACCGCCGCGACACCGACCTGGAACAGGTCGGCCGCGTCTGCGGCGAGCGTTTCGACGAGCTGGTGGTCTACGAATCGCAAAGCCGCGGCCGCGAACCGGGCGAAACGGTCGACCTGATCCTGTCCGGCGCCGAAGAAGTGGTGGGCATCAGCGACACGCTGCACCGCGAGCTGGACGTCGGCAACGCCATCCGCCTGGGCCTCGACCTGTGCAACCCGGGCGACGTCCTGATCTTCGCCTGCGGCTCATCCCTGCAAGTCTTCATCGACGCCATCCGCGTCACCGACCCCGAAAGCGCCGCCCTGATCGCCGCCCAAACGGCCTAACCCAAAGATCCCGAACAATTAGGGTCAGAGTAGAATTATTGAGCAATTGCTCCGGATTTAAACGGACTCAGCTAATCGAGTCCGTCCAATCTGGAAAAGTTATCAAACAATTCGACACTGACCCTAATTGTTCAGTTTCTAATGGCAAATCTGCGGCAAACGATTTAATTAGGGTCAGAGTAGAATTGTTGAGCAATTTCTCCCGAACTTAGCGCGCTCAGCCCATGCGGGATTGCTGATTCGAAAGTGTTGTCAAAGAATTCGACTCTGACCCTAATTGTTCAGTTTCTTTAGAAAGAGTCGTACTGCAATGATTAATTGGGGTCAGTGTCGAATTGTTGGGTAATGGATTTGGAGTACTGACGGTGCGTAAAAAAAACGGCCCTTTGGGGCCGTTTGTCGTTGGGGCTCAGATTGCGGCGGCTTCGATTTTATTTGCCAGGTCCGGGCGGGTGGGGCGGAGGGCTTCCGTGAGTTCGGAGATGGATGAGCCGCAGCCGAAGACCAGGACGTCGCCTGGGACGCAGCGTGCCAGGCCTAGCCGGATGGCGCAGTGGACGTCGTGCTCGATCTGCAGGTGGTCTGGCGCAATCTTTGCCAGCTGGGCGCCGCGGGCGATGAGTCTTGCGGATTCACCCTTTGCACGGCCGCGCGCTTCGCTGTCGTAGACGACCAGTTCGTCGAAGCCGGCTGCGCAGGTGCGGCCGATGTCGATCAGGTCGGCGTCGCGGCGGTCGCCCGGGGCGGCTACGACGCCGACCAGGCGGCCGGCCGTCATGGCGCGCGCCATCTCCGCCAGCGCGGCGTAGGCGGCGCAGTTGTGGGCGTAGTCGACGACCACCGTCACGCCGTCGACGTCGTACAGATTCGAGCGCAGTGGATTGTGCTTGTTGTCCGAGACAAACCCGCGCAGGCCGGCGGCGATGTCGCGGTTGCTGAAGCCGCTGGCCATCAGCGCTGCCGCTGCCGCCATCGCGTTGGCGATGTTGTAGCGCGCGCGACCGCCGAGCGACACGGGCATGTCGCGCACATCGAGCAAGGCCTCGTGCCGCACGCCCCCGGCCAGCACGATTGTTGAATCCTGCAAGTAAACGCCGCGGCCACCGTGTTCGATGTGCAGCACCAGCACCGGGTCTTCGGCGTCGAGCGCGAAATAGATGATCTCGACGCCATCGGCCAGCGTGTCCGCCATCTTGACGCAATACGCGTCTTCGGCATTGAGCACCACCGCGCGCGTCGCCCTGGCCGCGACGACCGCCTTGACCCTTGCCAGATCCTCGATCGTGTCGATGCCATCCAGTCCCAGATGATCGGCCGAGACATTCAGCACCACCGCCACGTCGCAATGATCGTAGGCCAGGCCGCGCTTGAGGATACCGCCGCGCGCCGTTTCCAGCACCGCGAAATCGACCTCGGGCGAACCCAGCACGCTGCGCGCCGAATGGTAGCCGGTGCAGTCGCCTTCATAGGCCAGCTGCCCGTCCAGGTACACGCCGCTCGTCGTCGTGACGCCGGTACGCAAGCCGGCCAGGCGCACCACGTGCTCGATCAGCAGGCTGGTGGTGGTCTTGCCGTTGGTGCCCGTCACCGCGACCACGGGAATGCGGCCGTCGCCGGCACCAAACAAAGCCTCGACGATGGCGTCACCCGCATCGCGCGGCGCGCCGCGGCTCGGATACTGGTGCATGCGGATCCCCGGCGCGGCGTTGACTTCGATGACGCCGCCGCGCTGATCGCGCAAGGGCAGGGCGATGTCGTCGCAGATGATGTCGATGCCCGCGATGTCCAGGCCAATCGTGCGCGCGGCGCGGATGCAGATCTCGCGCGTCTCTTGTGGCAGCAGATCGGTGACGTCTTCGGCAGTGCCGCCGGTGGACAGGTTGGCGTTGCCCCGCAGGTCGGCGCCGATGCCGGCCGTGAGCACCGTATCGAGCTCGTAGCCCTGGCTGGCCAGCGTCTCGAGCGCCAGTGCGTCGAGCGGAATCTTGGTCAGGATGTTCGTGTGCCCGTCGCCCCGTGCCGGGTTGCGGTTTTCAAGTTCAACCAGCGCGCGGATCGTCGAGTGGCCATCGCCCGTGACGCCTGGCGGGCGCCGCCACGATGCCGCGGCGATGCGACCGCCCGTGACCAGCACGCGGTAGTCGCGTCCACGCAAGTACTGTTCGACGATCACGCGCCGACCGTGCCGCCGCGCGTGCTCAAATGCCCGTTCGACGCTGTCAGGCGTGGCGCAATCGACCGTCACACCCTTGCCCTGATTGGCGTCCAATGGCTTGACGACGACTGCGCAGCCCAGGCGCCGTGCAACGCGCTGCGCGGCCACGCTCGTCGTCACGACCTCGCCACGCGGCACCGGCACGCCGGCCTGCGCGAGCAGGGTCTTGGTCAGGTGCTTGTCGCTGGCGATGCTCACCGCGATCGAATTGGTGGCGCCTGTGATTGTCGCCTGCAAGCGCTTCTGGCGGCTGCCCCAGCCCAGCTGGAACAGATTCGCGTCGTCCGTCAGCCGGCGCGATGGAATGCCGCGCCGGTGCGCCGCATCGAGCACGGCGCCGGTACTGGTGCCGATCGCATGCTCTAGAGCGATCTCCCGCAGCGCCGCAACGGTAGCATCGAGATCGAACGCTTCGTCGCGCGTCAGCGCGGTCAGCAGCTTGACGCCAACCCGCAGCGCTTCGCTCGCCACCTGCTCGACGCCGTAACCGCACACGATGCGCCGGCGCTGCTCATGACCCGTGACCGCCAGCGTGGCACCTTGCACACCGGGGGCGCCTGCGAGGCGCTGCAGTTCCATGATCACGGGTTGGAGCGCGTCGATGGCCAGGGCGTCGTCAGATACCCGCACTGCCGCCGCCGCGGGCAGCTCCGGCATCAGCGCCAGCAGGCGCGCACCAAAGCCGCGTCCCTTCGTATTCAGATTGTCGACCACCGCCATCAGGCACGGCGTCTCCGCATACAGGTTCGGGCCCCGCAGCAGGCGCTTTTCGATCACTTTCATGAGAGGGGCGTGCGCTTCGTGACGATCTGCAGGAAGTCCAGCAGCGAAGCAGGAATGCGCCTGCCCACCTGTTCGTCGCCAATCGGCAGTGAATACTTGGCGCCGGCCGGCAGCAGGTGCAGACGCACGTCAATCAGTTCCGGGATGGCCCGGTCCTTGATCTCGGCCACGTTGCTGCTCATCGAGCGGCCGTCGACGACAGTCACCGCGCCTTCGCCCAGCACCTCGATGCCCACGCCGCGCTCGATCACGAGCGCCGTGTCTTCATCAATGCCGATACCTTGCAGGTACGGGTTTTGCGCGACGATCGACAACAGGCGCGACAAACGCTGGCGCTCCGAGAAATGCTGGTCGACGACGACGCGGTGCAAAAAGCCCAGGCCCGCGCCCAGGCTGACCGAGCCTTTTTCGGGCAGCAGGTCGGTGCGGCCCTGCGCGAGCATGTGGCCCGACATCGCCGATGCACCGGCGCTGGTACCGCCAATGGTCGTGCCGCGTACCTTCAGTGCGGCGTGCATTTCGGCGTCCAGCGCCGTGCCGCCGATCAGCGCGAGCAGGCGCTTCTGGTCGCCGCCTGTCATGAAGATGCCATCGGCTTCGGCAACCTGGCGCACGAAGTTCTCGTCGTTGGCGTCGTCGCGGCTCGTGATTTCGAGGTGGCTGTGGCGCGTTACGCCGAGCGAGCCGAAGGCGTCATCGTAGATTTTCCACATCTCGTCGGCGATCTGGCTGGCGGCCGTGATCACGACAATGCGCGCGTCGGGGCCGCCGGCCAGTTCGATAAAGCGCGACAGGATCTGCATGTCGTGCTGGCGGTCCTCGTGGCCGCCGATGATGACGAGGTGGCCGTTGCGCGGTGCGTTCATTTCCTGGGTCATCGTTGTACCATTTTCGAAGTGGGCATATCACTGTTGCTGAAAGCGCCGGCGTCCGTGCGGCTCACCGCAATCAGGCCGACCTTGATGTCCGGGGTGAACAGGGCCACGCCACGCTGCAGCGCGTCCGCCAGCGGGATGCCATCGGCAATCCAGCCGTACACGGTGCGCGCCAGCAGATGGCGCACGATCTGTTCACCGATGCCGGTGGCGGCGACGGCGCCTTCCGGGCCGGCAAAAAAACCGCTGCCGATGATCGGCGCGTCGCCGACGCGGCCCAGGAGGGCCGGCGCCGAGCCGCCGCTCGAACAGGCCACGGCAAAGTGGCCATCGGCGCCCCGTACGACGGCGCCGACGGTGTCGCAGGCCACGCCTTCGGGCAAGCGCACCGGCGTATTGTAATTCCAGTAGTGCTCGATCAGGTCGCGGTCCAGGCCCGGCATCACCGGCATCGAGCCGGCCAGTTGCGCCAGCAGCTTGCGGTGCGCGGTGCGTTGGCGTTCGGTCACCGGGGCGGCGTCCGGCATGCCGATCGTGCGTGCGAAGCGGCTCGCGCCTTCGCCCACGAGCAGCCAGTGCGGCGTGTCGGCCACCGCGCGCGCCAGGCGCACCGGGTTCTTCACCGACTGCACGCAGGCGACGGCGCCAAGGCGGCCGCGCGTGTCCATGATTGCCGCGTCCATTTCGACCGTGGCGCCATCCAGGCCCAGCACCGCGTCGCTGCCGGCATTGAAGCGGCCATCGTCTTCCATCGTGGTCACGGCGCCGATGGCGGCGTCGAGTGCGTCGCCATTGATTTCCAGTTGCGCCAGGGCGCGGCGCGCGGCGAGCACGCAACCGTCTTCATGGTCGCGCGACGTGCCGGCGCCGCCGTGAACAACGACAGCGCCAGCGTGGGGGGTATTGCTCATGCGGTCAATCTTTCTTCTTTATTGTTGTCGTGGCCAGCGTGCAGCACTGGCAGCGCATTGCCGGGCGATTATCCGGTGTTCACCCGTGACGCCATATCGGTACGCCTGCCGCCTCCCTGTAAGAGCTTGCTTACAGCTGG
>Ga0308160_10003628_pt1 | contig 17246 bp, 30 predicted proteins | sample PhyFR1_FD_201036 | JGI IMG/M metagenome (GOLD analysis project Ga0308160, IMG submission 201036) | Phyllosphere microbial communities from UC Gill Tract Community Farm, Albany, California, United States - DLSLF.R1 | ecosystem: Host-associated > Plants > Phyllosphere > Unclassified | place: USA...
CGCAAGCATTCCCTTACTTTCCGTCCTCCTCCCTTTCCAACTTGGGCTTCCTGCTTTCTCGCACCTCTTTCACTGCACCTTCGTCTGGCGCCCATCTTCCGTCCCTTCCGTCACTCGTATGCGCGATCTGATGCTTGTCGCGGTCCAGTCTCGCTGGCGTGTCTAAATGCTAGCCGGAATGGCCCTCCCCGTCGCCGCGTCGACGAGGTGGTGGGCCACGTGTCGCTTGGACGTGTGAATTCGCTCAGACGGAGGCTGGAGCCGGAGTGCCACGGCTCTCGGGGATGGCTCCTCTTCCGCTCTATGCGAAGACATCTCATACGCCCTCGTTTACATTTTCCGCCCGGGCCCGCTTCGACAGCGACCCCGGCCGGCCGCCAGCCGGCCGTGGCGGCTTGGGGCCCTCGGTCAGCTGATAACGAGGGGGAGCCGTCGGGTCGGACGGGTAGGACGGCTCGGGCAGAGACGGGTCGCGTGCCAACCGAGACCGGGACGAGGGCATCGGCTCGGCCGCGACGGTTGGTTTTGAAGGCCGCGAGGAAAGAGGCGGCGAGAGGGACGCCTTGGGTAAGGAGTGGACAGCTGCGGAAAGGAATTAACGACGGTCAAACACGTCTAGGCTCAGACGGGAAGCGCAAGACGAAGGGCGGTCGAAAACGTACGGCTCAGGCTCGGGTCCGTCGGCTTGACCTTCTCCTTCTCGACCGTCGGCAACGGGTCGCTCTCGATGAACGCCTTGCGAGCGACCGCCTTCCAGCCGCTGTAGCCGCCGTTGGCGGCCTTCTCGACCTCCTCCTCGCGGGCCTTGACGGCTTCGCGCTCGGCGAGCGCCGCCGCCGCATCCGGCTGCGTCGTGAGGATGTCGCGGAAAACATACTCGAACGGATGGAAGCCAGGTGTCCCGCGGTAGGCGGTCAGGTAGTCATCGAGCTTGGCCGGCAGGTCCTCCTCGGGCATGTCGACCGAAAGCCTGCGGCAACACGAGCGCGCATCAGTCTCGCGCGACGACAGAATTGCGATGTGGCGGCTGGACGTACAGGCCACGAGCAAAGAGGATTCGCCGAAACTCATCGGCGGTAAAGCCCTCAGCCGGAGGAAGGTCGCTCAGGAAGCGATCGTCCTCTTCCAGGAAGCTGCGCAGCGGAGACGCCGTCAGGGTCAGCCTCGAGTGCGCGGTGTGGTCGCGGCAGAAAGGGCACTTACGAGACGACGTTCCGCGCGTGATCCTCCAGGAAGGTCCGCGTCGGCTCACGATTCGACCACGAGAAAACCCTGCGAGAAAGGGCTGACGGGTCAGCTCAAGCCATAGCGCCTGGCTATGATGAGCACGTCGCGTCGACGCACTTGAGAACCTCCTTGATCTCCTCACTCTTCCACTCGAGGAAGCCGTCGCCGCGCCAGCCGCCGGGGAAGACGGGCGTGCCGTCCTCGGGGTTCACGCCGCCCGGCCGCGTCAGCCGTGTGTAGACAACTGACCGGTGCCGGACGAGCTTGTCTTCGAGATCGCGCTGCATCTTCTTGGCCTGCGAAGGGAGGAGGCCGGTTGTCGGCACGAATTGCGGGGCGCTGCAAGGAGGGCAGAGTCATCAGGCCGGTGCCCTTGGGTAGCGCGAGACGACCAAGAGGCGACGCACAAGAGAATCAGGAGCGGAATGAGCTCCTCGATGGTCAAGGCGAGGAACAGGAAGGGTAGCATGCTGGGTCAAGGCCGAGCGACAGGCGATGAGCACGCATACTGGGAAAGTGCACGGGAATCGGTCGAGAGACGCACCGGCGGTTGTTGCTCTTGACGCGTCGAAAGAGAGTGGCGTCGCGGTACGTCATCCGGTGGCCCTCCTGGATCATGGCCCGCCGGATGCGATTCCGCTCGCGCCACTCGGCATAGCTCTCCTTCACGCCGCCGTAAAGGAAGCGGAAGTACTCCTTTGCGAGGAAGTACATCTTCCAGAGGCCGGTGTATGTCGGCGGCGTCGGCGCCATGTCGCGCGGCGGCGGCGTCGGCCTGAGCGGGATGACGGGCCCGTACGAATCGCGCCGGGCGGGCTTGAGTGTCGTCGCCTGGATATAGGCTGGCGAGGCCTGATGTGACGGCGGCAGAGCTCGGGCGGGCGTCGAGCCAGCCGCGGCGGGCAGCGGCTGCGGGACCGAGGTGAAGCGTCGGGCATCATAGGCCGGCGAGTCGGGGTAGATGGGCGGCAGGTCGGCCGGAGGCAGGCCAAGTGACGGCAACTGCGGTGCCGTCTCCGCTGGCGTCGAGGAGTCAGGGACGGCAGTCGACGACGACGACGGCAACCTCGGCGACGGCGGCGGCTGGGGCGAGCCGAGCTCCGCGGCCCGAACGACCGCCCGATGCAAGCCGCGTGTCGACCTCAACGCCGGCGACGGGTAGCTCGAGGCTGGCGAGACTCGGAGCAGGCTGGTAGCAGGCAAAGGGCGAGCTGTCGACCGGCCGGTGCTGTACGAGGCCGAACGGGACCGCAGGACGTCTGACCCAGGGCGGACGACTAGCCGACCAGCGACGGGGCTGTACGGGCGCGCGGCTCTCCACCTAGCCGGCGGAGGGGAGCGAGCGGCGAGGACCCTTCAGCGACGGCCTTATTTGTCGTTTACAGCGAGCGCGTAAACCATACGCACGAGGAGGAAGCCGAGGACGACAGTAGCCGACCGGACATCTGACCAGAGAGCTGAAGAGGGCAGGCGAAGGTAGGAGGAGCGGAGGCAGGTGAAGGTGAGGCGCGAGCGAGCGCCGTCTCGTCTCGCGCGCGCCCTGAGCGGCCGGCCGCCTCCGCAGGTCTTCTCCCACCCTCGACTACCTTTACGAGTACTAGTTAGCGATGCCCAAAGACCCGGAACCGTCGCATCTTCAGCGCGACTTCACGCTCGCGGCTATCAAGGCCGGCGTCCGCGCCGACGGGCGCAGGCTCGACGAGGCCCGGCCGTGGGGGCTCGAGTGGGTCGGCGGCGAGGATGGCGGCGTCGAGTGCCGGCTTGGCAAGACGAGGTACGTCACGAGCTCGCCTAACCGGCTGGCTTCACAGGGGCGGCGGTTTAGACGCTAGAGCCTGTGTCGGAAGGTTGACGAGCTGCTCCTTGCGGTACAGCGTGTTCGCCCGGGTGTCGTCGTCGGTCGTCCGGCCGAGGTCCGATAGGCCGTACGAGGGCCTGATCACCGTCCACTTCGAGCTCTCGCCGATGGCGTCGACCTCTTTCGAGACGATGCGGTGCGTGAAACCTCCTCTGGCGAGCCAAGTGAGCGCAAGACTGACAACCAGCTTGCTCCGTCTCCGTCCCTTTCTGCTTGTCCTGGCCGATTGTTCACTGCCATGCGTCATCTGCCTGCTCCACGTCCCTGCGTTATCCTACTGTGACCCAGGTCATCGGAGGAGGAGACGCGGCTGTCATTGCTGCTCGAACGGGCAATTCGCAAGGCCGACGCTATCGATCGCGAGTCGCTCTGCATCGTCGCTGGCGAGAAGGTGCGGTCTTCTCATCCCTCGTGTCTTCAAGCGCTCGTTTGCCTTCAGCCTTCAGCCCTCCCTTACACACCGCGCCAATCCTCTGGCTCAATCGTCTGCCTAGGTACTGCACCTTAGGATTACGCTCCACCCGCTGTCGGACGACGGCAACCTGCTCGATTGCGCCGTCATGGCAGCCATGGCCGGCCTACGCGGCTTCCGCCGGTGGGAGTGGGAGGTGACGGGCGGCGAGGTCGAGATGGTACGGTCTGCCGCTTGCTTCAGCGCCCGACACGGGGCAGCCGGTCGAGAAGAGGCATGCTGATCTCGTGCGACCTTTGCTTGTGCTCCTGCTGCTACAGTTCCCGCCTAGTCAGCGGCCACCGATCCCCCTATCGCTGCATCACGTGCCGCTCTGCATCACCTTTGCCTACTTCGAAGGGTGAGTCTCCTGTTCTCCTGCTCAACCATTAAGCGAGCTCTATTAACCCGTCTGCCACGATTTTTGAATGACCTGCCCTCGCCTGCCCTCTCTGTCGCTTCGCCCTCCCCCTCTGCCACCGCTTTTCGCGCCAGCCTGCCACCAATCCTCGACCCGTCGCTGTCCGAGCTCTTGCTCGCACCTTCGCTCTTGACGCTCTCGCTCTCATCGACCTCGACTTCGGCCCACGCCGACTCGGCCGAACTCAACATGCTGTCCAAGACGGGCGGCGTCGCACTCGCCCCCGGCGAGCTCATGGAGGTCGTCCGGCTCGGCGCGGGTCGGTGTGCAGAGTGGGGCGCTTGGCTCGAGAAGCGGGTCGCGAGCGAGGTCGAGAGCCGCGGGCTCGAGGGCGCGCTATAGGATGCGACGTCGACACGTTTCGGTCGGGAAGGGCTGGCAGGGGACGGGGATCTGGGCGACAAGGTGCGAGAAACGGGACAGGGGCGTGCAGGATCGGTCCGAGATAGACCGAGCGTCATCGATCGAGCTGCGAAGCGTCTTCGCGACGCCTCCTAGCCTCCAGCAACGCTGAAGGCGTAGGAGGAACACGTCGAGAGAAAGGGGGGTGGGCGGAAGGAAAACCGATGAGGGTCACCGTCCGCCCCTCGAGTCCTCTCTCTCTTCAGACGACCAACCAAGGTGTCGAAGCGAGGGACGAGAACCCGAGCAAGAGGTAGCGGGCGAGACCTAAAAAAAGGTCCGCCCTTTCTCGAGTGCACTCGACGGCGGGCAGGGACAAGGTCCGACTCGATGGACGAGCCAGACCTCCCCTCCAGCACCGAAACGAAGCGGCTCGAGAGCGCTCCCCTTGAGGGACGCCCGACCATGGCTCGCCCTCCTCCGTCAGCCCGATGAAGGGATGGCGAGAGAGGTCGGAAGGCCGAGCGTCGATGCCGCGCGAGTAGATCAAAAGAAGAAAAAGAGCCGACGGGAGGACGAAGGCAACGCTAGAGGAAGACGCGACGAACGCCGCCCGAGGGGTTTTACTAGACCATCGTCTGTGCGGGCACCGGGCGATTCGAAGAAGCCTTGGCTTTTTGACGAGAGTCGGCCCTCCGGCAGAGTAAAGGGAGGGGGAGGGGAGTGGGGCAGGAGCGGAGCCTGGGACCCATCCGACGGCCCACCGGGGTTGGCAGATGAGGGAGGAGGGGAAGGGGAGGTACGACGACCCCCCCGCTCGAGCCTCTTGCCCGTCGGAAGACAAAAAGGGAGGAAGGGTGGAAGGACCGTGGCGCGAGGGACACGAGGCGCTTCTTCTTCGTCCTTTTCGTCTTCTTCGGAGCGAGAGACAAGACCGGGGGGGAGGGACGATGACACACTCGGATGTTCAGGACGGTGTGCGACCAAAGGGTGTTTGCGAAAGTCGGGTGCGAGGAGTGGACGAGATCGGAGGAAGAGGATTCGAGCCACCGGGGTCACTGTCCGGCCTGCCCTGAGCGTCGGACTCCCCTGGGGAAGAGGAAGTCGGACGCCGCTCGGGCAAGGACGCGGCAAGGGGTAAGGTGACCAAGGGGGCCGTCGTCTCGACCAGGATCAGGCCCATCCAGGCGGTTGACGTGAACACATACTTTTTGGTTGTTTTGCTAGCTCGTCTGAAGCGGTTGGGTGTGGTAGCAGCGGACGCCAGAGGCGCACCGCCACCCCTTCCTCTCTGCGCGTTTCCGGTGTGGCGACTGATGAGAGGCTGCCTGTGCTGCCCGCCATCCCCTCCCCAGGGTCGCACTCGGGACGAGATGCTTGCTGGGTGAGGTTCTGCGGGAGAGAGGGATCTGCTGGCCAAAAGGCTGCGAAGGCGTGTTCGACTTCCGGTGCCGAAGCGTACCGTTTGCTGCTGCTGCTGCTGGGCCGACCGAGCCGGTCCTCCGAAGAGGCCGGTGGCGGACGACGACCGAGATGGGCGGCGGCCAGGTGGCGACTATTGGAGGCCACGATGGGTGTGGAGGGGAGGGTGGTTGAGGACGAGGTGCCGTGCGAAGGGGGAGAGCGACGGCCGGTCGAGTGAGGATGGGACCAACCGAGCTTGAGGAGAAGGACGGGAGAGGTGAGGTGGGTGGTGGGGGAGGAGGGAGAGGGCGGTGGCGGTGGCGGGAGGGAAGAAGAGGGCGCAGGCGGACGACCCTCTGAGCGACCTCGCCCGCCCGCGGGGCGAAAATGGGCGGAGTCTGAAAACGGCGACTGGCCTGCCGCAAGGGGAAAGTCAGGGCCTGCGGGGCCGCCGCCCTCGTCCCCCCCCCTCTCGCACTTTCGATCGCCCCCTCGGCCGGCTGACGTATACCGGACGACGACACGCTACGTCGCACTCACTCAGGCACATCGGGTCAAAAGTCATCACGCATCGTAAAAAGGAGAAGGAAGCACACGTCGGGCGTCCCCTCGCTCAGGCCATCTCGACCGTGCTCGGCGGCCGGGCGGCGGGCTCGAGCGGGACAAGCAGATTGCGCGTCTTGATGAGATTAGCGATCGCCTCGACCTGGGTGAGAGCATCGTCGCAGGAAAGCGAAAGGTGGTCAGTCGGACTCGCGCGAACAACAGTGCGAGCGTCAGGGAGGCAAGGGAGGTCGTACCTTCTCAGCCGTCCGGCCAATGTTGGCGTCCCAGCGCTCGGTCAAGCTCAGGCCCTGGTAGTCGAGCGGCCGCTTCTCGACCTCGCCCAGCCCGCCGGCTGTCGTCTGGCCTTCGGCTTCGGTGTCCTGTCGGGCAACAGATCGAGTCGAACGGCGTCAGCCTTGCGAACGACGTGCAATCGACGGGAGGCGCACAACTCGAAGAAGGACGCACCCGGTTCTCGAACCAGATGAGCTTCTCGATCTGACTGCAAGAGAGAACGGCAGGTTGCGCGTGCGAGCGGCATCGAGCGTCAGGGATAAAAACCGGACGCAGGTCCGAAGACAGCGACGTACTCGATCCAGCCGCGCAGCCGCTCTTGCTCGATCATCCGCCGGGCGAGAAACTCTGCGCCGGCAGGCGCGAGGTCGAGCAGCGCGCCGAGGCCAGCAAACGTGATGTTGACATAGAGCTAAGGCGATGAAAGGTCGGAGAGGCTGTCTAATCAGCCTCCAGATGGAGGTGTTAGAGTGCTCGACAGAAGCAAGCCGCACCTTTGAGCACGAGAGCAGGTTGTGCTCCATGACGGCCCGGTCGAGGACCGTCTCGGGGCCGACGCGCTCGCTCCGCTTCTCACCCTCATCGACCGCCATGCCGCCGACGTCGTCCTCGTCGTCGCTGCTGTCCTCAACAACGAGCCCCTTGACGCTCGGCAGGCGCGCGACCTGGTGCGGCTGGAGCTCCTTGGCGAACTCGGCCACCTCGGCCGGCCGAATGACGTTCTCGAGAAACATCTTGGAGAGGACGGGGAAGGACGAGAGCGAGGGCGCACGGTCGTCCCGGTAGAGCGACGAGAGCATGCGCAGCCGGGCCGGACCAGCCGGCGCGAGGATACAGCAGACGACCGAGGCCGAGCTGTGAGAAGACCGTCGGAGTGAGACGTCAGGCTCGGTGTCACGTCGGGGGTGTCGGCGCTCAATGTCGGCGAGACGCACAGGGTCTGCAGCCGATCCTCCTCAGCGAGGTCTGTGTTCCAACTGAGCTCAAAGTAGCGAAGGGCAGCTTCGTTGAACTTGCGCGAAAAGTCGAGTAGCCGCGCCTGCCAGGATCGAAGAGGGAGTGCGAGCATCGGCGGGGGTCCGGTCAGCAAGATTTACGCATGGGCTGCTCGCTGGGCGCGCAAGACGTACGTTGCAGAGCTTGTATGCGAGCTTGGTCTCTGCGTCGTCGCAGTTGTGGATGAGGGCCGATGCCCGATGGAAGTAGGACTGGGCCTGGCCGTCGTCGCCGACCTGAACAGAGGAGGGCCCGTCGTCAATCAGCTGCGGCTCGCACGAGGGTTGCGCGGGTGGCGCACCGACCTCGATCAGGAGCCGGACGATGTGAATCAGGTGTTTGAGCTTGTCCGTCTCGCTCATCTTGCTGCAAGGGACGCGAGCGCAAGACGAGTTCAGCATTTGGAGCGTAAGGCTTAGTCAAGGATACGGGCGACGCACGCGTTGTTCGAGTCGAGTGGGACGCCCATCAGCACCTTGGCCGCCTCCTGCCAGTCCTCGTCGGCCTCGAGCAGGTCAGCCAGCTGGAGCTTTAGTGCCGAAACCTGGCAAAGTACGCGGACAGAAAGCGATTCAGCGACGCCAACCGGGTGTCGGGCTCAAGAGGACCGTCGGATCCGCCCGCACCTGCTCGTCGTAGTTGCCGCTGTGGGTGCCGACTGCGGCCAGCGTCTTCTCGAGGACCTCCCGCTGGATCTCGGTCTCGTCGGCCTTGCCCTTGGCGGCCTCAAGCCGGCCCTTGACGAGGTCCTCGACGAGCTGGGCGAGTACCTGCCGACCGATGAGCAGCGGGACGGCGGGGTCCTGCACAATGTGCGCGATGAGCGCCGGGAGGCCCGGTAAGGGAGACGCGTAAAGCGTCGGCAGAAGGCTAAGGTAGGCCGGCAGGCGCTCCTTCTGCGGGAGGCCGGTAATGGCGGCGAGATCGGAGGACGACATGGGAGCCGGTCGATGGGCGCGAGTGCTCTTGTTGAGCGAGTCGAAGGCTGAGCTGGGAGACGAGCAGGGGATGGGAGAGCGAGAGGAGGGGTGGAGGTCGGTGCGTCGTCGCCAGTTGCTGGGCGGGCGGGCTCGGCTCGGCTCGGCGGATGCGCAGAGCGTCGGAAATCTGCGCAGGCGGTTGGATCTTGACCTTGAGGGGCAGTGCTCAGCTCGTCGACCTGGTCTAGGGCAAAGCAGCAAGGTCGGATAGAGAATCAAGGCATGTCCTCGTCGTCGCCTCGAGGTGGCCATCGCGTTGTCAGGACGTCGTTATGGCTTGGTCGCGCGACCGCTCGAATTGGCAGGGCTCAAAGGGTCGCGTTCAGCCCAGCTCCTCCTCCTGCCTGCCGACCACCATTCTCGATCAAGACGCAACCGTCTCTCGTGCGTCCTTTTGCCCTGCCAACTCCTACACCACAATCTTGGCATGATATCCTTCTATCGAAGGCATTTGGTCAGATATTGCGCCCTTAAACCTGAGCTTGAAGGACATCCGCACTCGTCTTGAGTGCCGTCCTGACGGCGAAGGGAGTCGGGGTTGCGATAGATGCGAACAAAATTCTACCGAATATACTTTCTGACCTCCACCTCCCTCATCGAGCTTCCTTGACCCCTCCCCGAGCCGACCTGTTACAGACTTTGTGCTGACCTGCCTTTCTGCCCTCTTGCACGCCTCGCCCTCTACTGCCTTGCTCAGCCCTTCCCACCTTTTGACCTGCTGCCCGATGCCATGCCTTCTTCTTCAAAGGACTCTCTTCCGTTGTGGCTGTCTCGGACCTCTGGGACGGAGTCGAAGCTGAGCTGACGACCGACCGCTGCTGACTCGTCTCTTTCCGAGTATGTGCTGCGCCTGTTGCCAGCCCTCGCCTCTCGAACTTTCAGCTGGAACGTCACTCCTGCCGACGTCGTCGAAAGTTGTTGCCATCCACATCGTTTCTACGAGAATCAAAGCTCATCTCTCGGCCGCGGGACAACACTCTTCAGGACGTTGGCGCGATCAATGTCGGCCCAGAGCGGGTAGACGGGCGCAAGCGCGTCCTTATCGAGCTCTGAGAACTCGGCCCGGACGAGCTCCTCGAACGCGTCGTATAGGATCTGCCGGGCGTCAGGGGAGAGACGTCAGTGCGCAGCGAGAAGGCGATCGAGGAGGGGCGAGAGTCGCACCTGGTAGCCGTCGCGGTTGAGATGGAGACCGTCGCGGAACAGATGGGCTGCCTGCTCGAGCTCGCCCCCGAGCGCACGCTCGACCGCGCCAAAGACATCGAGGACGGCCACGCCCTCGGTCTGACCGACCTCGAGCACGGCCTTGGCGTACGCCTGCGTCGTCGCTTGCGCCCGGTCGAGCGGCTGGGGCGCCATCAGCGCCGCGCGGGTCGGCCCGTGGATCGGAGGCGGCGTCAGGAGAAGGAGCTTAGTTTTTGGTGAGTAGGCGCGGACGTGGGCAATCATCGTCCGGAGGTTGGCCTGAAACTTTGTGATGGGCAGCTGGTAGGCATGAGAGGCGTAGACGCGCGTCAGTGGTGGGTCGGGCGCAATGCGACAGGCAACTCTTGGAAGACGGACGTGCTGCGGCGACGGCGCGAGGCACGAGTCGTTAGCGCCGAACCAGATGGTCATGAGCCGGATGCGCGGTGCATGCGGCACGGACACCCTGGGGACGATCTGTAAGGAGCCACGAGAGGACGAAGGTCAGGTTCTCAGTCGACAGAGCAACACCCCGAGAGGACGAACCTGTTCGAGGATCGGGAGGGCCCTGCGCATCAGAAGCGGGGTCAGCGGCGTCGACCCGTCGAGAACTCGCGGGAAGAGGCGCACCACTCAGTGTTATAGCCTACACAAGAGTGCAGAAGTCAGTTCGGATCCCATCGGAGGGCTGAAGGGCGGGTGCAGACGACGACGCGGGGAAACCACGGACCTCCGAAGCCACGGCCGACGATGTCGAGCTTGCCTGCCATTGAGTTCCGGACCAGCGAGGTCAGCAGCGTGCAGGAGAGCTTGATCTTCGATGATGCTCACGGCAGTAAGCATCTGATACCAGAGTTGGAGGCATACGCGGTCAGCGCACGGCGGCGTCGGGTTGAGCGGGACGACGCGTCAGGGAGCCGTCGCCTGCGCGCGATGGAGGAGCTCACAGGCGAGTCGCTGATTCAGGCTACCTTCCTCCCACGTCTGCGAGGGCCATAGACCACTGCATCGGTTCAGCCGTCTGCAAGAAATTATCGGCGACGCGAGCTCGAGCGCACCTGGGTGAGACTGTCGCCGAAGGTGACGATCTGGTCCATCGACGCGGGCAGGACGACGGCGGCTGCGGCTGACATGATGCTATCGGGAGGCGTTCTCTCGTCAGCTCCTCGGGCGACCCGTTACGGCTTGCTGTGGCAAGAGAAACGATTAGCCTGAGAACCGACCTGGCTGCGAGGAAGAGGCCTGCGTTTGTCAAGGTGTTGCTAAGGAGCATCGACGTTCGGAGGGACCAGCAGACAGCTGTCGCTCGTCAGCGCGGCCTTCTCCGTCCGTGGGCGCGTTCCCACCACTCCCTCGCCGGTCTCCCCGGGGCCTGACGCCTGACCGGCTCGACCGAGGGCAGCCGCCTGGACCCCCTCGGCTCACAAAGCTGGGCTCGGTCGTCTTCTCGCTCCTGACATTCATCTCATCCCGCTCACCACTCACCTACCAACTCCCACCCGTCGACACTCCGCAGTCCTCGGCCTGCCCGCCTCTGCCTCGCCCACCATTCGCCCGCCGTCGGCCCTCGCCTCGACGCTCGCCGCCCTCGTCGCCCTCGCACTCGCCGTCATCTTCACCCGTCAGCAGCAGCAGCAGTCAACGACCTCGCTTATCGCCAGCAGCAGCAACATGACCTCGAATGCCTCGCGCTCCGTCGTCAAGGCCGTCAAGGCCGTCGCTCAGCCCGAGGGCGTCGGCGCGACCGTCCGGCGCTCGATCGGCTCGGCCCAGCTCCGGAACCGTACGCTCCCAACCCTCTGAGTCCCTGAACATCGCAGTGCGCTGACCATGATGGCATGCCGTGTCTAATAGTGAGCCCCTTCCTGATGCTTGACCAGATGGTAGGTCTCTTCTGCTGTCATCCGCCCATCCCCCGGACCCCGGCCGCTATGGTTGACCCTCACTTCGCTCTGCTTGCCTCGCCCTTGCCACAGGTCAGCTTCCGGGACGAAAAATCTGGATTCCACTCGCACCCTCACCGCGGCATGAGCACCGTCAGCTACATGACGTCGGGCTCGTTCGAACACGAGTGAGTGCGATCGGTGACCTGTCTGGCAGCCAGGTTCGGCCCCTCGTGCGATTCTCAACAGTCAGGCTGACGCACATAATCCCGCACCTCCAGGGACTTTGCCGGCAACCGCGGTGTTCTCAGTGCGTTTCTTTCGAGCTGTCGAGACTAGAACGACTCGTTCGTGACTGACTCACCCGTGCCGCCGCGTCAGACGCTGGAGACCTTCAGGCGAGTAATGTTTTGGAAGACTGGCCGCTTGGGACCGACGTAGCTGACCTTCTTGCTGACAACAGTGGATGATCGCCGGCCGTGGTGTGCGCCCTCTTTGCCAGCCTCGTCTGCCTCGCCTCTTGCACCAGCAGCTTGCTGACTGTCGTCCTCTCCGGCTGCACAGATTGAGCACAGCGAGATGCCCCTCTTCACAAAGGATGGGCCGATGCCGTCGGGCCTTCAGCTCTGGATCGATCTCCCGGCCGAGAAGAAGATGATGGAGCCCGCCTACTATGAGCACAAGGCATCCGAGATCCCGACCGTCACCCCGTCAGACGGCGTCTCGATCAAGGTCATCGCGGGCGAGGCGCACGGTGCCAAAGTCCGTCCCACCGGCTGCCACCATCAGACTTTGCCCGTCCTCTTGCTGACCCTCGCGCGTTCACCCTGGCGATGAAGGGCAAGGTCGTCGACAACTTTGACTGCCTCTACCTCGACGTCAACTTTGCCAACCCGGACGGCCAGAGCAAGGTCTTCCAGGAGATTCCCGAGGGCTGGACCGCCTTCGTGCGTCCCGCGTTTGGCCTCGTAGGCTCCCTTGCTCATCCTCGGCTGACGCATGCATCCCATCCCTGCAGTTCTACACCCTGACCGGCGCCGTCTCGGTCAACGGCAAGTCTTACCCGCCGCACACGACTGTCGTCCTCTCCTCGGCCGCGGGCGAGACGGGCGTCGAGCTCGGCTCGGCCCACAAGGCGGGCGAGGCCGAGCCGACGCGGTTCATCCTCGTCGCCGGCAAGCCGCTGACGGGTCAGAGGGTCGTCCAGCACGGGCCGTTTGTCGCGACCTCGGAGGAGGGCATTATGCAGGCCTTCGAGGACTACCGGGGCTACAAGAACGGCTTTGAGCGCTCGAGGGGCTGGAAGAGCAACATCGGTAAGCGGCTCGAGGCCTGATGGGCCGCCATGTACCCATGATTTTCTTTAGTCTCCTCGCTCGAAGTACTGCCCGCGCCTGGCGAGCCTTGGTCCAAGGCCTTGGAAGGGGAAGCGGCATCCTCGGCGGTAGTCACTAAGCCGGCGATCGGCGGGCGGGCAGAGGTTTGTTGTTGCGACGGCTTGGCGCAGCAGACCTCCTCGCACGCTCGCTCGCCCGTCGTCCTTCGCCTCCCTCTCTCTCGACCGTCACTCCCAGAACCCCCTTCTCTCTCAAGATGGCCGCCAGCTCAAGTCCACGCTCGCGCCGCCTCATCTGGATCGGCCTCATCGTTCTTCTTGTCGTCGCAGCCGCGATCGCTATCCCCGTCGGCATCACTCAGGCCAACAAAGGCGGCGGAAGCAGCTCGTCGACGACGACTCAGTCGTCGGGCTCAGGCTCGGCCGCCTCGCCCGGCGCCAACAACGTCGCGACCTCGGGCGTCGACGGCTCGACCGTCGTGCTCGACTCGGGCATTGAGGTCCAGTACGTCAACTCCTTTGGAGGCGATTGGCGGCTCTCCCTCGCCGACGCCGAGGAGGGCGGCATCCTGCGCGGCGGCCGTCCCAACGACTGGACGCCTCGCATTGGCGACAAGTGGACCTGGGGCCAGGACATTGCGCGTGGTGTCAGTCGCATACCTTCTAGCTTGCCTGCCTACCGCAGCGAGGCCGCGTGCTGACACACGAGCGCCGGGCTATCGTGTCTCCCAGGTCAACCTCGGTGCGCCTTTCCGCGCGCGCGCTGCTACTGCGCTCCTCGCCCACTTCGAGCTAACCGCCAAGCCACGCTTCCGCGCTGCCCGTGCAGGCGGCTGGCTCGTGCTCGAGCCGTTCATCTCACCGGGCATCTTCGAGGAGTGGCGTAACAAGACTGGGTTCGAGATCATTGACGAGTACACGCTCTGCCAGGCTATGGGCGACGAGAAGGAGGCTGCCCTGACCGTCCACTATGAGACGTTCATCGTGCGTTTCGAGCTGGACCAGGTCGCCCGCTGTCGTCTGACGCTCTATCGCCTGTCTCATCTCGGCGACCCTCAACGAGCAGACCGAGCAGGACTTCATCGAGATCGCCGCTGCCGGTCTCAACTGGATCCGGCTGCCCGTCGGCTTTTGGGCTGTCGAGACGCAGGACGACGAGCCCTTCCTTGAGCGCGTCTCGTGGACGTATGTCTCTCACCCTCTCAACTCGGATATTTCCGCCCGCTGACGAGCTGACGAGAACTTTGTTCACTCCCGCAGCTACGTCCTGAAAGCGTACGTCTCCAGGTCATGCCTTTTCGATCGCGGTCGCCCGCTGACAGCCTCTGTCTGCGCCCCTTCGCCCTCTTCAGCATCAAGTGGGCCAGGAAGTACGGCCTGCGCATCAACCTTGACCTGCATGTGCGTGTGCTTCGCCCCTTTCGATGAGCTTTCGACAAGCGCTGACCCCATTTATGCTCTCATCAGGCACTGCCCGGATCGCGTACGTTCCTCTTCTGTTCTGCTTGCGGGCGAGACACTGACCGACGACCCCACTTGCTGCCTCCGACAGAAAACGGCTGGGTAAGTGACATCTCGTGTCTCTGGTGGCTTGCCAGACTGACCTCTCTTGCTCCTGCATCACGCAGAACCACTCAGGCCGCGGAGGTTCGATCGCTTTACCCGAGCTCAACCTCGAGATCGCAGCCGGCTGACCTTCTGCCCTTTCCTGCTATCAGCCGGCAAGGTCAATATGATGGCCAGTGTCATGGGAATCGCCAACGCCGAGCGGTCGTTCTCGATCCTGCGGTCGCTCGTCCAGTTCGCCTCGCGGCCAGAGAACACCGACGTCATCCCGATGTACGCCCGCTCGCCTTGTGTCGCCCAGCCTTCGAGACTGACACCTCCTGCTCGCTACCTACGACAGGGCAAGTCTCGTGAACGAGTACCTCAACAGCGCAATCTCGCGCGAGGCCATCGAGTCCTGGTACCTCGAGGCCTACCGGACGCTCCGCACGGCGACGTGCGTTCCCGACCTTCCTACCTGCTCCCTCTGACCATCCATCACCAGCCGGCCGTCCCCCCCCCCCCATCCAACGCGTGCTGTCGCACCTCAGCTTTGCGTTGCGCTGCAAGCCCTGCCATTGACATTGGTCCTCCATGTTCCAAAGCGGCATCGGAAAGGGCCCCATGCTAGCCATCATCGACGGTTTCACTGGCCCGGCCCAGGTTCGTGCCCTTCCTTTTGTCTCTACGCCCGCTCTGCCATTGCGGCTCGCTGACGTGATTCTGTCGCGTCAGTGGTATGGCTTTGCCGAAGGAGCCGATCGGATCGTCATGGATCAGCACCCGTGCGTCCTGTCTCTAGGCTGGAACTTGTACGGCGACTGACCCTCTCTGAACTCCGTCTAACAGATACCTCGCCTTTGACCCTGTATGTCCTTGGACAGTCACTTTTTCAGCGCCAGAAGTATTCCTGACCCGCTGGCACCCCGCTGTAGTCACTCTATGAGGTGCCCACGGCCCAAAAGTCGACCCTCGGCTGCCAGTGGGCCGGCGCGACTAACTTATCCTCCTCTCGGACCGGCGTCACCATCTCGGGCGAGTTCTCGGCTGCTCTCACTGATTGCGCGTCAGTTTGTTCTCGTCGTTATGTTCTGCGTCGCTCAGAGGCTGACCAGCGGGCCCTCTTCTGTCGCCCTCCTTCTTACGTCTTCCCTCGCGCCTCGCCCCAAACACTCGACGCTCCTACAGGTATTGGTTGAACGGTCTGTCTTTCACGGCTTGCCAAAGCTTCCTGCCCGTGAGCGACACTGATGCAGCGCAACTTTATGCCGCGCTCCAGGGATCGGCGTCAATGGCACGTCGACCTCGGTGCTTCCGGCCGAAGTCTGCGACACCTGGCGTGACTGGCGGTTGTGGACCGACGCCCAAAAAGACCAGGTCCGGACGCTTATCCTCGACGAGTTCGACGCTCTGCAGAACTTTTTCTTCTGGACTTGGAAGTCAGTCGGCTCTCTTGGCCCAGCTCGACGACTCCTTCTCGTCGTGCTGACGTCGTTTCTGAACCTGCTTCGCCCTCAGGATTGGAGAGAGCAGCGTCCTCGGCTACGCCTCTGCCGCCGAGTGGCACTACCGGGTAAGCCTCCCCGTGGGATCGACGTCTCCGTCATCCAGCCCCGCTGACCTCTACGCGCCTCTCTAGCTCGGCCTTCAGCAGGGCTGGATTCCCAGGGACCCCCGCGTAGCCATAGGCCGGTGCGCTGCCAAGACGGATCCCGTGCCCATCTCCTTTGACGGCAACTACCCCGCCTACGCGACCGGCGACGGCAACGGCCAGGTCGTCGCCGCTCAAACGGCAAGCCGGCCCTGGCCGCCCACTTCGCTCCTGTCAATCGCAACGCCGGCGAGCGTCCTTCCCCGCTAGTACGTCAAGGTCGCTCCGCTCCTGGGTTCACATGCAGGCCACCCGCTGACGCTCCTCCTTCGCTCGGATGGCAGCACGCCGACAGGAACAATGATCACCCTCCCTGCCGCGACCTACACCCAGGGCTCGACGACCGTCACCCTCGGCTCGGGCTGGACAAACCCGGAGGACACGCAGGGGGCCTTCGTGCCGATCAGCGGCTGCGCCTACCCAGAGTCCGTGCTGCGTTGTCTCTCCTCCGTTCGCTGCTCTCCGTTGTGCTGACTCTTTCGCCCCACACGGCCGCCATTGAGCCACAGCAAGTACGACGCCGGCTTCACGGTCCCCGCTGCAGCCGCCACCTGCACCGGTGGCGGCACGTCCGCTACCGCTGCCAAGCGTCGTGCCGCACCACGGCGCATTTGGGGTGCTTCGCCGTCTCAGGCGACGCCGACGCACCTCTGAGGCAGCTCCCCGACATTGCGCTGCCTCTTACCTTACCCTTGACCTGGCTCTGCCTCTCGTCCTCTAACCTGCTATTCCTTGGACAATCTCGACACTGTACCTAAAGCGTTTTTACTTCCGTAACCCCTCGCATGCCCTCCCCCCTTCGAACTTCGCTGCAACGCGCCTCGGCCGGGACCGGGCCCAAATCATTGCCTGACCGCTGTAGCATCTTCACCTGTCGACTTCTGCACCTCCACTTAGAAATAATTGTTCCTCCTTAACCGACCGGCCGACACTCCAGCATTAGGGGGTTCGCTGCAGGGGGAAGGCGCATATCGGGAGGAAAGGGCAGCGAAAACCAACCGGCGAGGTGCCAAAGCGCAAAGAGACGAGAGCCGGGAACAGATGCGAAGAAACAAAAGGAGAGGAAGCGGGGCAAAATGGGATGGACGAGTGAGATGCGAGGAGTGATGGAGGACCCGAGGCAGGTA
>Ga0308160_10003629_pt1 | contig 17239 bp, 23 predicted proteins | sample PhyFR1_FD_201036 | JGI IMG/M metagenome (GOLD analysis project Ga0308160, IMG submission 201036) | Phyllosphere microbial communities from UC Gill Tract Community Farm, Albany, California, United States - DLSLF.R1 | ecosystem: Host-associated > Plants > Phyllosphere > Unclassified | place: USA...
CCAAATGTGATCTGAGGATAAAACGTGATTCGTTTCATGTACGGGTAGACAACGACCAAACCCATCGAAGCGACTCCGAGGCCAATTCTGCTATCAGTGTCTGCGGAGATCTGTGGGCCAATGCCAGGCTGGAAACTGGGCATTTTGACCAGCCGGCAAGATCTAAGTACGTACGTATACGCATTCAGCTGGGTGAGAATCGCCAGACCGACCGATAGTTGTGCACCGAGGAATACGAGCGCCTGAAATCTCGTCACGTCTCCCGCAGCGATCGGTCTCCATCTCGTCCGTTCTGTCGTTAATTGTGACCTCAAACCAAAGCCGTTCCCCGGGAATCAAGCAGATACATACCAACTGCACGATCATACTTCTCGTCCCACATGTCGTTGATCGTGCATCCCGCTCCGCGCATGACAACCGCGCCCACGGCAAAAAGACCCATCAAGTATGCTGGAGTGGATGGCGGCAGGTGGTGGACCGTCGACGCCAAGGTGATTCCCCAGGCTGGTGTCAGCTCAGTATGTGAGAAGTATCATGCCAATGCGATAGACGAAGATGGTAACTCACCCCCCGGCCAGTACAGCAACAAAGACCCGATAGGTTTGTCTATCCGTATCAAGTGCAAATAAGGCTTGGCTCCCTCCGCCCACTTTGGGACGACTTTGTCTAGCAATGATGGCGGTGCCATCGGACGAGGACCGGGCGCAGGCTCAACGAGCTCCGACGCGAAACCAGGTAAAGGAAGAGGAGGCTTCGGCGGGATAGACGAGTTGAATCGGAGGGAGGTCAGCTGTGGGAGCGGTCGAAGCGAGGATACCATCGGCCGCAGTGGCGTTGGAGCGCGCAGACATCGGATCGACGTCCGACTGAGTATAGGAAGCATAGCGCGAGTAGCAATGTGTAGAGAAGGTGAGATCTCCAGAGTATCGCGACAGCTGCTTCAATCGTCGGACATTTCATCAACATGCGTGCCTGAATCTATCCGCGCTTCAAGACGGCCGTATCACCGTCGGAAACCGCGTTCCCCTACTCCTACGCGAACACGCTTGCAACGACTTGAGGTGGTAGACAACGGGATCATGAGGTTGCTCTTAGCCTATACCAGGTCGTGAAATACATGCATGATGAAAAACCGCCCCTCCACTTCCCACGCCTTACTTCTTGCCTTCTTTCGCCTCTGCCTGTCAGCTTCGTCTGTGAACGCCGTGGTATTGACTGACCTCTTCGCGTCGCATCCTCTAGCAGAGTCGTGTCGACACTTCGGCCGGCCATTCGGACGTATCGTACGACAGAGCCACGGATGAAGCAGTTCTTGACCGCCATCTGATATCAGTCTTTTTCTATCTCGCGCAGTCGGTCATCCCGCAATCCCCTGGAGCCTCAGGTATCGCTGCTCTAGCGATACGCAGCAGGTGACGTTCTATAAGAAGACCATTGGTTGACCAGCCATGGTCTATATCCGAAAGCCCTCAGAACGCCGCGCATTCTAGCGGCCGCCAACTCACCATGTGCGGATGCCGTTCTGGGTCTTCCACGGAGATGTTGTCCAGTCGAATGTTCAGGAATCTGACGTTTAGCTTTATTGCGTAGGAAAGACGTTGGAAGCGATAGAGTTCTAGATCTGCTAGCGACTAGGCGGTGCGGACAGAATCACAGAACAGCCAACTCACTGATCAACCGATTTCAGAGTTCCGGTGACTGCAAGGTCGTTCTTCAGTTCCACCGTTATAACTTGGTCAGTCAAAGTCTTGAAGAAGCTACAATGTCAGCCTTGACCGTCCATTTGTCGACAAGGCCCAGGGCGCGGGTCGCAACCTGGAGAAAGGGCCGAAAGTGGACATCAGCACGTACGAGAAGAACAGCTGATGATCAGTATGAGCTTCACAACATCGCGATGAACTGACCATGATTTATCCGTCGAAACGCTGTAGCGCTGTCTTTCGTACGGCGTGTCTGTCGAGTCTGTAGGGTACGAAGGATCTGAAAGACGGGTCTAGCAGTCGAGAGTTGCTGAAACGGTGGAGGTTTAACGGGAATGTCGTTTAATGTCGCGCGGGTAAAGCTGTTTGGCTGGGTGGCAAAAATCAAGATGACGATTCCGTTACGGTTGACTGGATTGTTCAACTCCGTAAAGATCGCTCTTGACTCATTATCTTCCGAGCTCTGACAGCTCCCAAACGACTCTCAGCGCGTGAAGGGATCTCTAAGAGACTGTGACGTTAAATCTACCGGCCCATCAGTCTCTACCGTCGCCCTTCTCGCAGAGCGGAACAGCTCTTCGCCCAGCATGAGATTCATGATAGGGGATCTTCCCGTCCTCTTCCCTTATGACCGGTGAGCCCTCCGGGACCCATATTCGAAGATGCTAACAAAATAGGATCTACCCAGGTATCTACACTGCCAATTTAATACTTAGCCCAAGCTGACAAGAAGAGCAATTCTCCTACATGTGCGACCTGAAGCAGACATTGGATGCGGGTGTAAGCGCTCTACCTGCAGCCGACGATGGCTAATGTCAAGGGTCATTGTGTGCTGGAGATGCCATCAGGAACCGGAAAGACAGTCTCCCTGCTGTCTCTCATTGTGTCGTATATGCAGGTGAGCCTCGAATACCGTCACGACCTCTCAAAACGCCAGCCTAATCTGCGGTTCCGCCAAAGATCACCGCCTTTGGGCGTGCAGCTCTGATTGCGTCCCCGAAAGTCTTTCTCCCCACCATTTCTTCCGCCTGTACCTTTCTTACCACGCTGACAGCTAGTTCTATCCTACAAAGCGGAAGCTCATCTACTGCTCGCGTACCGTCCCGGAGATCGAGAAAGCGTTGGCCGAGCTGAAGCGTCTTATGGAGTATCGAGCGGAAATGGGCGCGAAGGATGAGGATTTCAGAGGCTTAGGCTTGACATCTCGGCGCAATCTATGTCTACATCCAGAGGTGGGTGGATACGTCTTCGTCGTGAAAGTCCAGCTGACGGTCAGGTTAGCTTGCTCGGCTGCACTGGTAGAGATAGCGCTGAAATTTAGGTCAGCAAGGAGAAGAAGGGAAAGCTTGTCGATTCAAGATGTCGGGATCTGACCTCGGCGTTCGCTTGTGAGAAGGGACGACAAGATCCCGGCAGCGTGCCTTTGTGTTCGTTTCACGAGGTCAGCTGTCTCCTTCTACTACCCGTTCTAGCTGACGAACAGGAACTCAACAATTACGAGACGGGAAACTTGATTCCTCCTGGGGTGTACACGCTGGACGACGTCAAGAAATACGGTCAAGAAAAGGGCGTGTGCCCATACTTCACGATTCGTAGAATGGTCGGTCGCCGTTTCCAGCGCTGATCTCTCGCTGACGAATAGCTTCCATACCTCGACATCGTCATCTACTCTTTCCACTATCTCCTCGACCCTAAAGTCGCAGAGCAGGTCTCGGCAGAGATGTCAAAGGAAAGTATAGTTGTGTTCGATGAAGCACACAACATAGGTCAGTTCGCTTATCGTCCGCCGCGCCGAACTAAATGGGCAGATAACGTTTGCATCGAGTCGCTGTCGGTCGACCTTACACGGCCGATGCTGGAGTCCGCCGCACGGAGTGTGAACAAGATTGGAGACAGGATCGAAGAGTAAGCCGCGTTCAGCCTTGCTCAGAAGCCCGCTAAATGACAGGATCAAGCGCACGGATGCGGAGAAGCTGCAGAACGAGTACGAGAAGCTGGTATCAGGATTGCAAGAAGCCAATGAGCATCGCGAAGACGAAGATATGCTGGCGAATCCGGGTGCGCCAGATTTCGCGAGTTTAGGCCCCCTGCTGACGATCAGTGCTGTCTAGCGACATGGTGGAAGAAGCCATGCCCGGTAATATCCGGAAAGCAGAACATTTCGTTGCTTTCCTTCGGCGGTTCATCGAATACCTCAAGGTAAGCCTCATTTTTCATGTGTAGCTGACCGTAGACCCGCATGCGAGTTTTGCATGTCGTTGCTGAAACACCTCAATCCTTCTTGGCGCATTTAAAGGAGATCACATTTATAGAAAAGCGGCCGTTAAAGTCAGCTATCCATGCCGCCTTTCGTTGAACCTCAGCTGATATCAGGTTCGCTGCTGAAAGGCTCACTCAATTGGTCCGGACGCTGGAATTGACAAATATAGACGAACATTTCGCTCTCCAAAAGGTCGCAGGATTTGGCACCCTGGTCGCGACGTACGAAAAGGGCTTCCTGCTCATCCTTGAGCCATATGAGACGGAGCACGCGACTGTGCCGAATCCTATCTTTCATTTCACGTGAGTGTGTTGCTGGATCAAGAGGTCGCAACTCATCTTAGATGTCTCGACCCTTCCCTTGCAATCCAGCCGGTCTTCGAGCGGTTCTCTTCTGTCGTCATCACGTCCGGAACGATCTCTCCGCTCGACATGTACCCGAAGATGTTGCAATTTCAACCGGTGTGTGAGACCTCGTACCCGATGACGCTGCAACGTAATGCCTTCTTTCCCATGGTCATTACTCGAGGATCGGATCAAGTGCCAATATCCTCTCGATTCGAGGTGCGAAACGATCCTGCGGTTGTGCGAAATTTCGGAAGCATCCTCATCGACATGTGCAAGGTCGTTCCAGATGGAATCGTGGCCTTCTTCCCGAGTTATTTGTACATGGAATCGATCGTCTCCGCCTGGTACGACATGGTCAGTCCCGGTTCCCATTGATGGTGACTTCAGCTTACATCAGGGTATTCTAGGAGAAGTCTGGAAGCACAAGCTGTTGTTCGTGGAAACGCCAGATGCGATGGAAACGAGTATCGCACTCAAAAACTACCGTGAAGCGTGCAACAATGGTCGAGGTGCGGTCATGCTTTCTGTCGCACGAGGAAAAGTGTCCGAAGGGATCGATTTCGATCACAACTATGGACGGGCTGTCATCATGTTCGGCATCCCGTACCAATACACCGAATCGCGTATCCTGAAAGCGCGTCTGGAGTTCCTGCGCGACAACTACCGGATAAGAGAGAACGAGTTCCTCACTTTCGACGCTATGCGGCACGCCGCGCAATGTGTCGGGCGTGTCCTGCGTGGTAAGACCGACTGGGGTTTGATGGTGTTTGCAGACAAGGTGAGCTGACCGATGCAATTCTTTGCTTCTCAGCTGATGGCGAGCGTTTCGCAAGACAAGACAAACGGAGCAAGCTACCGAAATGGATCAATCAGTATATTATCGAAGCCCATTCGAACATGTCGACCGATATGGCCATCACGCTCGCGAAGAAATTTATTAGGCAGATCTCTCAACCTTTCGACCATACGCAAACGGGTATCTCCCTCTGGACATTAGAAGATATCGAGGAGAAGCAGAGGAAAGACAAGGACGAGCTGGATAGAGCAATGGAGGGTGTGCCGAAGGAGATCAACCCGCTGGACGAGCTTCCGGCCGGCATGAGGAATATGAGCGGTATCAACGGGGACGCATCGGATGGGAAGGAAGGGTCGAAGGGGGTAAATGGAACGGAAGGAATGGACGGGATGGATGGGATGGACGAGGACGAGGACGAGGAACCTCAAGGCGGGCCACGAGCACGAGATGCCGAGATGGAACTGGAGTACGGCGAGCTGGACGACGCGGCATTGATGGATATTCCGATGGACGAGTTGTAGCGTTATCCGATCAGCAGGTAGGTGTCGGTTCGGCGCGACGATGCATGTTGTACAGTGTCGGCGAGCACGTCAGATGCGCGGGCTTTAACGAAAGTTAGCCAGATGGGTCCAGTACCGATGCATGTTGTACAGCCTATCTAGTTCGAGGTTCGAGCGAGCAGGGTTCCCAAGTCCATATTCCAGTGAGGAAGCTAAGCAAAACCGATCGCCTATCCGGTGGATCGTTGCGTCGCAGAGATCTGCGCGGGGTCGTCTCGGCCCGAGTAGAACTTCTCGAGGAATGACTGAGGCGGGGCGGGCTCGTCGTATGGCTTGAACCAGTGCATGATGTGTGGCTGGGGTCAGTGGTCGTCGCGAGCGGTGGGGAGGTGATGCGTGCCCGAATGGGCAGGTGAGGGATCGCGCTGGCGGGCGAGCAGAGCGGCAGAGGTGCAGAGGTGCAGAGTCGAGTTTGTACAGGGAAGGAGAGAAGGATCGTTGGGGAGGAGCAGAGTAAGGGATTGTAGCAAGGAGGAAAGGCTTGAAGAGTCATATCGGCGCGTGCTGCCGTCTCCTCCGTCCGCTTCGCTCTCTTGACCATGCACAACGCGCGCAACCTTGCTCGTCGACCGCCTGCACAAGCATCCCAAATGACACTCCAGACGCAAAACGACATCCATCCCAAACGGGCACAACGCGAATCCCGATGCACAAATCCCCTTCGACACTCGACCAAAACTCACCTCCTGCTTCCACTGGTTCATCGTTTCCTGGTATTCCTGCTGGTTCTTGTGAAGCAACATGTTGATTACGTCTAGGTTATCGATATGTCTGTTTCGCTCGAAATCCTGACGGATCTTGAGTCGGACCATCGATGGGGGTACGGAGATTGCGTACAACGCGACAATCTCGGGCGCCTGGGGTCAGCGGGTGTAGAGTATCGAATGTAGCGGCACGACGGAGGACCATGCCCGCCCGCCCGGCGATCCGTCGCATTCTCCTGGATTTGCTAAGTGATGGAAGGCCCGTATCCCAGCCTTTTTGACCTTTGCGTCTTGCTCTGCCAATTCTCCGCATCGTCCCTCTCGCACGCTGTCTGATCCCTCCGTTCGCCTGTCCGAAATTCTTTTTAGTCCCCCGACTGTGTTCCATTAACTGCTGATCGCCGCTGCCCTTGCCCGCATCTCTGCAGCACACGCCTTCTTGATTACATCCCCGCGCAACGAAAATGGACGCAGCAACTGACCGCACGGTACCATAACCGATAAGCCTGGATCGTCCTCTGTCGCGCGTGCGCCAATGTCGGCGACTGTGTGGTAGCCACTGCGAGTCGGGATGGGATAGTAGTCATGATGAGTGGGTAATGCTTGTGATGGACCAACGAGAATAGGTGTAAAGGTGAGCGAGCACGTCGGGCCTTGCCGCCACAATCTCGTCATTCCGTAAAACTCCGTCCTTGGCTCTAGCTATGCAAGGGACCACCACCCCCCACTGGATGGTCAAACACATACAGGTGGTGTCGACACCGAGTCGTACTCGTAAAGGTCTAATGAGCTCGAGAAGAACCTGCGTGACACTCAAACAAAACCGCGGCCAAACCGATCGATGCATGAACAGAATCATTAACAACTCTTGCAACCCCACGTTCATCTTCGTCTAACGCCCATAGCGGGCTTACCGCGTTGCCCTCTAAACCGACGCCACGATCGCCTCGGCGGAGTTGAGCGCACCGACCATCTTGACGCACTCTCGTCGTCGCGCCACAACGTCCGGGCTCTCCTTCAGCAATTCCTCCAGCACATCCGGCTTGTAGAGGTGTTCCAGCAACTCCTTTTGCAGGTTCTCTTTGGCGAAGTTAACCAGCGTAAGCGTGATGGCTTTCGGAACCATGTCGATCATTTCACGCTTGACCACCGCGAAGTATGACATGATGAGGAGTTCTAAGGGTTAGCTGGGTCTACTTTTCGGAATTCGACTCACTGATGACTTCCGTCTCCATCAATTCTCGGTCGTTCAGCGAGGCGACAGGCTTGATGATGGTCGGTGGAGCCTCCATCACACCACCTCGCTTCTTCGGCTGCTTGTCCTTGGCGAAGAAACTGCCAAAGAAGCTCGGCTCCTCCTTCTTAAAGTCGGCGTCGAGGTCGCGGCCGTTGTTCAATTGCCCCGGAGCAAGCTTGCCAGATTTAGGGTCGATCGGCTTCTCTACTGGCTTGTTGGCGTTCAGGCGGTCGTTGACGATTGCCATGGCTTTGTGACCGTTGAGGAAGTCAGGGTGGGTGGTGTTGACATAACAAGCCTGCATGGCGACCATATCCGTCACGAGCTTGTTGGTAGGGGACATGGCGGTTTTGAAAAAGTTGATGACGACCAGGTTGAATCGGTCCTTGAGCTCAGGATATCGCTTGAACGAGGACTGGGATCAGCACCATTCACACTGATCAAGGTAAAACTTGCCGTCTTCGCCAGCAATTGACCCAGAATCCTGATGAGTTCGTCGTACACCAAGGTACAACATCTCAGGGCGGGCTCCTCCAGCCGCCTGATCTGCTGCTTTACAATGACCTCGAACGCCGTCGTTCCGACAAAGAGCGAAGGTGTCGAACCTGAAGAGTTGTAGAGGATCGTTCGGATGTCCCCATCCTTGACTTGGTCAAACGGATCGATGCTCTTGACACCGTTGTTGAACAGTTCGTGAAAAACGAAACTGATACGGGCACCGCCAGACAGCTCGCTGAGCGACAAATCGTTGGTGTTACCATCGATCGCTGATCGGAATTCTGCGCAGAATTCGGTAATGGTCGACAAAACGACACTACCTGGGTTGGTTTCGCCCATTGGTCCGCCGAGAGCGTTGAGCTCTGACTGGTACTTTGAAAGTTGTTGGCCGATACGAGCTTTGATGTCGGGGAGGGTGTTTCGGATGTGATGCATGAGGATCTGACGTGAGCTTCGCCTTCCTTGCAAAACCTACAATGTTGAGCTTCCTTGCGAGCCATGGGGTACCACAGTATTGAGCCTTTCCAGAGTAGCTCGCGTGGTTCTCAAAGAACCTCTTCTCGTTCTCCAGGGCAGCGGCGATAGACTTTGACTGGTCAATATCCCTTTGACCTCGGTTGACGACCGGGACATAGCCGAGACGGAGGGGGATAACTCGGCCAGCGAGAATATCGACAACATCGGTTCCTTGATCCATCAGATCGACTTTTGTAAGGACACCGATAGTCCTCGTTCCCTCCGGATCGACTTCTCGAGCCATTTTGAGACCATCCGAGTTGGCCAAATCCGTGTTTGCTCCAGTAACGGCAAGGATAATGGCGTTTGGCTTAGAGATGAATCGCATGAGCATATCTCTGATTTGCTTTTCGATATCACGGGGTTGATCTCCGACCGGGACCTTGGTGAGACCGGGGAGATCAACCAGCGTAAGGGTAAGAACGTTGGGCGAGAAGATTCGCAGGTTGATGGGGTTTGGCGAGATTCCTTTGTATAAGCAATGCCCACCGTTGGTTGCGATCAAGTGACTCACCGGCATTCTTCCCTGTCATCTTCTCGGTATCGCGGACAATCTCCTCCCTGATCTTGTGGAAGTCGTGGAACTTTTGCCCAGGCAAGTGCAGGAACTCTCCCCATTCATCCGGGTTGTTCTCGTTGAGCTGCATCTTGGCGACGCCCTCTTCTGGCTTCTCTGACTTGGCCTCGCCATTGGGTTTGGAGGTGGCGGGTCGATTGATGAGTTGCAGGACCTAGCTATTAGGAAGTTGTCCAGTTTGATTCATTGCGTGCACTCACAAGTGGTCGACGCGTAACAATACCGGTTCCTCGCGGTAGGAAGTCCCGCCCTACAATGTTCTGCATTTAGCCTCGCCTCGATGACCTGCCACGCGATGGCTCACCTCAAGGACCGAGGATTTACCACTACTTTGAGATCCGATAACGGTGATTTGCGGCAGATCCTAGCTGTTAGCGCGCCCGGGCGTGACGATAAGGGGACGTACAATGTTGTTTGAGACTCCGATAGACGCAAAAACATCTTGCAGCTTGTTCACCAGGTTGATGAGCTGTTGATCCATGGCGAAGGGTATCGATGTGGGTATCTATCGTTCAAGTGTTGTCTATCTCCTGGTGGTCAGCCGAGCACAACACAGCCTCCGGTTGCAGCAGCTTCACAGCTCGCGCGATCGCCCGCGACAGCTCTGCAAGAGCGAGCCAGCTCTCTCAAGACCACCAATCTGTGTATCGGTATCTCACCTTTCCTTGTGTTGACTGAGGAGTATTGTGTTGTGGTATGCAGGAGACAGTAGTTCGAGCTGGAATGACGAGGTGGAAGCGCGAGGATGGGTGGCGGGTGGTTGTAATTGCCCAAAGTGGCAAAACGATAACGCAACTCACTCAACGTGGAGGCTGTCCATCTCCTCTTGTACGCAGCATCTACCCCGCCTTACGACTCGTCCTCGTTTCCCAGCACACCATGCCGTACATCTCAACAGAAGCGCTCGTCGGAGCCGGCCTGCTGGTCGTTCTGGCTGTAGGATATCAGTTTATGCCTACCGGGTCTGGCTCGGGATCGGCCAATTCGAAGAAGAACAAGAAGAATAAGAAGAAGACCAAGAGCGCGACGACGGGAAACGAGCAGCAAGTTGTGTCCGTACCGCTACCGTCAGCCCCGGCTGTAACATCCAAAGCCGCCGCCAATGGACTCAAGCAAGATAAACCCGCGAAGGAGTCTACAAGTGCCAAGCCGGCGGACAAAGCAGAATCAACCGTCCAACCGGCTCAGCCGGCACCGGCCAAACCGAAGACACTGGCAGAGAAGATAGCTCCCCAGCCCAGGAAGAGCAAGGTTGATGAGTGAGTTCCCTCCCGGTCGACAGCGCTGTAGCTGATGACAGCATGCTCGCGCCGGAAGACCTACCCGCGACACACGCTCGCGTGATGCGTGTAGTCGACCCGTCAAAGAAGGATACACCGAAGTCTGCCTCTAAATCCTCAAAGTCGACTACGTCCAAACCGGCAGCACCAGCATCCCCGACTATATCCAAGAAGGCAGAAGACGAGAAGTCTTCGCGCTTCGTGGAGGACTTTGCAAGTTCAGACGAGAGCTCAGGTGCGGGCGGAGTCGAGGACGATGGGTGGAATGTCGTCGCTGCGAAGCCGAAGAGTGAGTTTGGGTATACGCGAATTCATCGCTTGTCTACCACGGTGCGATGTCACGTCACGCGCCGCTGTTCGATCGCGCTCAGGCCAAACCGCTGCGAGATCACAAGCTTACTCCAGAACCGGTTACGTTATCCCTCTCGCAGAGTGTCGCGTCAGCCCCGACATCCACAGCACTACCCGTATCGACAAAGATTCAGAAGAAGAACGCCAAAAAGTCGGAGGCGAAGAAAGAAGCGAAAGCGGTGGAGGAGGCAGACCGCCAACGGCGTCTTGCGATGCACAGGCGGGATCTGGAGAGGTAAGCCGCGGATGGGGGCCACACCGATCATCATCTGACGACAGGGAACGCATCAACGAGCTGTACACTACCTCGTCGAAGAAGCCGACAGCGCAAGCCGGAGGTCGGACGACCGCCGGTGCGAGTGTGGACTCGAACGGGAAGTTGATCTGGGACTAAAAGGCCGCAATGTAGGCGAAATACCTGGGCCCACTAGGCAATGTTACAATATCATCAATGCTATCAAAGCTCCATCTCCATGCATTCAGTCCATGTCTCTGAAGACCGTATCAAGCCAGCTCCCTAATGAAACGTTAGCGGCGGAGCGATTAAAAAATCCGCCACCTAACTTGCTTCACCACGCACGGAATTGAATTGTCCAGCTCAACAACCTACCTCATCTCACATCACCTCTCGCAATGTCCGCTCGTCGACCCGCCGAGGATGCGGCGAACGGTCACTCGGACAAGAAGGCCAAAGTCGATGCGCCGAAACCGGCCTTCGACATCGCCGCCATTCGAGCTCAGATAGCCGCCAAAAAGGCCGCTCTCGAAGCTGCCAACGGCAAGACCAATTCGCCCACACCAGCTCCATCTGCATCCCCAGCTCCTGCTGCTCCGGCGACTAGCTCTGCTGCATCGTCTTCTCGACAAGCTGGACCTGCTTCGCTGCCTCCGACCCCGCAAATGGACTCGTCTGTCGCTGTACGGCTCGCTGCGGCTAAAGCACGAATCGAGGCTTTGAATGCTAGGTCGGCCAATCCATATCTCTCTGGACAGGGATCAATACCCAAGCCTGGAGCACCAGCACCAAAGGCTCCTGTCAACACGACTGTCGGTCTTCACCCCCTATTGATGCAGAACAACCAAGTGTCAGGGAAGGAAGAGAAGAACGAGAAGAAAAAGGAGAGGGAGAGGTACAAGCCGATGGCGCCAAAGTTCAGCACGGTCAAAGCGAATGCTGCTGTGTCTGAAGCTGCGCCGCCCGTTGTCGTGCCGGTCGCACAGGCGCCTTCGCTCAATCCATACGCGTCGGCTTCGACAACTGCCGCACCAGAAGGCGGGCGTCCAGGGGCGAGGAGGACGAAGCAATTCCAATTCAGCAAGCCGGGTCGATATGTGCAGCAGGGAGATCAGCTGCGAAATGAGGAGAAGATGGAGGCGCTCAGGCTGCGAATCGCTGAAGCGAGTCGGAAAGCCGGTCTAGACAGCGAGTTCGACACACTGGAACGAAGTCTCAAGGTAGGTCATTAGTTGTCTTTGTGACCATGCTGATTTGCAGCGACAACCGCCGCCTGAAGTCGAATGGTGGGATAAGGCGATCATCCCCGATGGCAGTAATTACAACGACATTGAATCCGCCGTGACTTGGATGACCACCTCGGATGACTCGCTTATCACGCATCTCATTCAACACCCTATCCCCATCGCTGCGCCTTCCGATCGCAAACAAGGGGAACGGGGTCTGATGCTCACGAAGAAAGAGCAGAAGAAGATGCGTCGACAACGCCGAAAGGCCGAGCTCGAGGACAAGCAAGATCGACAAAAGATGGGTCTCATCCCGCCTGACCCGCCAAAGGTCAGGTTGGCAAACCTGATGAAGGTTTTGACGTCGGATGCCGTTCAGGACCCAACGAGAGTAGAGGCCAAGGTCCGACGGGAGGTGGCGCAAAGAGCGAACAAGCATGAATTGGACAACCAGGAGAGAAAGTTGACGACGGAGCAGAAGAAGCAGAAGGAGATTGATCAGTTGAATGCGAGGGAACGGAGAGGTATCTTCGCAGCCGCTTTCAAGTAAGCCTACGCCTACACTCATGAGACCAAGCTGACAGGCAGGATCAAACAGCTCACCAACGGCCGGCACATCTTCAAAGTGCGAGAGACCGCGAAGAAGGATCAGCTCACCGGTGTCGCGTTGTTCCACCCATCATTCGCGGTGGTGCTCGTTGAAGGAACAGACAAGGGTTTACGGCACTACCAAAACATGATGCAGAACCGAATCGACTGGACGGAAGAAGCGCGGCCAAAGGGCGAGGACGGCGACGGTGACGACGACGACGACGCACCACCACCGGCAGATCAGGATCAGGAGAAACCAGGCAGTCTCGCCGATAACAAGTGCGAGTTGATCTGGACAGGAGAGGTGCCCGACAGAGCGTTCAAGCAATTCAGGGCGAGACACGCAGAGTCGGATACGGGCGCTAAGGGTTGGTTGACGGCGCGATATGAAGGGTATTGGGATTTGGCGAAGAGGCATGTTTGGGAGGGAGACGATTTGTAGCGGGCGTCGTCGAGGGATGCCTGGTCGGTTGATCATCATTGTACGACCGATGAAGAGCGCCAATATGACCAACTTATGCCGGCCTGCGTATACTGTGTGCGACGAACGAGATGTTGCCAGCCGCAACGACCCTCGACGGAAGCAATGATAATATACATCCATCCCCGGTGCTTGAGGAAGAGAGAGATCGTTAATGTCGTATTTCTGATATTGGGTCTGCGCGTATGCCCGCGTAGTCTATTGTGCTGTCCTTCTCCTCGTCTATTTCGGCCACGAGCGCACTAGCCGTCAGCACCTGCCCCCTTGATGCATCTCATTTCGCCCAGACAGTTCGCCTCCTCATTCTCACTCCGTACGACATAGATTCAATTCACTCACACATTGTCACCTTTGATCATGTACAGACCAAGCGGAACCATCTCCACACCCGCTTCCGTCGAGTATTCCCTCTCCACGCTGTCGGCCAGAATGAGATTTGTCCGGACGTCGAAGCCTTTCAATTTGCCCTGATCTGTCAGTTTCACTTAATCGTCCTGAAGGAAGAAGCAACCTACGACAATGATACGACCATCGTAGAGAATGACCTGGACCATATCTTTTGATCAGCGTGTTATTCTCCATTATAGCTCACGGTCGACATAGCTCTCCACGGCCGACATTGTGTCGGGTTGATGCGAGTTGTGCTAGTTTTACGGTGAAGGTGAAGAGTGGAGAAGTGAGTGAGTGGTTGAATAACGCCGGATATCGCCGCCGTCGTGGCCGATTGCCCAGACACGCTCCCCGCCCTCGTTTCCCTGAAAACACCATGCCAACCGCACCCATCCCCCCTGTCACCGTCACACCATACAATCCGACAACAACCATCATTCCTTGTACCCTTCCCCTCAGTCTTCATCCTGCCACCACCGACACCCTAGACACTCTTCTCCACCTCTTTCTCACCCACCTTGACTTCGCCCGCTTGTCGCTTTCGGATCAGTCTTTCACCGTCTAACAGTCTAAAACACGCCGTGTCTCACTCCCGAATAGCGCTCAAGCCCCCCATCCTCCCTCGTTCGACCTTTTCCATTTCAACCTTTCGCTCTCTCTCACGAGGAATCTGCTCCTCTCCAGTGTAGCGGCATCATGGCGACTCAGCACGTAATCGGCTCGTCCAACCCGGCGCAGCACTTGTCGTCGACCGGGAGCCATTCGTCCAGCTCGAGCAACATTGTCGGCGTGCACTACAAAGTCGGCAAGAAGATTGGAGAGGGATCGTTCGGTGTCATCTTTGAAGGTGGGCCCGTACCATGCGCAGAGACTGACGAGCAGGTACAAACTTGTTAAACTCGCAAACCGTAGCCATCAAGTTTGTGCGTCGCTCGAACCCCGTAGCAGAGGCGTGAGCTTATAGCGCAGGAACCCCGTAAATCCGATGCGCCGCAACTACGAGATGAATACCGGAGCTACAAGATTCTGAGCGGTTGCCGTGCGTTGACACGACTGCGACTTGAGGACCGTGCTGATTGCAGTTGGTATTCCCCAGGTTTACTACTTCGGCCAGGAGGGTCTCCACAACATCCTCGTCATCGATCTGCTGGGACCATCTCTGGAAGATCTGTTCGACATGTGCGGTAGAAAGTTCAGCGTCAAGACGTGCTGCATGACCGCGAGACAAATGGTGCGTGAAAGGCGCTTTCCCTTCTGACCCTAGCTGTCTCGAGTTCAGACGATTCACGAGAAGAACTTAATTTACCGGGATATCAAGCCCGACAACTTCCTTATCGGTCGTCCACAGACCAAGGGTGCGAACACGATCCACGTCGTAGATTTCGGAATGGCCAAGCAATACCGCGATCCTAAGACGTGAGTCCGAAAGATAGCAATCCACTGACGTCAGTAAGCAACACATCCCATACCGAGAGCGAAAGAGCTTGAGCGGAACGGCGCGTTACATGTCCATCAACACGCATCTAGGCAGAGGTGAGCGTCTCGTCTCGTCAATGTGCCCGACAGCAAGGACCACCCATTACTCTACCTTGCTTCGCCTTAATCAATGCCGGTATCATGACTGTTTGACAAGTCTTCGGTCTCTCAGACCTGGCTATCCACCCCGAAAGCTCCTTCCTAGACACCGCTGACCCCAGAACAATCACGACGAGACGATCTCGAGGCGCTGGGCCACGTCTTCTTCTACTTCCTCCGCGGCGGTCTCCCGTGGCAAGGACTCAAGGCGGCGACCAACAAGCAAAAGTACGAGAAGATCGGAGAGAAGAAACAGACGACACCCATCCCCGAACTCGTCGAGGGCTATCCTCAAGAGTTTGCCATCTACCTCAACTATGTCCGCAAACTCACCTTCGACGAGACGCCCGATTACGACTTCTTGCGGGAACTGTTCGCGACCGCGATGAAAAATAATGGAGACGACGACGACGCGGTGTACGACTGGATGAAGTTGAACGACGGACAAGGATGGCAAAAGGTGGTGAGTGTTGGCGAGATGGCGAAATGAGTCTATTTGTTCTTCGCTGATGACAGACGGCGTCAGCCCCCGATGTGAGCCGAAGAGACACGCGATCGCGACAGGACAAGGAGTACAAAGACCGCATGGAACGATTACGAAATGGTGGCGTCCAGCCGTCCCCTCTCAAGGCGCGTAAATCGACCGCCAACTCTGCGCTGCCCAACGCTTCGAACCAGGCCATCGTTGGTGTCTCCGCTCCGAGCCCACTGCCCACTTCCCGCCGACAATCCGCTCAAGGCCACCCGTTCGCAAATGTCCATTCTGGAAATGCCGACACTTCGTACGACGCGTCCAACAGCGCTCACGTCCAATCTCAATCAGGCATACAACCCATCACCCCCATGACCGTCAATGGTCGAGCGGGCAACACGGCCGCCAACTCGCAACAAGTCGGCGAGGCGGATTACGGTCAACAAAAAGGCGGAAACGGGTTCCTCCGTTTCATTACCTGTGGCTGTGCGCGATAGATTGCCGCGCGGTGTTATTTCTGAACTTTGCTACGCTCATCCTCGCATCAGTACTCGACGACGCTTCTCTAATACTTCATCTGATCTGTTCCATAGTACCTCGGTTTTCGTATACCCATGAATAGGTTGTGGTTGCGCAACGTCGGCTAATCCAGTTTGCCCGCCGTGAAATCGGACTCATGCGGCATGTTTTGTCTTCTGCCTCTGGATCTCTTTTGTCTGCTTCTGGGTGCGTGAGTCTCAAACTCTGGCCTAGTATGCGAACGTCGGTCGCTGCAGCACCGTCAAAGCGATGTCAAGTCGGTACATAGCAAACCGTCGCTTGGTCGTGATTACAATAATGCTTCACGTAGCTTAGCGGAATAGCAACCCGGTCTCATCGAGTCCGAATCTCAATTCAGACCGGGCTTGCAAGGTAATGATGGACTCCCACGAGTTCGAATCCTGCATAGGCTACGATAAACAGGCAGAAAGTTGATCGGCGTGAAGAAGCTCGGAGCTGTTTCATTAAAGACTACGGTCGACGGCGAAGATGAGGACGCACGCCAGGAGACGACGGACTGCTACTATGCCCCGCGCTTGTGAGCTACCGTCATCTGCGAGCAGGCATGCATCACACTGTGCGACGTCCAGGTGTCAGGAATGCAAGATCCCACTCGCATGTGCATCAATCCGACCGCTCAATCCATATGCTGCATGTATGTGACTGTTGTACAGATTCTAATCCCGCCAAACCAAATCACCAACCTCGTCGCCACCGATCCAATCCCCAATCCCCATCCCCCTACGAGCTCTTCAGCGACGTCTCGCTCAACACCTTGAACGCCTCCTTGTACGCGTCCAACAGCGCCTTGACCCTCGTTCGTTCCGTCACCAAAGCCTCGTCTTCGAACAACAGCTCGGCAAAAAGATCTGGCTTGTACAAGCTCGTGACGAGACGTTGCTG
>Ga0308160_10003631_pt1 | contig 17230 bp, 17 predicted proteins | sample PhyFR1_FD_201036 | JGI IMG/M metagenome (GOLD analysis project Ga0308160, IMG submission 201036) | Phyllosphere microbial communities from UC Gill Tract Community Farm, Albany, California, United States - DLSLF.R1 | ecosystem: Host-associated > Plants > Phyllosphere > Unclassified | place: USA...
GCACGAAGGTGGCCTCGTCGCCGCCATGCGGATACCAGACCCCGGCCAGGCCCGAGAAGCGCGCCGTGGTGCAGATCTCGTTGACCGGCGTGTAGTATTCGACCCAAGGGTAGCGCGCCGCCACCGCGCCGGCGTATTCGGCCAGCAGGTCGGGGAAGGCGGGGTCGATCAGGCTGGTGTGGCGCGGGCCGCTGCCGTGGTGCACCAGGCCGACGATCGGGTTGACGCCAAGCGCGCGCAGGGCGCCCAGGCGTTCGTCGGGCCACGACCAGTCGGCTTTCTCGATGCCGTCCGGCGCGGTGCGCTCCCAGAGTACCGGGTAGCGTATGGCCTGTATGCCGAGCGAAGCAAAACGTTCGATGTCCTGCAGGCGACCGGCGTGGCCGTTGCGGTCCATCTGGCTGAAATAATTGTCGCGTACGCGGTTGACGGTACATTCGAGTCCGCCCCACAGGGCGAGTTCCGGCGCGCTGGCCGACTGGGAGTCGCGATGATTTGTCATGAAATCAAGACCTCTTATGAACACAGGCCCAAGCCTAATGGGCTGCCACAGGTGCTTGTGTGAAGTGGACCACATAATGGTGGCTTTTCGGACAAGTCCTACTTATTGTGGGTAACTTCCGCGATTCAGGCGCTCAACCGGATCTAACTGCCGACAAAACACCCTGAACCCGTGCATGTGCGCCATGATGGCGCCAAAGCGGCGAGAATCGCTTCAACACCGAAAAGCAAGCTGAGGAGGGTGGGCAATGTACATGGTCTATTGGACCGAACTGGATCAACAAGGCGCCGGCGCGCCGCAGTCGCAGGGCTTCGACACCAGCGAAATGGTGACGGCAATGGGTTTTATGGAGGACCTGCGCAAGCGCCAGCGCGGCGGCCAGGGTGTGTGCTTCATCACCATGTGTTCAGAGCATCCCGACGCGGTCGGCCATCCCGGGGTCGACGTCACCGGGCCGGATTACAACTGGAAGAAACGGCGAATTTAAGCGCGCGGCGTAGCGGAACATCGCTGCGCCGCCGAGCGTGGCACAATTGGCAATATGAATTCGAGCGAGAATCCAGCCAGTACTGTCCGCTATCGCCCGCAGTTGTCGAATGCGCGCGCCGACCTGACGCACGACGTGCTGGCGATCGACGAACGCGGTCGCCACTCGACGATTTCGATCCCGGCCGAACGTCCGCTCACGGTGTACGTCGACAAGCGCGAAATCGTCACCCTGATGACGCTGGGCGGCGCACCCGAGGCGCTGACGCTGGGCTACCTGCGCAACCAGCGCCTGGTGCGCTCGCTCGAGGATGTGGTCTCGATCCAGGTCGACTGGTCGGTCGACGCGGTCGCGGTCACCACCCGCCACGGCGTCGCCGACGTCGAGGCGCGCACCGCCAGGAAGGTGGTCACCACCGGCTGCGGCCAGGGTTCGGTGTTCGGCGGCCTGATGGACGAAGTCGACAGCATCGCCTTGCCGCCCGAGGCGCGCCTGGCGCAATCGACCGTCTACGCCATCGTCGAGAAAATCCGCAGCCAGCAATCGGTGTATAAACAGGCCGGTTCGGTGCATGGCTGCGCCCTGTTTGCGCACGACGGGCAACTGCTGTATTTCGTCGAGGACGTGGGGCGCCACAATGCGGTCGACGCCATCGCCGGCCTGATGTGGCTCGACGCGCTCGAGGGCGCGGACAAGGTGTTCTACACCACCGGGCGGCTGACCTCCGAAATGGTGATCAAGGGCGCGCAGATGGGGATTCCGTTCTTGCTGTCGCGCTCGGGCACGACCCAGATGGGGCACCGGGTGGCGGGGCAGGTCGGCATGTCGCTGCTGGCGCGCTGCAGCGGGCGCCACTTCTTGCTGCTGGCCGGGCACGAACGCATGGTGTTCGAGCCGCACCTGCCACAGCTGCAAGACCTGGCCCCGCTGCGGCCGACGCCGGCCCCCGGGCTCAATCCACGCCCGGCCTGATGGGATTACTCGACGCCACCAGGCACGCGTTCGCGCTGCTGTTCAGCGGCGACGCGGCGCTGTGGCACATCGTCTGGGTCTCGCTCAAGACCAGCCTTCTGGGCCTGCTGTTTGCCACCCCGCCGGCGGTGCTGCTGGGCTACCTGATCGCGATGCACCGCTTTCCCGGGCGCCGCATCGCGGTCTGGCTGGCGCAGGCCGCGCTGTCGCTGCCGACTGTGCTGATCGGTCTTTTGCTGTACTTGCTGCTGTCGCGGCGCGGACCGATGGGCGGCCTCGAATGGCTGTTCTCGCAGCCGGGCATCGTGCTCGGGCAGATGATCATTGGCCTGCCGGTGCTGCTGGCCTTCACGCTGGCGGCGGTGCAGGCGCTCGACCCGCGCTACGCCGAGACCGCGCTGGCGCATGGCGCCTCGACCTGGCGCGTGATGCGCACCGTGCTGCACGAAGCGCGCTACGGCGTGATGGCGGCCGTGATCAGCGGCTTCGGGCGCGTGATCTCGGAAGTCGGCTGCGCCCTGATGGTGGGCGGGAACATCGAAGGCCAGACCCGCACCATCACCACCGCCATCGCGCTCGAGACCAGCAAGGGCGAATTCGCGCAGGGGATCGCGCTGGGCATCGTGCTGGTGTCGATTGCGCTGCTGATGAACGGCGCGCTGGTGGTGCTGCAGGGCGAGGCGCATAACCCGGGAGCGCGGCTGTGAACGCGGGCGTGGCCGCGCCGCTGCTGTCGGTGCACGGCCTGCGCAAGGCCTACGGCGAGCGCCTGCTGTTCGACATCGCGCGCCTCGACATCGAGCCTGGCAGCGCGTATGTGCTCACCGGCGCCAACGGCACCGGCAAGAGCACGCTGCTGCGCATGCTCGGTGGCCTGGAACGTTGCGGCGCCTGCGCCGTCGAACTGGATGGGCGGCGCCTGCCGCTGTACCCGTATCCACAAGTGTTGCGACGCGCGGTGGTGTACGTGCACCAGCATCCGATCATGTTCTCGACCAGCGTCGGCCACAACATCGCGTACGGCCTGCTGGCGCGCGGCGTCAATGGCCACGCTGCGCGGCCAATGGTGGAAGAGGCGATGGCATGGGCCGGCGTGGCCCACCTGCGCCACAGCGATCCGGCGCGCCTGTCGGGCGGCGAGAAGCAGCGCGTGGCGCTGGCGCGCGCGCGCCTGCTGCAACCGCGCCTGCTGCTGCTCGATGAACCCACCGCCAATCTGGACGGGCAGGCGCGCGAACAGGTGATCGCGTTGATTCCGACCCTGCTCGAACAGGGCCGCAGCGTGGTGATGGCCTGCCACGACCGTGACCTGATCGGCCTGCCCGGCGTGCGGCGCCTGAAGCTGCGCGACGGCCGTCTCGAAACACGTTAGATTTGAAGTGCACTTAAACCAGGCAACTACACCAGGGAGAAAACCATGCAACGCCGTCCACTGCTCGCTATCCTGCTGTCCACCATGTTTGCTGCGCCGCTGGCGCTGGCCCAATCTGCGCCGCAGACGATCCGCCTGTCGACCACGACCAGCACCGAAAATTCGGGCCTGCTCAAGCACCTGCTGCCGGCGTTCGAGGCCAGCACCAACAGCAAGGTCAATGTGATTTCGGTCGGCACCGGCAAGGCGCTCGAGCTGGGCAAGAACGGCGACGTCGACGTGACCCTGGTGCATGCGCGCGAGCTCGAAGACAAGTTCGTGGCCGAGGGCTGGGGCATCGACCGCCGCGACGTGATGTACAACGACTTCATCGTGGTCGGCCCGGACGCCGATCCGGCAAAAATCAAGGGCTCGAAAGACGTGGTCGACGCCTTCAAGCGCATCGCATCGAGCAAGGTGCGCTTCATTTCGCGTGGCGACAATTCAGGTACCGACGTGATGGAGAAGGGCTACTGGACCCAGGCCGCGGCCAGGCCGCAAGGCGCCAACTACGTGTCGGCAGGCCTGGGCATGGGCGAGGTGCTGAACATGGCGGCCGAGATGCGCGCGTACACGCTGACCGACCGCGCCACCTACGGCGCCTACAAGGCCAGGACCGGGCTGGCCGTCATGGTCGAAGGCGACAAGCGGATGGTCAACCCGTACGGGATCATCGCGGTCAATCCGGCCAAGCATCCAGGCGTCAACTACAAGGGCGCCAAGCAGCTGATCGAGTGGATCGTGTCGCCCGAAGGCCAGGCGCGCATCGCCTCGTTCAAGCCGGCCGGCGAGCAGCTGTTCTTCCCGTCGGCGCGCTAGCACCCGGTTCGGGTTGATCTAGGCCTGCACCGGCCTTGGCGCCGGCACCGCCACTGGCTGATCCGCGTGCAGGACGAACTCCACCTTCTGGCTGGCCTCGGCGATGTGGCTCACCAGTGCATGGATCAGCGTTGCCAGCCCGGCCATCTCAAGACCTTCTTCCATCATCACCAGGCAGTTGTACACCAGCGTGTCGCCATGGAGCGCGTGGTGTTTGCCGTTAATGAGTTCCATGCCGATGCAGCCACCAAGGAACAGTGCGCCGGCGGTGAGCAGGCGGCGGCGGGTGGCGGCCGGCAGACGGAACAAGAACCTGAAGAAGAACAGCGTCGCCAGCAGCACGGCGCCCAATGCCGGCAGCACCCAGGCGTAGTGAAGGTAGCCCAGGTCGCGTCCACCCAGCAGCGAGCGCATTGGTACGGTCATTTTTTCGTGCACCTGGAACGCCTCGTCATAGGCCAGGAACAGGAAGCCTGCGGCCAGCACGAACCAGTAGCGCGTATCGATGCTGGCGTGGTGTTTGGCGTCGAGCGCGATGATGAAGAACAGCACAGAGCCGAACAGCGCCATGAACACCGAGAAGAAGGTGGGCAGGTTGCCTTCGGTGTCGACATCGAACAGCGGCACCAGTCCCATTACGTAGTCGTGGTCAAAGCCGAAGCGGAAGATCAACCCGACCGCGTTGGCGCACAGCAGACAAACGATGATGGTGCCAAGGATGTGGGCGAACGAACGCGGGCTGCCGCTGAAATGGAACGATTGCATAGTCTCTCTCTCGTGTTGTTCTGGCTCTCGCTGCGCCGTCCGTCGTCATCGCGGCGTTGGAAAGGCGCAGGATGACATGAAGGATGACGGCAAGATGACATTTGTGTGACACGAGACTACGTTATCGATGTTCTAAATGCAATAGTTATTTAACAATAGAAATATATTTTTATTAATTCTGGACGGATGAGTCAAAAAAGCAACAACAGGTATTGTCAGTTGAAAAAAAACGTCCCCGTGCGGCCTTGGCCGGACGGGGCAACAACTACTTACGCGGACAACTTACACCGCTGGCGGATCGGTTTCACGCGCATACACGCGGTGCCCGGCCAGCGCCGTCTTGAACGCATCGAGCGCCATCTCGGCATTCTTGGCGTCGCCCAGGATCAGGCCCGGATCGGCCGAACCGTCCGGCAGCGTCTGCGGCAGCATCGCCTTCGACACCAGGTTCGAGCCGGCGCCATACACCAGGATTGGCTTGCCGTGACGGTACTGCTCGCGCAGGAAGTCGATCACCAGTGCATTGCGCGCCAGTGCTTCGCTCGACGCGGCGCCATCCGGCACGATCACGCCGTCATACATCACCGACGGGCCGGCTTCGACCGAGATCTCGACATCGAGCTTGTCGCCATCGGCGCTGGCAACCTTGCCCAGCATATTGCCGACCAGGCGCGGCACCGCACCGTCCTTGAGCAGGCTGGCGTAGATCTTTCCGGCCGAAGCACCATCAACACCCGAACCGACCAGCACCGCAACCCGGCGGCCCTTGACGCCGGTCTGGCCAGGGTGGCTCAGGATCGACAGGGTCGGCGACAGTTCATAGGTCGGGATCGGTGCATCGGTCGCCAGTGGCAGCGGGGCCGGCACGTCCATGCCCAGGCCTTCGGCCACGCGGCTCACCAGCACGTCGTTGACGTTGGCCAGCAGCGCCAGCATGCGTTCGCGCACGGCCGGGGTTTGCACCCGGGTCAGCTCGAAGCGGAAGGCGTTGACGATGTGGTTCTGCTCGGCCGGCGACTGGCTCAGCCAGAACAGGCGCGCCTGCGAGTAGTGGTCGGCAAACATTTCCGGCTTGCCGCGCACCTTGTCTTCGACCACCTGGCGCTCGGGGAAGCTGGTAAAGCCTGCCGTGCCGGCCTGGTACGGGACGCCGCCGCCCAGCGAGTTCGGCTCATAGTTCACGCGGCCGCGGTTGATGGCCTGGCGGTGCATGCCGTCGCGCTGGTTGTTCTGGATCTGCACGATCGGCGAGTTGATCGGGATCTCGTGGAAGTTCGGGCCGCCCAGGCGGGTCAGCTGGGTATCCTGGTACGAGAAGTTACGGCCTTGCAGCAGCGGATCGTTCGAGAAATCGATGCCCGGCACCACGTGCGAGGTGCAGAAGGCAACCTGCTCGGTCTCGGCAAAGAAGTTGTCCGGGTTACGGTCGAGCACCATCTTGCCGACTGGGGTCAGCGGCACCAGCTCTTCCGGCACGATCTTGGTCGGATCCAGGATGTCGAAGGCGAAGCTGGCAGCCTGTTCTTCGGTAAAGATCTGCAGGCCCAGTTCCCACTCTGGGAAATTACCGGCTTCGATCGCTTCCCACAGGTCGCGGCGGTGGAAGTCAGGGTCGGCGCCCGAGATGCGCACCGCTTCGTCCCACACCAGCGAGTGGGTGCCTTGCTTCGGCGTCCAGTGGAACTTGACGAAGCGCGCTTCGCCCTGGGCATTGATCAGGCGGAAGGTGTGCACGCCGAAGCCCTGCATGGTGCGGTAGCTGCGCGGGATGGCGCGGTCCGACATGGTCCACATCAGCATGTGCGCGATTTCTGGCGACAGCGATGCGAAATCCCAGAACGTGTCGTGGGCGGTGGCCGCCTGCGGCATGGCGTGGTGCGGTTCCGGCTTGGCGGCGTGCACCAGGTCGGGGAACTTCATCGCGTCCTGGATGAAGAACACCGGCATGTTGTTACCCACCAGATCCCAGTTGCCTTCTTCGGTATAGAACTTGACGGCGAAGCCGCGCACGTCGCGCGCAGTGTCGGTCGAGCCGCGTTCACCGGCCACGGTCGAGAAGCGCACGAATACCGGGGTGCGCTTGCCCTTTTTCGAGAACGGCACGGCGCGCGTCAGTTCGCCGAAATTGTCGTACGCTTCGAAGTAGCCGTGGGCGGCCGAACCGCGTGCGTGCACCACGCGCTCAGGGATGCGCTCGTGGTCGAAATGGCTGATCTTTTCGCGCAGGATGAAGTCTTCCAGCAGGGTCGGGCCACGCAGACCGGCCTTGAGCGAATGCTGGTTGTCGGCGACAGGCACACCCTGGTTGGTGGTCAGGACGCGCTCGGCCGGATCAACACGCACGCGGTCGAGCGGATCGACCGTCGGGTTTTCGCCTTTCGGCGGATTGCCGTCACCGACCTTGTCGTTGGCGATGATTTCGCTGCTGGTGCTGCCGGTGGCCGCATGGGTCGATGGTTTATAGGTCTCGCCTTCGGTGGGCGTGCGCGCGGCGTCGCCGTACTCGCTGGCCTTGGTGGCGTTGGACGGGCGCGCGGCAGCCAGGTTCTGTTCGGACGGAATCTTGTCGAGCAGGCGGTCGGCGACCGGATTGCTCACGCCCAGGCTTTGCGGCGGCGTGGCGCCGGATGGGCCGGCAACGGTGCTCAGGATCGAGCCGGCGCCTGCGACGGTGCTGGGTTTCTTCGGAGTAGCCATATTTGTCCTTGCTATGTGGGTTTGAAAAGTGTCCAAGACAACATAGCTCAGCATGTATAGATGGCAATGTGAGTTCACGCACGGTTGGGCTATAAAGGCACTAAATTATTCCTATTGGGGCGATAGCAAATAATTATGCTCAGGCTTATCGCATGAAGTGATGTTACTTAGGCATGGTTGCGCTGCGCAAGTTGGTGCGGGCGCGTTGTTCGAGCTGTTGGTGCAGGAGGGGCGTGGTGTAGATGCTCGGACGTTCGAGGAAGCCAAGCAAGACAGCGCGACGCTTGTCGGCGTAGACCTCTGGCGCGACCCAGGCGTATTCGGCGCGGATCTGGGATTCGTATTCGGCGAAGCGTGATGCGGGCGCGCCGAGGATGGCCAGGTCGATGTCGATGAGCAGGGCGGTATCGGGATCGGGATCGGGATCTGCGCCGGCAGGCACGGCGGCGCCGTGGCGGGTGGCCATGATCAGGTCGTGGATGCGGCGCACGCTTTGCGCTTCGAGTCCGGCGGCGTGCAAGGCTTCATGCGCCCAGCGCGCCGAGCGTTCCTCATTGTCGTGGGCGCGCACATCGTAGACCGCGTCGTGGAGCCAGAGTGCGAGTTCGATTTCATGCGGGTGCTGCGCTGTATGGCGCAGGGTGTCGAACAGGGCCAGGCATTCGTCGAGATGCTGCAGCGTGTGAAGTGGCGTTGAGGTTCGCGCCATGCGATTAGCAGCGGCGCCAATAGTTCGGAAGATGGCGCCGGCGTCAGGTGCGACCAAAGAGTATTCCAGCGCTTCGTCAGCCTTGCCATCGTCCTGGCTTGATCCATTTGCGCTCCGTATCGCGTTGCTCTACCGGCGTACGATTCGATCCGGCGCTTACGTGGTGGCGTGCCTCTCCAGCTACATCAAAATCACATCATACTGCTCCTGCGGATACCCCTTCTCCACCTGCAGCGAAATGCGCTTGCCGATAAAGTCCCCCAGCATCGCCAGATGCTGCGACTCTTCTTCCAGGAACATATCGATCACTTCCTGCGAAGCGACGATGCGGAATTCGCGCGGGTTGAACTGCTTGGCTTCACGCAGCAGTTCGCGCAGGATTTCGTAGCAGATGGTGCGGCTGGTCTTGACTTGACCCTTGCCGGCGCACGCCGGGCAGGGCTCGCAGAGGATGTGGGCGAGCGACTCGCGCGTGCGCTTTCGCGTCATCTCGACCAGGCCCAGCGCCGAGAAGCTGCTCACCGAGACCTTGGTGCGGTCGCGCGCCAGCGTTTTCTTCAGCTCGGCCAGCACCTGGTTGCGGTGCTCGTTGTTCTCCATGTCGATGAAGTCGAGGATGATGATGCCGCCCAGGTTGCGCAGGCGCAGCTGGCGGGCGATGGCGTGCGCCGCTTCCAGGTTGGTCTTGAAGATGGTGTCGGCGAAGTTGCGCCCACCCACGTAGCCGCCGGTATTGACGTCGATGGTGGTCATCGCCTCGGTCTGGTCGACGATCAGGTAGCCGCCTGATTTGAGGTCGACGCGGCGGCCCAGCGCGCGCAGGATTTCTTCTTCCACGCCGTACAGGTCGAACAGCGGCCGCTCTCCGGTGTAGTGCGCCATGCGCGAGAGCACGCTCGGGGTGTAGACCTGGGCAAACTCGACCAGTTTCAGGAAATTTTCGCGCGAGTCGACCTGGATGCTGGCCGTTTCGTCGTGCACGAAGTCGCGCAGCACGCGCTGGGCCAGGCTCAGGTCCTGGTACAGCAGCGTGGTCGGGGGCAGGGTGCGCGCGCCGGTGACGATCGCGCCCCAGGTCTTGCGCAGGTAGTCGACGTCGGCGGCCAGGTCGTCGCTCGAGGCTTCCTCGGCCTGGGTGCGCACGATGTAGCCGCCTTTTTCGTCAGCCGGCAGCATGCTCTGCAGCTTGGCGCGCAATTGTTCGCGGTCGGCTTCTTTTTCAATCTTTTGCGAGATGCCGATGTGGTGGTCTTGCGGCAGGTACACCAGCATGCGGCCGGCGATCGAGATCTGGGTCGACAGGCGCGCGCCCTTGGTGCCGATCGGGTCCTTGATCACCTGCACCGTGAGCACCTGGCCGTCGAACAGCAGTTTTTCGATCGGGGCCGGCGGCGCATTGCTGCCGTCGTGGGGACGCGCTTCCCAGATGTCGGCCACGTGCAGGAAGGCGGCGCGTTCAAGGCCGATGTCGATGAAGGCCGATTGCATGCCCGGCAGCACGCGCACCACCTTGCCGAGATAAACATTCCCCGCCAACCCGCGCGTCAGCGTGCGCTCGATATGCAGTTCTTGCACCGCACCCTGCAGGACCAGCGCGACGCGCGTTTCCTGGGGTGTGATGTTGATGAGGATGTCTTCGTTCATGGACCCGGCCGCGCGTATTGTTCAGGGTGACAATGATACACGCTGGGCTGTGGCCTGCGGGGCGATGGCCCGACGTTAGATGGTGAGTCCGGCCTTGCGCAGCAGATTCGCGGTCTCGAACAGCGGCAAGCCCATGATCCCGGAATGGCTGCCTTCGATATGCTCGATGAACAGTGCCGCCGGGCCCTGGATGCCGTAGCCGCCGGCCTTGTCGTAGGGTTCGCCCGTGGCGCAGTAGGCGCGGATCTGGGCCGGGCTGAGCTCGGCAAAACGCACGTTGGACACCTGCGTGATCTGCTCCGAGACGCGCTCGGCGTGCACCGCAACCGAGGTCAGCACCTGGTGGGTGCGACCCGACAGGCGCTCGAGCATGGCGACTGCTTCTCGGTTATCGGCCGGCTTGCCCAGGATCTCGCCGTCGATGGTGACGGTGGTGTCGGCCGTGAGTACCGGACGCAGCGGCTGGCGTCGTTGCAGCAGCAGGTTGAAGGCGAACGCGCCTTTTTCTCGGGCCACGCGCGCCACGTAGTCGTGCACGTTTTCGTCGGGCCAGACGTCTTCGCTGACGTCGACTGCGCGGCCGGGATCGCTGCGCAGCAGCATCAGATCGAAATCGACACCGATCTGGCGCAGCAGTTCACGTCGGCGCGGGCTCTTTGAGGCAAGATAAATTCTGTTGTGCTTGTGTTTCATCGACAGTGGACACGGGATTCAGACGCGGTGGTACGGATGGTTCTGGGTAATTGACCAGGCTCGATACAATTGTTCCGCTAGCATGACACGGACCATGCCGTGTGGCAATGTCATACTTGAGATACGGATCAGCCCTTCGGCGCGCGCCTTGAGTTCAGGGTCGAGCCCGTCGGCGCCGCCGATCAGGAACGCCGTGTCGCGGCCGTCACGCTGCCAGGTTTCCAGCTGCTGCGACAACCCGACACTGGTCAGGTCCTTGCCGCGCTCGTCGAGCGCAATGATGCGTACGCCTTTCGGCAGCACCGCCTCGATGCGCTCGCGTTCGAGCGCCATCGCGGTGGCGGCCGTCTTGCTGCCCGAACGTTCGACCGGCTTGATTTCCTTGAGCACGATGCGCAGCTCGGGCGGCATGCGCTTGGTGTACTCGGAAAAGCCGGACTCGATCCAGGCCGGCATCTTGTGCCCGACCGCGGCAATGATCAGCTGCATGAAGCGTGCCCGAACAAATTACTCGTCGGTCTTCTTGATGCGGCGAATCACCTTTTTCACTGGTGCTGCCTCGGCCGGGGCTGCCGGTGCGGCTGCCTTGGTGGCGCGCTTCGGTGGTTTCGCCTTGGTCGCTTCGACGGCCGCCGTTTCGCTCTTGCTTGGCGCGACCTTCACGGTCTTGCCGGTCGGGACAGCAGCTTTCTTGGCGGCCGGCTTCCTGGCGGCGCTGCCGGTAGCGGCGGTCTTGGAGGCGGCGGTGGCGCGCTTGGCGGCAGGCTTGCGCTCGTTGACCGGCTTGGCGTCGACCTGCGCCTGGTTGGCGGCCAGGTGCTTCGACTTGACCTTCGGCTCGTCGGCTTCAAGGCCTTCGGCGGTCGACTTGCGCTTGGCGGCGCCCAGCTTGACCGGCTTCTCGCCCCAGATTTCTTCGAGGCGGTAGTACTGGCGAATCGCCGGCTGCATGATGTGCACGATCATGTCGCCCAGGTCGACCAGCACCCATTCGCCGGTGTCTTCACCTTCCATGCCGATGACGTCGCCGCCGGCGGCCTTGACCTTGTCGCGCACCGAAGCGGCCAGCGCTTTGGTCTGGCGGTTCGAAGTGCCCGAGACCACCGCGATGCGGTCGAACAGACTGGTCAGGTGAGTGGTGTCGAACAGGGTGATTTCCTGGCCTTTGACGTCTTCGAGGGCGTCGACGACCAGCGTTTGCAGTTTCTTGATATCCATTAGCTTTTGTACAGGTTATGTTGTTGAATGTAGTCTAGCACTTGCGTCGGTACGAGCGCGCTCACGTCCTCGCTCGTGCCGGTGTGCAAAGCCTCGCGGATACGGGTGGCCGATATATCGACCGCCAGCGTCTGCGCGAGGCAGACTTTGCCGTGCGGCGTGATGCGCACGGCGTCGGGCGTTGCAAGCCGCGCCGACAGTTCTTGCGCCACCATCGGTGGCAATCTTTCCAGGTCGAGCGTGTAGCCGGGGCGCGTCGCCACGCCCAGGTTGGCCAGCTCGAACAGCGTGCGCCACTCGCGCCAGGTATCGAGCCGCCCCAACTGATCGGCGCCCATCAGGAACACGATCGATGCCCGCTCGCCGAGCTCGGCGCGCATGGCGCGCAGCGTCTCGACGCTGTAGGTCGGCGTGGCGCGTTCGATTTCCTGGACGTCGATCGTCACCGGCAGCGTGGCGCCGGCGAAGGCCAGCTCGAGCATCGCAATGCGATCCTCGTCACTCGCCTGCAAGGCCTGCTTCTGCCACGGCTGGCCGGCCGGCAGCAGGCGCAGCGCAGCGGGGCGCAGCAGCTCGCCAAACAGCGCGCCCAGCGCCACGTGGCCGCGATGCACCGGATCGAAGCTGCCGCCCAGCACGGCGACGCAGGCGGACTGGTCCGGCGTGCCGGTCGCCATGCTCAAGCGGCCAGCCAGTCCCGGTGCACCAGGAAGTCGGAATACAGCTGCGCTTCCGGGCTGCCAGGCTGCGGCTGCCAGTCATAGCGCCATTTGACGATCGGCGGCATCGACATCAGGATCGCTTCGGTGCGTCCGCCCGACTGCAGGCCGAACAGGGTGCCGCGGTCCCATACCAGGTTGAACTCGACATAGCGGCCCCGGCGGTATGCCTGGAAGTCGCGCTCGCGTTCGCCATATGGCTGGTCCTTGCGCGCGTTGATGATCGGCAGGTAGGCAGTCAGGAAACTGTTGCCCACGCTTTGCATCATGGCGTACGCATCGTCGAACGGCGCTTCGTTGAAATCGTCGAAGAAGATGCCGCCCACGCCGCGCGGTTCCTTGCGGTGCTTCAGGTAAAAATAGTCGTCGCACCAGGTCTTGAAACGCGCGTGCAGCGTGTCGCCGAACGGCGCCAGCGCATCGTGGCAGCTCTGGTGAAAGTGGCGCACGTCGTCATGGTTGCCGTAGTACGGCGTCAGGTCGATGCCGCCGCCGAACCACCAGACCGGGTCCTTGCCCGGCGCGGTGGCTTCGAAAAAGCGCACGTTCATGTGCACCGTCGGCGCATACGGATTACGCGGATGCAGCACCAGCGACACGCCCATCGCTTCCCACGCGCGGCCCGCCAGTTCAGGGCGCACGGCGGTGGCCGACGGCGGCAGGGTGGCGCCCGTCACATGCGAAAAATTCACGCCGCCACGTTCGAACACATTGCCTTCTTCGATCAGGCGCGAGATGCCGCCGCCACCTTCCGGCCGTTCCCAGCTGTCGCGCAGGAACGGCTTGCCGTCGACCTGTTCAAGGGCGGCGACGATGCGTGCCTGGAGTTCGAGCAGCCAGGCTTTGACGGCGGTGGGGTTGGGGACGGACATGCGTGAGATCGAGTGGAACGAAAAAGAGGCCAGATTGTACACCTGGCCTTCGAGGTTGATACCATTTGCCGATGATCGCCTGCAAGCAGGCGCGGCAACTGGCCCGGCTACAGGCCACCTTGCCAGCGCGCGCCGGCGCTTTACTTCAGGCCGCGCCAGCCAATGTCACGGCGGTACTGCGCGCCATTGAAGTGGATTTTTTCAACCGTTTCATAGGCCTGCTTCTGCGCCATCTTGACGCTGTCGCCCAGGCCCACCACGCACAGCACGCGTCCGCCGCTGGTCTGCAGCGTGGCGCCGACCTGGCGGGTGCCGGCGTGGAAGGTGATGCATTCCGGCGTTTCAGCCGGGATGCCGTCGATGACGTCGCCCTTGCGCGGGTCTTCCGGATAGCCGGCCGCGGCCAGCACCACGCCCACCGCGGTGCGCCGGTCCCATTCGAGTTCGACCGTGTCGAGGGTGCCGTTGCAGGCGTGCTCGAGCACAGTGGCGAAGTCGCTCTTCAGGCGCGCCATGATCGGCTGGGTTTCCGGGTCGCCCATGCGGCAATTGAATTCGAGCGTGCGCGGGTTGCCGTCAACGTCGATCATCAGGCCGGCGTACAGGAAGCCGGTGAACACGATGCCATCGCGCGCCATGCCCTGGATGGTCGGGTTGATGATCTCGCGCATCACGCGCGCATGCATCGACGGGGTCACGATCGGCGCCGGCGAATAGGCGCCCATGCCGCCCGTGTTCGGGCCCTGGTCCTGGTCCTTCAGGCGTTTGTGGTCCTGGCTGGTGGCCAGCGCCAGCACGTTCTTGCCGTCGCACATGACGATGAAGCTGGCTTCTTCGCCGGCCAGGAATTCTTCGATCACGATGCGCGCGCCGGCGTCGCCGAACGCGTTCTCGGACAGCATATGGTCGACCGCCGCGTGCGCTTCTTCAAGCGACATCGCCACCACCACGCCCTTGCCGGCGGCCAGGCCATCGGCCTTGATCACGATCGGGGCGCCGTTGGCGTCGATGTAGGCATGCGCCTGGGCCACATCCGAGAAGGTCTCGTACTTTGCCGTCGGAATGCCGTGGCGCTGCATGAAGGACTTGGCGAAATCCTTCGAGCTTTCGAGCTGCGCAGCTTCGCGGGTGGGGCCGAAGATCTTCAGGCCGCGCGCGCGGAACAGGTTCACGATGCCGGCCGCCAGCGGTACTTCCGGGCCGACCAGGGTCAGCGCCACGCCTTCGGCCACGACGAACTCGGCCAGCGCCTGCGGATCGGTGATCTGCACCGTGACCAGGCGCGCATCGCGCTCGGTGCCGCCATTGCCCGGCGCGATGAACACCGTCTGCGCACGTTCCGATTGGGCCAGTTTCCACGCCAGCGCGTGTTCGCGGCCGCCCGAGCCGACTACCAGGATTTTCATATGCGACCCAATTATTCTTCGATGACGGCGTTGGTGAATACTTCCTGGACGTCGTCCAGGTTTTCCAGCGCGTCGAGCAGTTTCTGCATCTTGAGCGCGTCGTCGCCGGTGAACACGGTTTCGGTGGCCGGTTTCATGATGACTTCGGCCACTTCGGCCTTGAAGCCAGCCGCTTCCAGCGCTTCCTTGACACTGGCGAAGGCGTGCGGATCGCACAGCACTTCGAAGCCGCCTTCATCGTCGGCGGCGACGTCGTCGGCGCCGGCTTCGAGCGCCGCTTCCATCAGCTTGTCTTCTTCGATGCCCGGTGCAAACAGGAACTGGCCGGTGTGCTGGAACATGAACGCGACCGAGCCTTCGGTGCCCATATTGCCGCCGAACTTGCTGAAGGCGTGGCGCACTTCGGCCACGGTACGCACGCGGTTGTCGGTCAGGCAGTCGACGATGATCGCCGCGCCGCCAATGCCATAGCCTTCGTAGCGCACTTCTTCATAGTTCACGCCCTCGAGTTCGCCCGAACCGCGCTGGATCGCGCGCGTGACGTTGTCTTTTGGCATGTTGGCATCGGCCGCTTTTTCGACCGCCAGGCGCAGGCGCGGGTTGGACGGGATGTCGCTGCCACCCATGCGCGCCGCCACGGTAATTTCCTTGATCAGGCGCGTCCAGATCTTGCCGCGCTTGGCATCAGTAGCGGCTTTCTTGTGCTTGATATTGGCCCATTTGCTGTGTCCAGCCATGTCGAAAATCCTTAGACGGTATTCAAGAGTGGCCGACATTCTAGCATAGCGCACCTTGCCAAAATCGCCTGCAATGCGTCATCGAAACAATACTCTGGCGGCCATTGCGGGCGGCGTCGCGCCGGCGCTTGTTCTTGGCCGGTCGGTGGATGCGGTATGCTTGGCGCTCCCGTCCTGACCAGACTTTTCATCGCCCCCACATGATCGCTACTACAGCCCAGACTGCCCCTGTTTCGACCCTGCCGCGCATTGCACTGATCGCCCACGACAAGAAGAAGGACGACATGATCTCGCTCGCCGCCGAGTACCTCGACTTTCTCAAGGGCTGCACGCTGTCGGCCACCGGCACCACCGGGGGACGCTTGATCAATGAATTGGGGCTCGTGGTCGAGCGCAAGCATTCCGGCCCGGTCGGCGGCGACCTGCAGATCGGCGCCCAGCTGGTCGACGGCCTGATCGATTGCGTGATCTTCCTGCGCGACCCGATGACGCCGCAGCCGCACGAACCCGACATCAACGCCCTGGTGCGCGCCTGCGACGTGCACAACGTGCCGTGCGCCACCAATGTCTCGACCGCGCGCCTGGTGTTGTCGCAACTGGTCGCCAGCTTCAACGCGCGCTAAATTTTCAGTCCAAAAAAGGAGCATGCCATGCGCGCCAAAGCGATCCGGTTCGCCGCCACCGGTGGGCCTGAAGTCCTGGAATACGTCGACGTCGAAGTCGCCTCGCCCGGCCCCGGCGAGGCGCTGGTGCGCCAGCACGCGATCGGCCTGAACTTCATCGATGTGTATTACCGCACCGGCCTGTACCCGCAAGCGCTGCCGTCCGGCCTGGGCCGCGAAGGCGCGGGCGTGGTCGAGGCGGTGGGCGAGGGCGTGACGCACCTGCAGCCGGGCGACCGGGTCGCCTACGCTGGCGGACCGAACGGCGCCTATGCCGAACTGCGCACGATGCCGGCCGACGTGCTGGTGCGCCTGCCGGATGGGATCGAATTCGAGACCGCAGCAGCCATGATGCTGCAGGGCCTGACCGTGCAGTACCTGCTGCGCAGCACCTATCCGGTCAAGGCTGGCGAGACCATCCTGTTCCATGCGGCCGCCGGTGGCGTCGGCCTGATTGCCTGCCAGTGGGCGCGCGCCCTTGGCGTCGAACTGATCGGCACCGTGGGTTCGCAGGAGAAAGGCGCGCTGGCGCTGGCGCACGGCGCGGCCCACGTGATCGATTATTCCAGCGAAGACATCGCGGCGCGGGTGCGCGCCATCACTGGTGGTAAAGGGGTGCCGGTGGTGTATGACTCGGTTGGCAAGGACACCTTTGCCGCCTCGCTGGCGAGCCTGGCGCGGCGCGGCCTGATGGTCAGCTTCGGCAATGCGTCCGGCCCGGTGGATCCGGTGGCGCCGGGCGAACTGTCGAAGCACGGCTCGTTGTACCTGACCCGGCCGACGCTGGGCGACTACATGTCGACCCGCGCAGAACTCGAGGCGATGGCGGCCGACCTGTTCGGGATGGTCACGAGCGGCAAGGTGAAGGTCGAGGTGCGCCAGCGTTTCCCGCTGGCCCAGGTGGCCGAGGCCCATCA
>Ga0308160_10003632_pt1 | contig 17227 bp, 19 predicted proteins | sample PhyFR1_FD_201036 | JGI IMG/M metagenome (GOLD analysis project Ga0308160, IMG submission 201036) | Phyllosphere microbial communities from UC Gill Tract Community Farm, Albany, California, United States - DLSLF.R1 | ecosystem: Host-associated > Plants > Phyllosphere > Unclassified | place: USA...
GTTACGCTAGACGGCAATGAATGAGAAGAGACGCTGAATGGGGAAAAGCGAAGGAGGTGGAAACAGGTTTCTTGTTCGAGTAAAGGTTACGTTCTCTGCATGTAGTTGTAGTGTGGTGTACTCTCCCGGTCTCTCTCTTTCTTTCTCGTTCAATGTCCTCGGAAGAAGTTGTCGAAACAAACGACATATGTATTCTCTTGTAAAATTCTGAATTTTCGAAATCTCAAGCGATGAATCCTACTGTGCCAAACTCTGCCCTCAACTTGGATACTCGTAGCCGGCTTGACGCATGACAGCAAGGAAACTAGCGAGTGATTCCTCTTCGAATTTCTGTTCGTGTTCAGGACGAGTTGGGAAAAATTCATTCGCATCTTGGTCGATAGGGATTCGTTTCGACGGGTGAGAAGGATCACGAGCGCAGCAGAAGAGACGAGTAGTACCGATACGACGATATCCAGCCTACAAATCGAACGAATGAGTACGAGTTATGACAACGAGAGAGTGGAAGTTAAGCTTTACGCGGCGAAGAAAAGGATTTATACGATTATTGACAATATGATCCCATTCTTGTTGACCGAGACGATCTATTTCCTTCTGGTCGGTAACGTGAGAGGACTCGAAGTCGGTGAGTTCTTCAGGGAGCGGAGCAGGGAAAGCGATGAGGAAGTTGATGTCTTCGAGTCCAGTTTTCTGGTCAACGATGCGTTAAGAGATGAGCACACAGCATTCGCGAAGAATAACGAGGAGAGATTAATCACGGGAAGCTTCTCTTTGACCTTCCAGAGCTGTTCGAGCGCCCAAGTTCCGATTCCTCGATTGCGATACTCCTTCTGAATGACGATACTCTCGAGATAACAGATAGGCGATACGTCGAATTCATCACCCCATACTCCAGTACCTTCCGTCAAGAACTTGTCCTTGAATTCACCATCTTCGTCGTATAGTTGAGTCGCGATGAAAGCGGTTTCGCCTTTCGAGCAAGTCAAGATCAGATCATTGTCGATTGATTCGAGAGGATGAAGGACTTACTGTGTAGAGCATCCATCATGAGTTGGAATTCACCCTCGAGCTTGTTTTTGTAGATGTACCAGATTTTGATTGTTCCGTATTGAACACGCTCAGTTCCGAAGATTCCATATTCCGCTACCTGTTTCGATTGTGAGCGATTCTCAGCCTCATGCTCAGCTATAGATGGAGGCAGTGTGAGCTCACGCGAATGATTCCTTCTTCGAATTTTTGAAGCTCTGCGTCTTCCCATTCGGAATCATCGTCTTCATCAGGCGGTTCCTCCAACCCTACGTCTTCCCAAGTATCGGGATCATACTCTACACGTTCCATTGTGAGAGTTGAGAAGTCGATAGGGATAGGAGCAGAACTGTTTGATCAATTTGTGATCAGTAAAGAAGAGGACAAGAGAGAGAAGAGAGAGAGACGAACGGTTCAGGACTGTCCTCCTTCATATGGAGAGTGACAGAAGCATGAGAAGGTTCTCCCATAGTGACAGAAGCAGTTTCATCCATCTTGATCGAGAAGAGGAGAGTCAAGTGAAGGGAGAGAAAAGAAGAAGGGAAATTGAAATCGGACAAGGCGACAAGGGGAAACACTAGCTCCCTGTTATCGACTCGCGAGCTCGTTTTCGCGTTCAAATCCGAGAAGTCACATCCATGAAACCTAGAGAGAGAACCGATTGCGCTCCTCTCATCACTTCGCCTCTTTCCTCGCTGTTTCGCAAATCTTCGCACGTTCGACCAAGCCTGCTTTTCCCAATCACACTGATACCCCCGGTTCTACAGCCTCTTCCTGACCTAATGACTGTTCCTCCTCCTTCTCGATCCCATTCGTTCCATTCTCTTGAGCCGGTAACGGCGGAGGCGGCGCAATCTCATCCACTAAATAAGGTTTACTCCCCTCCTCTTCCTCCTCCACGTCATCGCCCTCGTTAAATTCTCCTCCTCCGTTTGACGGGAGATCGAGAGAAGGTTCGTCGGTTGGCGAAGGTTCGATTGGAGAAGCAGTGAATTCGAGTGGTTCCTCCCGTTCGAGGTGTTCGCCGGTTCCATTCGCCGTCGTAGCTGGACTCGAGATTGATTCAAGCGGGCCAGCGGGGATCTCAAGAACCGGTAGAGCTCCTCCGTCCTCCTCGATAGACTCTTCCTCTCTTTCCTCCCCGATCTCCTCATTCCTATTCGTGTTTCCGTTGATTCGAACCTCGGCCTCGACAGGTCGGGGTGCATCCGGATCAACCCACTCCCGTCCTTCGATCCTCGCAATCAACTTCTCTACTCGTTTCCTCGCTTCCCTCAAACCAGTCTCCTCTGCTTTCTTCCCACCCTTCTCCTTCTGTTGGTGTAGCTCGCGATATACTCCCTCGACCAAAGCTCCCCTCACCCATGGAATCAATTCCCTCCCGAACCAAGCGATCGAATGCATCACGACTCGCTTCTCTTCCTCCCTTTCCCTCACGACGATCGATTCTTCCTCACTCATTTCCGCGTCATTCGCATCGAAGGACTTCGGTGGGATCGGAGTCGATTGTGCGAAGGAACTTGACCATGCGTCGATGAATGCTTCGAGAACTCGAGAGGCTCGTTCGAGTTCTTTCGATTGTGCGATGAGGAGAGTAGGGAAGATTGATGAGGGAGGTAAGAGTCGAAGGGAATTGAGAGAGTTGACGTAGGTGTTCAAGAGGTGAGCGAGAGGTGGAAGTAAAGCTAGTGTCGCAGAAGGTTGATGATGCCAATGAGGAGAATCGATGTTTGCTGAGGTGAAGGAAGTAGGAGCAGGTGGTAAAGGAGTGGAGAGCAGCGTATTGACTCCTTCGGGTACCACCAACCAGTCTTTGATCGGAGTCCTTCCATTCCTCCTCGCTTTGATAGTAGTTGTAATCAACGCACTTCCTCCTGATAAACTCCAGCCTTCTCTCCATTCAGCTTCCCATTTCTTCCCTGCTTGTTCCCATTCCGTCAACATGATTTGAGATACTCGATTCTCGAAGAGTTGCGAGAGTTGGAGGTGGGAGTGGAATGAGAGACCGTGGCGAGTGAAGGAATGGGAACAATAGGTTAATTGCGTGAGGAGGGTCGAGAGGGATGCTGTCGAAGTGAGGTAGGAGAGCGATGATCGAAGGATGGAGTGCAAGGAGGTGAGTGAAGTTGAGAGGAATAATTCGAGGGGTGCTGTCGGAGGCAATGTTGGGCGAGGAACGAGGAATTCATCCAACTCGATTTCTTGCTCCTTGTCCGTCTCTCCGCTTGATGATGACAAGAACACCTCGGAATACATCCCGATGGTTTCTCCAACGATTTCCCTCCAAACCTCAATCCATCTCTTGATCCATCGTGTTCGTTCATCGTTCTCCTCGACACTGACTTTCCCTTTCACCGTCGCACCTCCTCCATTCGTGTCGATCCCACAAGCACTCATCTGAGCCTCAACCGCGTCCAATTCACCCTTCAAGCATTTCCACCTCGCGCTCAAGAAAACGATCCTCAATCCATCTTCATTCAACTCCCTCCCTAATCCACCTTCCTTCCTCTTCCCTTTCCCGCTCTCAACTTCCAGTCTCTCAGTAGAGATCTTCCTTAGAATCCCGACTCCCCTCACTGCACCAGGTAATTTCAACGTCCTCTCCCCCAGCGTCTCGAGAACTTTCCCCCTCAATCCCAACAGCGCCCTGTCGACTCCATCTTGTACCCTCTCTAGTATCCCCAATGCACCCCCACTTTGATCTCTTGCTTGATACCTTTTGAGCGACTGCGAGATCCTTCTCGAAACTTGAATCGCTTCGTTCCATTGACCCGCTCTGACGCAACTCTCGACGACCGTAGGAGCCTCCAACAGTTCCTCAACCGCCTCGATTCGTTCCCTCACTAATCGAATTCGATCTCGTTTCTTCCTAATCTCGTTGACTTTTCCCTCGAACGAGTGAGAGGCGATATCTAATTCCGAAGTCGAATCGAGAAGGGACGTGAGGGATTCGGAGAGGGAAGTGAAGGATGTAGAGATCTGTTGAGATGCTTCATGGGACAAGAGGAACGAGGGGTATCGAGTGAATGCGAGGGTTGAGAGATCTGAATCGAGGGTTGAAGAAAGGGAAGCGAGGGATTTTGGAAGGGCCGATAAGGAAGGGAGGGATTGAGAGAGGAGAGAGGAGAGGTATGGTGTTGTAGAAGGGTTCGAGAGGAGGGTGGAGGGGGAAGAGGAGAGGGTGAAGCCTGAAGAGGTGGGGAGCGTTTTTGAACGGGAGACGAGTGATTCTGCGGTCGAGAGAAGGAGAGAAGATAATGTTGGGATTGCTTCTGAGGTAGTGTCTGTTGTTGTAGATAGGGAAGAAGGAGTTGGATAGGATAGTTCAGATTCGAGTGTCGTCGAGGAGGAAGATGCGATAGGTTGCTCTCGTCTAGACATGACTGCGGGTGGCTTTATAAGAGTCAGTGGCTGATTAGAAGAGCTCATGAAGGAATACAGGCTTACTTGGAGAGCTAGAGACTCGAAGAGAGAGAGTTGAAAGCCACGCCCACCTCGGATTCAATCAACTCAAACTATAGCTTGAACGGATTCTAGGACTGATGGGGGAGCTCGATGGTAAGCTCTTCTAGTGTACTGGTTGATCCCAGGCTGTAATGTTGACAAAGTTTGATGATTGTGGTCGAGGAAGAGTTTCGATTCCTCTTTGCTCTCTTGCCATTCACTCCTCTCCCCTGAACCTGCTTAGTCGCTCTATATAAAGCTCGTGGATCAGCTAGGAGTCTGCTCTGTAACGCAACTGCCTCCTAGGTCTCGTAATTGCACCGCTTCGTCGCTTTGTTTCTTTCTCCCACGAATCGGGATACCTCTCATTCATGTCGTACTCTCTTACCGGTCGCTCCTATCTCATCAGGCACTATACCCTTCGACGACTGGAGGCCGAGTCCAAAAGCGTCTCTCCTTTCTGAAGTGCTCCGTTTTCCTTCACTGTACTCTCGCTCGACTCGACATCTCACGACAACTCACAGAATGAGTGCACAAAGTAAGAGCACTCAGCCTGGACGCGCAGAGCGATCCAACCGCCCTCTAGCTGATCCTCGCTGGTACTTTCCCGGATACGGCTTCGTAGCGAGAGTGTCAAGGCCTTCGGTAAGCTGCTCTCACTCTCTGACAATGACAGACTGACTGACAAGCTTGTGAGTAACAGAGGTCGACGCCGCGTCAACAGCAGACCGAGTGGACTGGTACCGCTAGAGCTGGACACGTTCCCTGCGACTTCTGTGATCTTAGTTTTCAAATCAAGGTGAGTGACCGTAGAGCCGCGAGGGTTGTCCTCTCCTGAGTATTGACAAAAACACCGTGCTCACAGGATCGCTGGGGTCATGAACACGTTAGGCATAGACGCCCAGGTGAGAACTATATTGACGAGCGCGAGATGTGCAACAATTGCGGTCAAGCGTGGTGGACCATCAGGGGAGCGGGGGGAGGGAAGGCGTACGTGATGCTACTACTCGCATTCCGATATTGTCTCTCGTATATTACTTCGCTGACTTGACGTTCTCTGCACGCAGACTAGATACTCAAGAAATGCATAGTCTGTATCTGTGTCCAGCGAGAATCGGATGTGATAGCTGGGTTCGTTCCGGTCATGAGACACCTCGTTGGGTCAGAAAGTCAAACGTGAGTCGAGGAACTGCCCTTCGTTGCAATGCGTAAATCGGTCGACTGACTTTGTTCAGTCGCCAGAGCCCGGATCTTGCTGAGAGCGCAATCAGGTTCACGCACGAAGTGAGTGACCCTTTTGAAAGTCCCTTCCTTCCTCGCAGCTTATCACTTCGAAGCAGAATCGCGAACTTCGCCCTCGCCCCCCTCTCCCAACTCCGTCCAACCCCGACTTGAACTTCAATGATCCCCTTCCTCCCCCCGCCACAGATCCCGCTCAAAGTTATTTTGGACCGTCCGATCTAGATCGCTTGCAATACGGGTTCGACGATAACGTTCATCACAACCTCCCGACTTCAGCCTTCGCACCTCGTTCTCGAAATCAACCACCATTTGACGCCTACTCTTCCACACTTCAAGCACCATACCTCATCCCTCTCCAGCAGCACTATTTACCCTACACTGCTCTCCCTTCGCAACAACCTCTCCCTCAGACCTTCAACCCTAATCTTCCTCTCCTCTTCCCCAGTCACAACAACTCTCTCGACACGTACTCCGGCAATCTCTACGGTCCTCCAGCTCAATCACCTCAGTCTATTTCATACCAGTATCCTCCGTCCTATCAAGTTCAGTATCCCCCAATGGAGGAGAACCCTCATTTGCGCCGTCGTTACTCTCTCGGAAAGCAGCAGCTACGTCGATCTCATCTTCTCACTTTGCGTCAAGCTCTTCGCTACGGTAACCTCCTCCTTTAGATCCCCCCCTCTTACTGTCGTCCCTGAAACAACGGAACAATTTCGTTTGCAACCTCGATATCGGGTTCTTTCCTTCGCAATCCCTCTTTCTCTCGGTGTTCCGCTATGCTCCGTGCTTCGTTGGCTGGAATCTCCTTTTTGTCTAATCCCGCTCGTTTTCAGACACACGCTCAGGTCTCTATTTTCCGATGGGTTTAGACTTTTCGGTTCGTACCTCTCCGGCTCTGTCTCTTGCGTTCTTTCTCTTCTCCATCCCTCTCACAGCCCTCCCCAATCTGCCCTGATGGAGCCATCACCCAATAGGAAACCACCTCGCGGGAAGCAGCCTTACAGATCTGGGCCATTCGTTGTCGACGAGAAAGACCCTCGTCGATTTTGCGATATCTGCCAAAAATGTGCAGTCAGAGGACATCCTAATTCGATTACTTCCGTACGTACACGGCTACTATCCTCAGTGACTTGCTGACGCTGATGCACATCCCGTACCTTCAGTTAATGAAGGAGCACAAGAAAACGCATGATCACGAGCGGAAACCGAAACCGAAAATTCCGTGTCAATCCTGTGACTTGATGGTCGTCAACAGTGTCAGCAGTACTTTCGGACTAGATAAGTCTTCTCGAGCTGACGTATCAAAGGCCCGAATAGGCTCGTAAGGATCATAACTTGCGTCGACACGGACCACCAAACTCCCGAGGCCTCTCCGAGGATAAATACAAGATTTGTAATCTGTGTAAGCAAGCTTGGTGGTCACTGCAAGATGTGAATAATGGGAGGTTCAAGGATAAAGAAGGGGTTATTGTTTCGCTCTCCTCAATGCATTTTCAAAGCTGAAATAGATTTCTACTCGACGCTTGCGATTACAGATACGACGATTTCGAAAGTCATCAGAACCAGTTCTGTCCCAAGCGTAAAGGTTGCGATAGCTGGAAGCAGAGTGAGGATGGTAGTTGGGTTCGAAAAGTATGATTGCGCCCTCTCGAAGCGTCTGATTGCAAGAACTTCGAGCTCATCTTTCGCACTTCTAGATTCCAATCGATGGTCCAGGCAAAGGTCATGGACGTGGTAAAGGCAAGCACAATACGCAAATTTCGGTCGAGAGCGCTTCGCAGACTAGTCCCGACCAGCTGGACTTCAATCGCAATGACAATCTCGCCACTTTCGTCCCCCTTCGCCGCCCTTCGCCTCTTCCTCCCTCGCTACAGTCCGACTTTCAGCAACCGGATCCTCATCAGCAAACTCTATTCCACCATCCAGCTCTTCTTTATCCTTACCACTCCCCTCACTACGATATTTTTCCAGATTTCGCCAACTCCGGTCCTCTCGCCAACCACGCTCATGCTCCTCAACTCGCCTTCGATGATTCCCTCTTCCATCAGAACTATCACTACAGCGATTTGCAAAATCCAAACTCGCTCTACAATCAAACTCCACCGTTCGACAATTCTCAATCGCAATTCTTTCCTCATCTCCCTGGCAACATTCATCCCGCTCCCACTGCCCATCCCTCATATCAGCCACCAGTACCGCAGTCTACCTTCTACGACAACTTAGTAGGTCAATACCCGCTCCCCTCGTCGTCTCATTTGAGCTCGCAGAATCCCCACGATCCGAACTCCGACAACCTTGCACTCCTTCAACAAGCGGCACCCTCACTTCCTGAGAGCTACAACCCTTGGATGTACCCAAACATGACAGGAATCTTGGGGCACGAACGATTGGAAGAATGGAAGAGAACGCACCGTCAACACTCGCTCGAGAAGAGAATGCGAGCTCCTCGACTCACCCAGCGTCAAGCCCTTCAATACGGGGATATCCTCGAATAGTCCCTCACATCTCTTCTTCTGATCCCGTCTTTCCTCTGTCTCTTCCTTTGATTGCTCGACTTCCGAGAACCGTTTTCGTTTCGTCCATCTTTTTAGCTTACTCCCTTTCTGAACGATCTTCTTCTTCTTCACTTGCCCTGACTTCCGTCAATCTGTTAGATCCTGGCGGGCTGAGTGTAGTTTTATCGATTCAGAGTGAGGTGTAAAACGAGTTTGGTGCGGAGAGATTCCGTTTCTTCCTCTTCCCCTTCGCTACATCAGCACGAAATGACTCTTCCCTATTCTCCGTCATCCTGTTACACTTGATTATCGTACTCAACACTTCCCAGCTTGCCCCTGTTACGTGCGAGACCGAGGAGAAGAGAGCGAGCGATTCCCGTCTAGGCGAAATTAGCGAAACAACTTCATTTGCAGTCGAGACCTTGCTAGCTAGACAGAGACTCGCTGTAGAATACTCCTCATCGAAACAAGTATGCATTCCGTAGGTGTCGAGAGCGAGCAAACCTTGATCAAAAATTGGCCTTTGTTTTGCTTGTAGACTCTACACTTCTGCTCACCTTGACATGGCAGATACAGCTACTAGACCACCAGAATCAGCAGCTACGGTACCTTCATTGAAGGCACTCGGCAAACGACCTCTGACTTCTTCAAATTCCTCGAGTTCTCAAACACTCGTTCAACAAGTCAAACAACAAGAGAAACGGGTTACGAGGAGCTCGTTGGGTGGATCGAATGGAACGAGAGATAAGCTCGACGAAAATGGATTGAATGAATCAGGTTCGCCTTCACCTCCTCTCATTCTCTCTGCGAAAGTTGGCTGCTCACCCTCCAATACTCTCTCTTACGATGAACGGATAGGTTCTTCTTCACCTCTATACTTACCAGTAGACACAGCCATCCTTCTCACCACACGGCTGTTACCCGGTCTCACTCATTATCCCCCAACAACCTCTCTCCCTTCCTCCTCCTCCTCTGTCCCTGCTCCAGCTCCTGTCGTTCCCCTACCTCCAGACCCACCGACAACGAAGAGTACCGATGGAGGACTCGATGGAAAGAAGGAGAAGGACGAGAAACCTCTGTTTCGATTGATGGATGAAACTGAATTCCTACCCTCTCGTGGATCTCGACACCAACCCTTAGCCTCCGTATGTTCGACGTCCTCCTATCTCTTTCCTACCGGCTCTCGCTGACCTCAACACTCATAGGTGGATACCTCTGATGCTTTGTATCATCGTTTACATCGATATCCTGAAGTGCTCGAGAAACGCGCTTCTCGATTGGAGAGGGAGCGGTTGATTCATGAACGGAGCAAATTGATCAACGAATTGGAGGAATTGAGGGGCAGAGGATGGGTATACACAGGGAATTCGAGTGCGATGGGAGGGAGAGCGGAGGTCGAGAGACAACGAAAGCTGAAAGAAGGTGAAGAGAGATTAGCCAGGTATGCAATATCTCTCCGACTCACTCGTGTCGAAAGAAGGAGCTGATCAAGAGCTTGTAGGTACGATGCGTTATTACCGAATCAACCGAGAAAATCAAACTTCCTCAACCTCTCCTCCAATCCTGTCCCCTCAACCTCGTCACTTCCAACCTCGACTTCCCTCCCAAATCTACATGCCTCCTCAGGTCGCACAAACTCCGCTTCCCCCGCCCCTTCCGCGCTCTCCCACTCTGCCTCTTCTCACAACCTAAACACTCGAGCCCAACAACGATCAAATCGACCTTCCTCCTTATCACGTCCTGTACCAATCCGACCGGGCTCTACTTCTTCTCTACTTGATCCGAATGGGAATAGGAGAGGTAGAGAGATCTCACGACCTCCTACACCCGTTTCCGCTACTTCTACAGGAGGGAACGGTTCGATGAAGATCAGGATCAGATTCGATACGACTAATACAACGCAGGATCAGGCTGGTCCGGTCAGGAGGGGGAGGGAGGGGGAAAGGAAGCTACCTGAGAGGAGTGGCAGAGGTGGGAGGAAAAGTTATGCAGAGGACGATGACGAAGAGAGTGACGAGGAGGATATCGAGATGGAGGATGCAGAGGAAGAAGAGGAGAGCTCACTATCGGATTTGGAGGATGATGAACCAGAAGAGGAGGAGGAGGATAAATCATTCAATGCTTCGACAACTTCGATTCCTCGTGCAACTACTTCCGCTTCGATCACCCAGAAACCTCCTCGTCCGGCCCCACAACCTCGACCCTCAGCTCCACCCATTCCAGTCCAAACGAGACCTTCGAAACCTCCTCGGATTCGACTCAAAAACTCATTCTTCCAAACCCCTTCTTTACGAGACCAACTCTTTCCCAAACAAGTCATCTTATCCCAATTCAAACCTTCCTCATCGACTCCGAGTGCAGAAAGTGGTCTCTCGAAACAAAAGAAAGAGAATCGACGACGAAGTTCTTCACGAGTGGCTTACGCATTTGGACATCGCTTACCGGACGCAGCTTTACTCAAACAAGCAGAATTCGAGCCTCACGGAGGAGGAGGGAAAAGTACTCCTCTAGAAGAGATGGTACTTGCCCGAATGGTGAAACGGGGAGAAGGGGATGAGTTTGTCGTTTTAGGAGGAAGGTTGTTACCGAAGAGTGCGGTTGACGCGTGGAGGATCGATCCGGTTAGGGTCAAGAGACAGAGGGAGTTGAGTGGGAAGAGTCAAGAGGAAGAGCCGGTCAAACAGGAAGAGGAACAGAGAGTCGTCGTACCGAGTACTGCAGCTCCTCCGAGACCTCGTTCAATGCCTCCTCCTCCTCCGGTTCAAACAAAACCTCAATCGAAACCTTCCCCCATCCCTGTTCCAGTTCCAATGACCGTCCCATCTCAACCGAAACCGAAACCGAAACCGATCGTTCCGACTGTCTCGTCCGGAGGAGGAGGAGGAGGTTTGGGTTTCGCACAACCTTCGAAAACTCAAGTTTTGTTCGCTTCGGTTCCGAGTGTCAAAAGGGCGGTCTCAGGAGGACATGACGAGATGGAGATTGATAGATAAACCCGTGAGGGAGGGTAGGGGACGAATTTGGGATCGAGAAATGAAGAGAATTTCTTGGTTTCTCACTTGACTCGCCTGCGTCTCTCAGGTCAGGTTTCGAGAAGCAAGAGAGCTAGATCGTCTGCATTTTGAAATGACAGCTATTTGCGAATGCCTGGAGAACAAGCTATCACTACCTCTCTTCGACGAACAATAAAACAACGGCAATCGTGCAAGAGGTTCGACATGAATCGAGGGATAGCGGGACGCATAAAGATGTCATGCTACTTCTGATGACGGCTCTACCAGTGAGCGTGGTCCAACGTCGTCTGATCGAACGGTAAAGCGAGAATTTGGCGAGTCGCAATCTAGGTTGAGCTCCCGATCTTGCGGAGTAGTGGTGATTGTTGAGTGTCTGAACATGGGCGAGAAGGTGTCAAGAAACTCAGGTGAGCGAGAGCGAGAGGAGAGGGTACGCACTGGTTTGCGATAGATAGATTCGGAGAGAGCGATTTCGGTCGAAGTGCTCGAAATCGTCCTGAACTGATCGTTCTCCAGTCTGAGCTCGATTCTCCTCAACCATTGAAGCTATAACCTCCTTCTTCTGCCATCGAATCGCCGAATCCTCCTGCAGATCCTTGCCAATCCTCCTCCGCAATCGTATCCGTAATCCTATTCGTCTGAATGTCCAATTCATTCAAACTCCCACTCAACCCTTCGACCTGATACCTTTCGAGATTGAACGCCCTCTCGATCCATCCCGGTCCATTCGCATCTTTCCCCTCCTCTCCAATTCCGACTTCTCCCTCTCTTCCCCTCTCCTCCCTGGTACCGCCCAATCCCAAACTCTTACACGGTCCAAACACTTGAGGTGTATGATACTTCCAATCGTCGAGGTCACTATCGTCTACCATGCCTTTCAAGTAAACCATAGCTCTCTTTTCTTCTTCGATTAATTCCTCTCTCCCCATCCCAACTTTCCTCGGTAATCCATCAAACGCGTCTAAACCACCTCCTAGTTCTCTCAGTTCTTGTTGACGAGTTAGAGGTGCTTTCATGAGAGAGTCGAGTACGATTTGATGGATGTCTTCAAAAGTTGCGTTGGCCAATGAATCGACTACTGAATCGGAAGAACGGGCTGGTGACGAAGCAGCGGAGAGGGTAGGGTCGGGTTCGGTAGGGTCGACAGAGTCCTCTAGGTCTTGTTGAGCGAGTGAGGCAGAGTGTTGAGAGAAATAAGAATCATCTCGTTCGAGATCTGATGAGTGATCATAAGACGCGTCAGGGGTCGGTAGATCTTCATCCATTACTAGTGAGGGGTCTTGAAGGTGAATGGGAGAAGTTAAAAAGCCGATGGGTTCGCTGTTCGAAAGTTTCATCTCTTGTCTCCTTCCACTCACTTCACATCGCTTCTGATCTATCTTGCACTAGCTTACTATGCTCAGAAAGCCTCTGTCTACGCCCAGAGCGATTGAATAACACTCCCTGCTTCGTCATCGCCCTTCTGTAGCTCCCTGTCGATTTCTTCGGATCGATCTTGCGTCTCTCAACTCTGCTCAGGCCGGCTCCCACGAGCTGACCCCATATCGCTTCCACGAATGAAAAGACCGGAGAAACCGCGGACTCTACACCTCGTGCCGTTCAGTATATAACCGTTCGTTTCTCTCTCCTCTCTATCTCTCTCTACCAGCACAAGACAACTGACCCAGCATGCCTTGGAGTCCACCAGTCTATCACGATCTATCAGACGACGCGAAGCCGAAGGACCTGGTCCAAGCAGTAGTCGAGGGACCTCTGCGGGAAATGAGAGACGACAAACTGCGCAAAGACTATCCCTTGTTGGTTCCCGCGTTAGCTCAACTCAAGTACGAACTCGAGGATGTATCAGAACGTGACTGGGTCAAACTAGATGAGCTCAAGGTTGGCCAGGAGAATTTCAGATCAATGATAGTTGTCGGAGTTCGAGAAGTCGTTAGCGTGTGCAAGCACAAGGGATATTGGTATGAGGATTCGGCTTGGGACGTAGACTGGTATCAGGATGCTGTAAGTCTCTGCCACACCGTGTCTTGAAAGGAGGAGACTGACCCTCGTGATTAATTTCTGCAGCCACGTCTCTATGCGAAACTTTCGATTCTTCTCGTAAGGGTTCTTCGAGTTCGATCATTCGCGACAACTTACGAATACTCTATGCCTGATTCGCTCAGACGCAAAGGCTCACTCACTTCGATCCCGTGACTCCCGACAACACACCTCGACAACTCGCTCAAGCACTCTACGATGGACCCATCGTCGACGTCCTGCTCCATAACTACGAGATGTATCGTGAGCTCGAAGCGCTTAGACAACATCTAAACAAGATTGGTGTGCGAGCCTGGGCAAAGCTACAGACGATGAAATCCGATGGAGACGGAACGTTTGCTCAAGTCATTGCTGGATTCGTGGGAGAGATCATCAAGATTTACAGTCGATCAGATGGTGTACAGGAATCTCACATTGTGAGCTCATGTCAAATCACTCCTTCTCACTGTAATCGCACTGACTGTTTCTGTGTTCTCCAGAGAGGTCTCATACAAGTCGCCGACGAAGACATCGTATGTTGACTGCTCTTGTCTCTTCGACCCTAAATCGACTGACTGTTTCTTCTCGAGACTACATCAGACGCGCGCTCGTCGAAAGACACAGCCCAGAGATACGCAGAAGCCGCGCTCGCTCTGTTCTGGTCCCGCCGCTCGTTCATCTTCCCCTCCTCCCTCCACCTCGATTCCTATCGACGATCGCTCCGCCATGTCTTCAGCAATTCATCCAGAACTGACAGCTCGAGAACTAGCCGATGCCTTACTCGCTCGCACTCGTAAAGCTTTGAAGTGGAAAAGGTTACCCAGCACGATTCTACCGTCACTCAGTCAGCTCGAACACAACTTGCACAATATGGATTCTGCTAGATGGTCGCAATTGGACAAATTGAAGTTGGGTAATGAGAATCGCCGATCGGCTGTAGTTTCAAGCGTTCGCGAAGTACTGGAAATGGTGGAACAGACGAAACCTCCAATGCAGGACTTGGTGAGACGTCCACTCCTCCAGCTGACCATATACTAGACTAGTCAGTACAAAGACTGATATTTGACAATTCTGATTCAGCATCGTCTCGTTAAATATTCATTGATTCTCCTTGTCTGTTCTACAGCGTTTCCCCTCCTCTCGTGTACCTCACCAAGGATTCACTGCTAACTACTTGACAACTGTTGATACAGGCGAACCAGGCTCCTCGCTATCACCACTCGAGCTGCGAGAACACGCCGGAAGAACTTGTCCGAGCTCTCGAGGATGGTCCAATTGTCGATATCCTTCTCTCACATTCCAAATTGTACCTTCGTATGGTCAATCTCCAACATCAACTCAAGACGATTACGCACTCGGATTGGCACAAATTTCAATCGATGAGCTACGAAGGGAGAACTCAACCTTTGGCTCAGCTTGTTGCTGGATACGTCGAGAAGATTGTTGAGATCTATCGAGTCAACGAAGCACAAGATGACGAGGACTATCTCGTCGGTTCCTGCTTTCCTTCGGCTCCCAAATTCGAGACCTTCAAGACTGACGATGTATCTCTAGCGATGCAGGAAAATCTCGTTGGACGCACCGAAAAGCTCCTAGTCAGTTTCTCGATTCACCTGTGCAGAATCAGTCACTTCTGATCGCCAGAATTGGGTCGCTTGAACAGACCAAGGGTCGCGAAGCAGTACGACTCAACAAAACTCACGCCGAGTCTCTTTCGCATCGAAAGTCACGAATCTATCGTGTCGATCAAGCGCAATGGTAGAAGCATCACAAAGCAGAATTCGTGTCTGTGAGTAAGGGTCTAGTGGTGTCGATGAAGCTGGTCGGGAAACGAGGAGAACAGGTAGTGGAGCGCGATTTGTAGTCGAAGTTGGTTTGTTCTGCGATTGATTCTGTTAATTTTGCGCGACGATCGAGACGAGCGAGTTGCGGCATTTCGTTACGATTCCAGGTGTGTATGAATTGCTCGTCAAGGGTGATGGTACGAATGAAGTGGATATAAATAAGGGACGTGAATGTCATACAAGAATACGCTGATTACCAAGGATCTGCGAGAAAGGAAACAGCGTCAATGAGAGTAGTGACGAGAGAGTGTGTGTGTTCAAACTCACAATTCCCTAGCATATCTGTTTCTTTCCAATTCTCGCACAACAACATCTGAGTTGCGAGGTAAGCTGATGGATTCGGGTACCTTCCATCTCCTGCATGTCCTTCAATGTTCCTCGCTTTCTCCGTCTCGACAAACATCTCGGCCAATGAAGTCCTCCAGTCGAATCCAGTTTCGACGAGTTTTCGAGCGTTTCCACCGAGTCTTCGTCGAGTCGAAGGGTCGATCATGAGCGAATGCAGAGCCTTCGCATAAGCTGGTACGTCGTTGATGATGTCGAGTTTGTGATCGATGAGGATTCCTCCTAGGTTGGCATTGAGGTTCCGTTGACCTTGATCGTCGAGTTCTCCCAATTGTTCTGGTAAAGCTCCAGCTCTCGCAGTAACAATCGGTAAACCCATCGCCATCGCTTCCGTCACTGCAACCGAGATCCCTTCACTCATACTCGGTAAGAGGAAGATATCTGTCGCCTCGAGATATTTGACCGGTTCATCCTTGTTTCCCAATACCTTGACAAACTCTCCCACTCCTTCTTGCTCAATTACTCTCTCGAGCGGTTTCCTCAAGTCTCCATCTCCAATCATAACGATCACGAAATCCTCCTCAGTCAAACTCGACAACTCTTTCGCGATCTTCGGAACGAGGGTCGAACGTTTCTGAGGATCCAATCGTGCGACGACAGTGATGACGATCGTTTCAGGTTCGAGACCGAGTAAAGTTGATTTGGCGTGATCTCGAGCTGAGGGAGAAGCGGGAGTGAAATGAGATGCTTCGATTCCGAGTTTGACGACTCCGATTCGAGCGGAATCGAGATGACCCTGGGTGAGGAGCCATTGTTTGAGATAGTGAGAGCAGGTGATCGTGCGAGAGAGGTAACGCTGGAAGATGAGGGAGTATCGAGGGTATCCTCCAGATTTCCATCCATCGTAAGCTTCGTTATGAAGGTACTGTGCAACTCGTTCTCGTCAGCTCATCAATGACGCTGAGAATACGAGAGAATACGCTTACATCGATGAATTCGACATCTGGCATTTGTTCGGTCAAAGCAGGCAGCATCTCGTAGGTCAACTGACTGTTGCTCAGGATGACCTGTTTCGCTCCACGACTCTCGACGATGTGCTTGAAGTATCTCGGGAAATCGTGCGCTCGAAGGAAGGAAGGGATGAGGTGAACGTCGTGAGTATACTGAAGGACTTGAGGAAGGAGTTCGATTCCGTCTGGAACTTTCGAAAGGGTGAGGATGAGCGAAACTCGATATCCAGCTTCAGCATACAGTTGGATCATGTGCAGTGCGCCTGTCAATCGAGGGAATGATCAGCCCTAATCTGTGAGATAGCCTTGAAAGCGAGAGAACGAACCAATGTCTGCTCTGAATTCGACAAATGCGAAGATCGATAGTCAGTCTCGTTGATTACCCCGGACAGTACGGGATGAGCTTACCCTCCAACGAAAAGCCAAGGTACGACGAATACGACAGCTCTATCCGTTCTCGCCAATCCGCTCTCATAGGGCATTTCCCAACTAACCGGTTCGAGTTGAATATTCTGCTTCGGCTTCATCGCTGGGAACCCTCCAGTCTTGCCGAGGGATGGGTGACGCTTCTGAATGTGCTGTTTGAGAGCGTCGAAACCAGTGAGGAAAGTGTTGCCCCAACGTTGAGATCGAAACTTGGGTGTATTGACTCGATACCTGTACAGATCATGCTCTTCGTCAGAACGGGATTGGGGGAAAAAAGAGAGGAGAAATGTGCAGACTGACCAGTAGAGGGGTTCAATGAGAGATCCACCCCAGAATCCATTCTCCGCCAAACACATCCAGAAATCCCAATCCTCTCCACCATCATGAAATTCGACCTCATCATACCTACACCCACTAGCCCTTAC
>Ga0308160_10003633_pt1 | contig 17226 bp, 15 predicted proteins | sample PhyFR1_FD_201036 | JGI IMG/M metagenome (GOLD analysis project Ga0308160, IMG submission 201036) | Phyllosphere microbial communities from UC Gill Tract Community Farm, Albany, California, United States - DLSLF.R1 | ecosystem: Host-associated > Plants > Phyllosphere > Unclassified | place: USA...
CGAACAGATGCATCCACCGGCTTCTCCTATGCTGAGCGCTTGATCCGGAGAAGCCCATGAACGACACCACGCCCGACAGCCACGCCACTGACGTACCGAACCCGTCGCCCCGTCGCGATTCCCACAAAGTCATCTACGCCGCGATCGTCGCCAATCTCGGCATCGCGGTCGCCAAATTCATCGTCGCCGGCATCACCGGCAGCGCGGCAATGGTGGCCGAAGGGATTCACTCGGCGGTGGACACGGGCAACGAATTTTTGTTGCTGCTGGGCGAGCGGCGCAGTACGCGCGCGCCCGACCGCAAGCATCCTTTCGGTTATGGCAAGTCGATGTATTTCTGGGCCCTGATCGTGGCGCTGTCGGTGTTTTCGCTCGGCGGCGGCTTGTCGATCTACCACGGCGTCGAGGCGCTGCGGAACCCGCCGCCACTCGAAGACCCACTGTGGAGCTACGTCGTGCTGGGCGTGGCGGCCTTGTTCGAGGGCTATAGCTGGAACGTGTCGCGCAAGGCGCTCAATACCAAGCGCGCGCCCGGCGTTACCTTGTGGCAGGCGGTGCGCGCAAGCAAGGATGCGTCGGTGTTTACGGTGTTCATCGAAGATTCGGCCGCGCTGCTGGGCCTCGCGATTGCCGCGGCCGGCATCGCCCTTGGCCACTACTTCGGCAATCCGTATTTCGACCCGGCCGCCTCGATCCTGATCGGCCTGCTGCTGATCGGCGCCGCGTTCACGCTGGCGCGCGAAACCGGCGCCCTGCTGGTCGGCGAAAGCATCGGTGGTGACCAGCTGCAGGCCCTGCGCGCGCTGTTCGAGCGCGAGCCTGCGCTGGACAAGGTCGCCAGCCTGCGCACTATGCAGATGGGGCCGGACGACGTGCTGCTGGCGGCGTCGGTCCAGTTCAAGCGTGGCATGCGCATCGACGAGGTGGAGAAGGCGATCGCCCGGCTCGAGGCCGCCATCACGGCCGAGTACCCGGTGATCCGCCATGTGTATTTCGAAGCCTCGGCCTTGCGCGCTGCGCTGCATTGAAAGCGACTACCCCATGACCCGTAAAGCGCTGGTTGTATTTGATCTGACGAGTATCAGCACGGTGCGCGAGCTGCACCTGTTGATGGCCAAAACGCTGCAGTTCCCCGACTGGTATGGGCCCAACTGGGACGCCTTCTGGGACGTCATCATCGGGCTGGTCGAGATGCCCGAGAAGCTGCAGCTGCTGGGCTGGAATGATTTTGAAACCAGGTTTCCGCGCGATGCCTGGATCATGAAGAAGTGCCTCACCGAGCTGGCCGCGGAATACCCGGCCAATGCGTCCGAGGTTGAGTATTGTTGACCGTCGTTGACCGTCGTTGACCGTCGTTGCCATGCCCGGCATCGGGCCTGATGCTCGCCTGATGCGCCTGCGTGGCGACACGACGGCGACCGAATGTTCACAGTTGCGTTATTACCTTTCACCCATCCAGGAGTTCGACACATGAAAAATCCAAGCCTGCTTTCTTCCGCCCTGATCGGCGCCGTCGCCAGCGCACGTTCGATGACGCCAATGGCCACCATCGCCACCGCGCGCCTTGCCGGCCGTGGCACCCCGGGCCGCCTGGCGCTGCTGGATCGTCCGCTGTTCAAGTATGGCGCGCTGGCGATGGGCGCCGGCGAACTGTATGGCGACAAGATGAAGAGCGCGCCTGACCGCACCGTGTTCCTGGGCCTGCTGGCGCGCGTGGCCAGCGCGGGCATTGCCGGCGCTGCACTGGCGCCGAAGGGACGCGAGAAGGCCGGCGCTGCGGTCGCGATCGCCACCGCCGTGCCGCTGGCCTACCTGACCCTGGCCGGGCGCAAGCAGGCGATGGCGCGCATTGGCCAGACCCGCAGCGGCCTGATCGAAGATGCACTGGTGGTTGCTGCCGGCGCGGCGGTGGTGGCGCTGGCGACCAGCCAGCGTTACGACTAAGACGTTTCCAGACCCCGGCGCGCTCAGTGGGCGCGCCGCTGCACCAGCGCCGTGCCGACGCCGTGGCGTTTGCCTTCGCTGACGGCGGTCACGCTGCCGTCCGGATTGAACACCAGCGCATTGGCCGCGCCGATTTCTTCAGGCGCGGCTTCCCAGCGCTGTCCGAATTTTTCCAGGGCGCGCGCCTGCGCGCTGCCTGCGAATCCCGGCTCGATCGAACTTTCAAGCGCATTGCGCTGGCTGATGCGCGGCGCGTTTATGGCCGCATCCATCGGCATGCCGAAGTCGACGTAGTTGACGATCGTCTGCAGCACGGTGGTGATGATGGTCGCGCCGCCCGGGCTGCCGATGCTGAACGCCGGTTTGCCGCCGCGTAGCGCGATGGTCGGCGCCATGCTCGAGCGCGGGCGCTTGCCGGCTTCGGGCAGGTTCGGATGCGGGCCGTCGAAGTCGAAGTCGGTCATCTCGTTATTGAGCAAAAAGCCGTAGCCCGGCACCACGATGCCGCTGCCGCCCCACGATTCGATGGTGAAGGTGTAGGCCACCACATTGCCGTGCTGGTCTGATACGGTCAGGTGGGTGGTGTGCGCGCTCTCGCCAGAGAGCCGCACCGCCGCCTTCGGCCGCAGCGGCACGCTCGGATCATTCTGGAACGCATACGGGTCGCCCGCCGCCACGGCACCGTCTGCCGCGCGATCGGGCTTGATCAGCGCGCGGCGCCGGGCCGCAAAGTCTTTCGACAGCAGGCCGGCCAGCGGCGCATCGATGTATTCGGGGTCGGCCAGGTAGGCGTTGCGGTCGGCGAAGGCCAGCCGGCTCGCTTCCAGGTACAGGTGCTCGGCGCGTGCGCGCGGCAGCGCTTTCAAGTTAAAACCTTCGAGGATGTTGAGCGCGTGCGCGACGCTGGCGCCGCCGCTGCTGGGCAGCGGCATGCCGTACAGCTCGTAGCCGCGGTAGCTGCTGTGCAGGGCGGGGCGGATGCGGGCCTCGTAATTGGCCAGGTCGGCCAGGGTCATCGCGCCGGGACGCACGCTGGCGCCGGGCGCCACCGGCGGGCGGTTGACGGCCTCGACAATGGCGCGCGCGATCGGCCCTTCATAGAAGGCCTTGACGCCGCCGGCGGCAATCTCGCGGTAGGCGCGCGCCAGGCCGGGATTGCGCACCAGGGCGCCGGCCGGCAGGGCCTTGCCCTGGTGCAGATACAGTTCGCTCGTGGGCGTGAACTGGCGGAATTTATATTCGTTCTGGCCGATCAGGCCACTGAAGGTCGGGTTGACCGTGAAGCCGGTTTCGGCCACCGCAATCGCCGGCGCCAGCACCTGATTGAAGCGCATGCTGCCATAGCGCTCGAGCGCCTCGTGCCAGCCGCGCACCGTGCCCGGCACCCCGACTGCGGCGCCGCTGGCCACTGCCAGGTCGAAGTCGATCGGCTTGCCGTCTTGCTGGAACAGTTGCGGCGTGGTGCTGGCAGGCGCCGTTTCACGATGGTCGATCGTGATCACGCGCTGATCTTTGGCCAGATAGATCAGCATGAAGCCGCCGCCGCCGATGCCGCAGCTGAACGGGTCGGTCACGCCCAGCGTGGCTGCCGCGGCGACGGCGGCGTCGATGGCATTGCCGCCCTGGTTCAGGATGGCCAGCGCCGATTCGGAGGCTTTGGCGCTGATGGTGGCGACCGCGCCGCCAGTGCCGGTCGCCACCGGCGCCGCAGCGGCCTGGTGAACGACGACGATCGACAGCACCAGCGACAGCAGCGGCGCGCAGGCGCGTGCAAGGTCTTTCATGCAGCGGCCCGCGCGTCAGTGGCCGTACATATTGAACGCCACCGGGTACGAGGCTGGAAGTTCGCGCGTCATGCCGCGCGCTGGCGGCGTCAGATTGCGGTCGAGTTCGATGCGCGAACCGCGCAGCGCGGGCGAGGTGTAGCCTGGCTTGCCGGGCACCAGCCAGAAGGCCTGGGCGATGCCGCCCACGCGCAGCGTGAAGCGGTAGGCGACCTGGCCGGCGCGCATGCAGCGCGCGTTGTCCGGACAGCGGCTGTCGTCGGCGCCTTCATAGGTGATGCTCAGGCGCTGCTCGGGGGCCAGCTGGATGCTCTGGCGCTCGGTCAGGGTGTAGCGCGCTTCGGGCAGGCGTTCGGGGGCGGCGCAGGCGGTCAGGGTGGCAACTGCGGCGGCGGCGGCGCCGAGACAAAGAACACGGGGCAGGGAGCGCATGGGTGTCGTCCAAAGGGGTTGACGGGAAAATCCATGATAGCAAAACCGCAAGGCCATGGTCGCGCCACAGCAAAGAACGGCGTCATTTTCGAATCGGGATCAAGTCATAAACAGGTCATATTCGCCAGCTATTCTTGGTCCTGTAGTCCAAAACACTCCCCCTTAATCAGGAATAGGAATAACAAGACAATGTTCAAGAAGATCATCGCCGGCGCCGCTGCCGCACTCGTCATGACGACCTCGTTTGCCGCTGACATGACTGGCGCAGGCGCTACCTTCCCGTATCCGATCTACGCCAAGTGGGCTGAGGGCTACAAGGCAGCGACCGGCAACGGCCTGAACTATCAATCGGTCGGCTCGGGCGCCGGCATCAAGCAGATCAAGGCCAAGACCGTCGACTTCGGCGCCTCGGACATGCCGCTCAAGGCGGACGAGCTCGAAAAAGAAGGCCTGATGCAGTTCCCGGCCATCATGGGCGGCGTGGTCGCCGTGGTCAACGTCGAAGGCGTGACCCCTGGCCAGCTGAAGATGACGGGCCCGGTGCTGGCCGACATCTACCTGGGCAAGATCACCAAGTGGAATGCCGCCCCGATCGCCGCGCTGAACCCTGGCGTGAAGCTGCCGGACAGCGACATCACCGTCGTGCACCGCGCCGACAGCTCGGGCACCTCGTTCCTGTGGACCGACTTCCTGTCCAAGACCAGCCCGGCCTGGAAAGACAGCGTCGGCGCCGGCACCACCGTCAAGTGGGCGGTGGGCGTGGGCGGCAAGGGCAACGAAGGCGTGGCCGCCAACGTGCAGCGCATCAAGGGCGCGATCGGCTACGTCGAGTGGGCCTACGCCAAGAAGAACAAGCTGTCGCACACCCAACTGCGCAACAAGGAAGGCGTCTACCTGCAGCCTGACGACGACGCCTTCAAGGCCGCTGCCGCGAATGCCGAATGGAGCAAGGCGCCAGGCTTCGGCGTGGTCCTGACCGACGGCGCCGGCAAGCAAAGCTGGCCGATCACCGGCGTGTCGTACATCCTGATGCACAAGAACCAGGACGACGCCGCCAAAGGCCGCGAAGTGTTGAAGTTCTTCGACTGGTCGTTCAAGAACGGTGCGCCTGCCGCTGCCGAACTGGACTACGTGCCAATGCCGGCCGCCGTCGTCAAGCAAGTGCAGGACGCATGGAAAGCCAATCTGAAGGATGCTTCGGGCAAGGCAATCATGTAAGTCACAAGCGGCATGCCTGCGGCGCGAGCCGCAGCCTGTTGCTGTCAACGCGGGATGGACGGAGTGCCGTTCATCCCGCGCCAACTCTGGCGTCATCTTCACACCGAGCATCCCATGACAACGGCAAACACGATCGTGCTGGTGATCGACGACAAGCCGGCGATTGCCGAACTGCTCAAGTTCTCGCTGCACGAGGACGAGTGGGTCTGGCATAACGTCCCGAGCCTGGCGCAAGCCTGGGATTTCATCGGGCGCGAACGGCCCGAACTGCTGCTGCAGGAATCGATGCTGCGCCACGAAGGCGGCATGCGCCTGCTGGCGCGCCTGCGCGGCGACCGCCGCCTGCGCGAGCAGCCGGTGATTTTGCTGGCGGCCGAATGCGCCGAAGGCGAACGCGTCAGCGCTGCGGTTTCCTACCCCGAATTCATTCCCCAGCCAGCGGCCGACGACAGCGCCGACGGCCTGCGCGATGCCTCGCCCGAGTCGCGCCTGCTGCGCTCCGGCCGGCTGGTGCTCGACCCGCTCAGTTGCAGCGTCAAGGTCGGCAACCACAAGGTCGAAGTGCGCCTGGCCGAGTACCGGCTGCTGCGCTTCTTCCTGTGCCATCCGGGCCAGGTGTTTTCGCGCCTGCAGTTGCTCGAGCAACTTTGGGACGCCCACGAGTCGCTCGACCAGCGCACCGTCGACGTCCACGTGCTGCGTCTGCGCAAGGCCCTGGGCCGCGCCAAATCGCTGATCAAGACCGTGCGCGGCGCCGGCTACATGCTCTCGCCGGGCTGATCCGGCAGGTCAGTGTGTCATACCGCTGACATGCTTGTCCTCTAGACTAGCGGCAACTTGTCTTTCATTCCAGTCGCTGCATGAGCAAACATTCCGGTCTCGCCCCCTACCGCAGCAAGCGCTTCCTGGCACTACTGTGGCCGTTGCTGGCGCTGCTGGCTTGTATCGCGCTCTGGAGCGCAACGCTCATGCGCGCCAATGCCGAGCAGGCGCGTCTTGACCGCCAGGCGCGCAAGGACGCCGCGGCCTACGCCGAAGCCTACGAGCAGTACATCACGCGTTCGGTCGCGCAGATGGACCAGATCACGATGCAGCTCAAGTTCAGCTGGGAGCATGCGCGCATGCCGGGTCAGCTTGGATTACTCGACGAGATGCGGCGCGACGGCATGTTTACCGACAGCGCCTTCCACGTGGTCGCCGTGCTCGACCGTACCGGGACCGTGCGCGCCAGCACCCGCGCCAGCCTGATCGGCGCCGACCTGGCCGCCGGCAACTACTTCAGCCAGCACCGCGACAACAATTCGACCGCCCTGCGGGTCGGCGCCACGCCCACCCAGTTCGGGGTCGCCGGCGACGTGGTGCTGTTCACGCGCCGCCTCGATACGCCGGACGACGAATTCGACGGCATCGTGCTGATGGCGGTCGAAGCACGCTATTTCACCGCCTTCGTCAGTCCGGCCACGCTGGGTGCGGGCGGGGTGGTGGCGCTGGCCGGCACCGAAGGGCGGTTGCGGGTCGAGCAGTACAGCGACGGCAGCGCCTTCGTCGACGCCGCCACGCTGCCGCGCGCCGCCAGGCTGTGGTCGGGCGAACATGGCGTGCGGGTGGTGGGCAGCGCCGGCGCCGACGGATTCCTCGACGGCCAGGCGCGCGTGCTGGGCTGGCGCAGGTCGGCCGTGTATCCGCTGGTGGCGCTGGTCGGGCTGGCGCAATCGGACGCCATGGCGCCGGCCAGCAGCTACTGGGCCGACAGCCGCGAGCGCGCCATCATCGCCTCGCTGTGCCTGGCGTTGCTGGGCGCGCTCGGCGCCGTGCTGACGCGCCGCGCGAGCGCGCGCCAACGCGAGCAGGACGAAGTGCGGCGCGCCTACCGCACCGCCACCGAGAGCGGCAACGACGGCTTCTACATGGCCGCCGCGGTGCGCGACCGCGACGGCGACATCATCGATTTTCGCATCGTCGATTGCAACGAACGCGGCGCCTTCTTCTATGGCATGACGCGCGCCGAGCTGGTCGGCTCGAGCCTGTCCCAGATCGACAGCGGCCTGTTCGGCGAAGAGCTGATCGCCACCTATTGCAAGGCGATGGAGACCGGTTTTTATGAAGACGATAGGCGCATGCCGAGCGACAACCGCCTGAATATCAGCTGGGGCCGACGCCGCCTGGTGCGGGTCGGCAATGGCTTGGCGGTGACGCTGCAAGACATCAGCGAAAAGAAGGCGCACGAATCGCAGCTCGAACGCCTGGCCAACGAGGATGCGCTGACCGGCCTGGCCACGCGCCACGCTTTCCTGAACCGCATGCCGGCCATGCTGGCCCAGGCCCAGGCGGCCAGTAGCGGCGCCGCACTGCTGTTCATTGACCTGGACGAATTCAAGCATGTGAACGATTCGCACGGCCACGCCACCGGCGACCAGCTGCTCAAGGCCGCCGCGGCGCGCCTGCTGTCGCTGCTACGCCCGAGCGATGGCGTGGCGCGTTTCGGCGGCGACGAATTTCTGGTGCTGCTCAATCCCTGCGACGGCGAGCGCCAGGCGGCATCGGTGGCGGCGCGCATCGTCGACGCCTTCGGGGTGCCGTTCCTGATCGGCGACGAGTTGCACGCGGTGGGCGCCTCGATCGGCATCAGCCAGTATCCGCGCGACGGGACCGATCCCGAAACGCTGGTGCGCCACAGCGATATCGCCATGTACGCCGGCAAGAACGACGGCAAGAACCAGTACCGGTTCTTCGACCCGTCGCTGTCGTCGAACCTGAATTCGCGCGCGCGCCTGAAGCAGAGCATGCTCGAAGCGATCGAGGGCGACCAGTTCGTGCTGCACTACCAGCCGCGGGTGGACGCGCACAGCGGCGAACTGCTGAGCATGGAGGCACTGCTGCGCTGGCGTCATCCGCTGCTGGGGATGGTCGCGCCCGGCGAATTCATTCCGCTGGCCGAGGCCACCGGCCTGATCGTGCGCATCGGCGACGTCGTGATCGACAAAGCCTGCGCCCAACTGGCCGCCTGGCGCGATGCCGGGGTGGCGCTGGTGCCGGTGTCGATCAATGTCTCGCCCAAGCAGTTTGCGCGCGGCGGCGTGCAGCGCCAGCTCAGTGGCGCGCTGGCGCGCTACCGGGTGCCGGCCAGCCTGATCGAGGTCGAGATCACCGAGTCGGCGATGATGGGCGACCAGGACGATATCCTGGCCGAACTGGCGGCGCTGCGCGCATTGGGCGTGAAGCTGCATGTGGATGATTTCGGCACCGGCTACTCGTCGCTGTCGCAGCTGCAGCGGCTCAAGATGGACGTGCTGAAGGTGGACCGCGCGTTCACCACCGAGCTGGCCAATTCAAAGGAGGGCAAGGTGTTCTTCCAGGCCATCGTGTCGATGGCGCACGCGCTCGGCATGTCGGTGGTGGCCGAGGGCGTCGAGACCGAGGAGCAGCTTGCCATCCTGCGCGGACTCGATTGCAACGAGGTGCAGGGGTATTACATCGCGCGGCCCGTGCCGGCCGACCAGATGGCCGAGATGATGACGCGCCGCTTCCTGCTCGATACGGCGGCGGCGTAACACCGGCGCTGGTCCGGTGTTACGCGCGAACCATCAATCCAGATCGGCCGCGGCGTGGCGCTCGTGCACCTGCTCTTGTTCCGGACCGAACGAGCGGTTGACCTTGCGCCCGCGAATCACCGCCGGCCGCGCCGCGATCTCGTCGGCCCAGCGCTTGACGTGCGCGTATTCGTGCACCGACAGGAATTCTGCCGCGCCATACAGCTGGCCCAGCACCAGACCGCCATACCAGGGCCAGATCGCCATGTCGGCGATCGAGTAGTCGTCGCCGGCCACGAAGCGGTGTTCGGCCAGCTGGCGATCGAGCACGTCGAGCTGGCGCTTGGCTTCCATCGCGTAGCGGTCGATCGGGTACTGCAGTTTTTCAGGCGCGTACGCGAAGAAGTGGCCGAAGCCGCCGCCCAGGAATGGCGCCGAGCCCATCTGCCAGAACAGCCAGTTGAACACTTCGGTGCGCGGCGCGCCGTGTGGCGGCAGGAAGGCGCCGAATTTTTCGGCCAGGTGCACCAGGATCGAACCCGATTCGAACACCCGCACTGGCGCGCCGCCGCTGCGGTCGACCAGGGCCGGAATCTTCGAGTTCGGATTCACGTCGACGAAGCCGCTCGAGAATTGATTGCCTTCGTTGATACGAATCAGCCAGGCGTCGTACTCGGCGCCCGTATGGCCGGCTGCCAGAAGTTCTTCCAGCATGATCGTCACTTTGACGCCATTCGGCGTGGCCAGCGAATACAACTGGAACGGGTGCTTGCCGACCGGGAGTTCCTGCTCGTGGGTCGCGCCCGCCACCGGGCGATTGATGTTGGCGAATGTGCCGCCTGAGGACGCGGGTGGCGTCCAGACCTGCGGGGGAACGTACGTCGATTGCTCAGCCATGGAATCTCCTGGGGTTTGCCTGCATGTGCGGGATGTCGATCATGCATTCTAGCCAAACGGCCGCAACTACGTCGGCAGGGCGCAGTTTTGCCGGCTCAGTTGCGCGGCAGGATGTGCGGCTCGTGCCTACAATGGCGGGATCAACCTTCACCAGGAGTCAGGATGCCGATGCTCATCGACGACGCCATGCTCGACGAAGCGCGGCGTTTGAACGAGACGCTGGCGCACATGCCGCGTTTTGGCGTGCGCAACCGCTGGATGCCGCTGCTGATGCAGGCGCTGCTGCGCCTGTCCCAGTTGGGCGCCGACCGCAAGCTGCGGCGCCAGGGTTTTACGGTCGAGACGCGCTGCATCAAGGCGGGCAGGGTGCGGGTGCCGCTGCGCATCCTGCGCCCGCGTGGGCGTGCGGCCGGCGTCATCCTCGATATCCACGGCGGCGGCTGGGTGATCGGCAATCCGCAGATGAACGACGCGCTCAATGCCGGCTACGCCGAGGCCTGCAATGCAATCGTGGTGTCGGTCGATTATCGGCTGGCGACGCGCGCGCCGCTGGCGCTGTTGATCGACGATTGCCTGATCGCCGCGCGCTGGTTGCTGACCAATGGCCTGCCCGAAATCGCCGGGCTGCCGGTGGTGATGATCGGCGAGTCGGCCGGCGGCCATCTTGCCAGCGTCACCTTGCAGCGACTGCAAGCGGCGCCCGAGTTGCTGGGCCGTATTGTCGGCGCGGTGCTGTACTACGGCGTGTACGACCTGGCCGGCACGCCGAGCGTGCACGCGGCCGGGGCCGACACCCTGGTGCTCGATGGCCGCAACATGGCGTCCGGCCTGCGCATGCTCACGCCCGGCCTGGACGATGCGGCGCGGCGCGCGCCTGTTCTCTCGCCCCTGTACGGCGACCTGGCCGGGATGCCGCCGGCGCTGATGTTTGCCGGCGCGCGCGACCCGCTGATCGATGACACGCTCGAACTGGCACAGCGCTGGCGCGCGGTGGCCGAGGTCGAATGTAATCTGCTGCCCGAGGCCCCGCATGGCTTCATCCATTTTCCGACCGCCATGGCGCGCGCCACCTGCGCGCATGCGCAGGACTGGATCCGCGCCCGCTTCGCCGAAGGGCGCGTCAAGCCAGCGCCAGGACGAGCACCAGCAGATGAAAAACTAGCACTTTCTGCATTGCCCTAGCATGTTCTGCTGCGTTGCTGGCGAGTGCCGCCTGCCTAGCCTATCCTGTCTTGCTGAGCCGTCGATTGCCGACACGCGGCGTTCGTCATTTGCCGGCCCCAAAAGCGTCATCCCCGCGAAGGCGGGGATGCTGGATCAGACGATATTGGTGAACGCTAGCGCTTACTGGATCAGAAGATACTGGTGAACGCTCGTATAGACGCGTTCCCCATCAAACGGACCTATGCGCCCTGGCACTTACACAAACGCAGCCAGCGAGCCCTTCATCTTCTTCAGCGCAGCCGATTCGATCTGACGAATCCGCTCGGCCGACACACCGAACTCTTCGGCCAGCGTATGCAGCGTCGCGCCCGAACCATCGTCATTGGCCAGCCAGCGCGCTTCGATGATGCGGCGCGAACGCGGGTCGAGCTTGGTCAGGGCCGTTTCCAGGCCTTCCGACTGCAGACGGGTAACCTGTTCTGCTTCCAGCACGCGAGTCGGCTCTTCACGGTCGCTCGACAGGTAAGCGATCGGCGAGAACTTGTCGTCGTCGTCGTCGGTCGGTGCCTCAAGTGCGATGTCGCGACCCGACAGGCGGGTTTCCATCTCGATCACTTCTTCGCGCTTGACGCCCAGCAGCTTGGCCAGATCGTCGACCTGGGTCGGCGACATCGCGTCCAGGCCGGTCTTGTTGCTGCGCAGATTGAAGAACAGTTTGCGCTGCGCCTTGGTCGTGGCGACTTTTACCAGGCGCCAGTTCTTGAGAATGTATTCATGCATCTCGGCCTTGATCCAGTGCATGGCATACGACACCAGGCGCACGCCCTGGTTCGGGTCGAAGCGCTTGACTGCTTTCATCAGGCCGATATTGCCTTCCTGGATCAGGTCGGCGTGGGGCAGGCCATAGCCCAGATAGCCACGCGCGATCGACACCACCAGGCGCAGGTGCGAGAGCACCATCTTTTGCGCGGCGTCCAGATCGTTATTTTCCTGCAGCCGTTTTGCCAAGGACATTTCTTCCTCGTGCGTCAGCATCGGCAGGCGGTTGACCGCAGAAATATACGCGTCGATATTGCCGAGATTGCCGGTGAAACCAAGTCCCAGAGCACGGCTGCTGGTCGGAACCAATGCGGATTGTGCGGACATATTCATTTCCCTTTTCGTAATCTTGCTGCATCCTCAATGTGCCACCCGAACTTGCCCGAAGGCACTGCTGTTACGAGTTGTTACGCAAATCAACATGCGTGACATGGATGCCTGACTTGAATTTTCGTTTCGATCAAACCATATATTAGCACTCTCACGATATGACTGCCAGAAGCCACCCCGTCGCTTAAGATTGTCCAAAGTATTGCTATTGGGAACCAAAGCGCCGACGGCTTCACTGTAGAGTAGAGCTTGCGATTTCAGTTGATCTGGCTCAAACGTGAGCTGCAAATGACTGGAGTCGCGTTGAGAAACAGGTTACGGCGATAGATTCCGTGACTCTGTTGAATGGCGCACGTAGCCCGGGTGCGCAATGTAGGAGATCTGCGCATGTGTACGTAGGGAGCGGCAGCAGTGCCGTAGGATTCGCAGCGAGCGCAGAAGCGCTGGCGAGGAAAGGGAAGTGGGAGGCAGCCACGCTCGATGGCCGCCTCGCCTTGCTGTGAGAAGTGAGGACGCTTATCGAGATTTCAACACGCGGCGATGCACTTTTTTCACGATCGTGTGTAGGAGCGGCGCCGCCAGACGAGGCCGGCGCCATCAGGACGTCAGCGCACCCGCGCCAGATGACGCCGTACCGACAGCAGTGCGCCGATCAGTCCCAGCGCGGCGCTGATCGCCAGCAGCCCGGCAACTTCCAGGGCGCCCAGCGGCAGCAGCTGGAAAGCCGAACCATATAGTTGCGCGAACTGGGCAATCGCCGAATTCAAGGGATTCAACGCCAGCGCCACCACCCCCAATGCCACCGCGCCCGAGAACAAGCCCAGCATTGCACCGGTGTAATAGAACGGACGATGAATGAAATTGTCGGTTGCGCCCAGCAGCTTGGCGACCGAGATTTCTTCTTTCTGCGTCAGCACCTGCAGGCGAATGGTATTGAACACCACCGCGATCACCACGATGCCCAGCGTTAGCGCCAGCAGCAGCAGCGCCAGGCGCAGGATGCCGAGCAGGGCGGCCAGGCGCTTGACCCAGCTCGAGTCGACCTGCACCGTGTCGACACCGGGCAGCGTCCGTAACTGTTCCGTGATGGCGTCGACCTCGGCGGCAGCAGCAGCGCTCGCGTAACCATCGAGCTTCATCACATAACTGTCGGGCAGGGGATTTTCGCCCAGCGTGTCGAGTACATTGCCCAGGCCGCTGCGCTCCTTGAGCGAAGCGAGCGCCTGCTCACGCGGCACGAAGGCGAGCTCGGCGTGCCTGCCGGTCAGGATGTTGCGCACCTGCGGCGCCAGCGCCTCGGCGTCGGCGCGGCTGACGTCGTCGCGCATGAACAGGCTGATTTCGGGATCGACCGACAATTGCTCGGACAGCGGCTTGAGGTTGTCGAGCAGGGTGATGCCCGCGAACGGCAACGTCAGCGCGAGCGCCACCACCAGCACGTTGAACAAGAAGCTGCCGGGCGACTTGCGCACCGAGCCGAGCGCGGCGTTGAGGGCGAAACGGTGCTGGCGCAGCCACGGGCTCATGCTGCACCTCCGATCAGTTGGCCGTGTTCGAGCCGGATCACGCGCGCGGCGCCGTCGAGCACCTGTTCGTCGTGGGTCGAGATCACGCAGGTGACGCCGGCGGCATTGAAGGCGCGCAGCGCTTCGAGCACGCGGTCGGCTGCAGCGCGGTCGAGGTTGGCGGTCGGTTCGTCGGCCAGGATGATCTGCGGCCGGTTGACGATGGCGCGCGCCACCGCCACCCGCTGCTGTTCGCCACCGGACAGTTCGAGCGGCATCGCCTTGGCGCGGTCGAGCAGGCCGACGCGGTCGAGCGCGGCGCGCGCGCGATCGGCCGCTTGCGCCGTCGGCGCACCTGTGACCAGCAACGGCAGCATGGTGTTGGCCAGGATATTGCGGTCGTTCAGCAAGCGCTGCTGCTGGAAGATGATGCCCATATTGCGGCGCAAAAAGGGAATGCCGGCGCGTGCAATACGGCCCACGTCCTGGCCGTTGACGATCACCTTGCCGTCGGTGGGACGTTCGACCGCCGCCACCATCTTCATCAGGGTCGACTTGCCGGCGCCCGAAGGGCCGGCCAGATAGACCAGTTCGCCCTTGGCGATGTCGAGCGAGACGTCATGCAGCGCGTAGGCGCCCCTGGCGTCGCCATGGACGTATTGTTTGGATACCGACTGGAACGCGATCATTGGCATTATCCGAGCAGCGCCTCAACGAATTCTTCGGCGCTGAACGGTTGCAGGTCGTCCAGCTTCTCGCCCACGCCGATGAAGTACACCGGAATCGGACGGGTGCGCGCGATCGCGGCCAGCACGCCGCCCTTGGCGGTGCCGTCGAGCTTGGTGACCACGAGGCCGGTCAGGCCCAGCGCATCGTCGAAGGCCTTGACTTGCGCCAGCGCATTCTGGCCGGTGTTGCCGTCGATGACCAGCAAGACTTCGTGCGGCGCATCCGCCATGCCCTTGCCGAGCACGCGCTTGATCTTTTTCAGTTCTTCCATCAGGTGCAGCTGGGTCGGCAGGCGGCCGGCGGTGTCGATCATGACCACGTCGGTGCCGCGCGCCTTGCCCGACTGCACCGCATCGAAGGCAACCGCGGCCGGGTCGCCCGAGGCCTGCGAGATCACGGTAACGTTGTTGCGCTGGCCCCAGACCATCAATTGCTCGCGCGCGGCGGCGCGGAAGGTATCGCCCGCGGCCAGCAGCACCGACTGGTCGAAGCTCTGCATGTGCTTGGCGAGTTTGCCGATGGTGGTGGTCTTGCCGGCGCCGTTGACGCCCGCGATCATCATCACCAGCGGCTCATGGCGGCCCAGCTCGAGCGGCTTTTGCAGCGGCTGCAAGAGTTCGATCATCAGGCCCTTGAGCGCGCCCTTGACGGCGGCGGCGTCGAGCAGCTTGTCTTCCTTGACCTTGCGCCGCAGTTCGTCCAGCAGGTGTTCGGTAGCGGCCATGCCGGCGTCGGACATCAACAGCGCCGCTTCGAGTTCTTCGTACAGATCCTCGTCGATGCGCGCGCCGACGAACAGCAGCGACAGGTTGTTCGAGGTCTTCGACAGGCCGGCCTTCAGGCGCGCCATCCACGAGGTTTTCTTCTCGGCCTCGGTGGTCGGGCGCTCCGCGGTTTCGGGGAACAGGTTGGCGCCCTCGTGCAGGATGCTGGGCGGGTTGGCGGAGGCCGGCGCTGGCGCTGGCGCAGGAGTCGGCGTGACCACGGGCGCAGGAGTCGGCGTGACCACGGGCGCAATGACGGGCGGCGGCGCAGCGACTGGCCTGGCGACCGGCACCACTGGTTCCGGCGCCGGCGTATCCGGCGCTTTTTTTCTTTTGAAGAAGCTAAACATAGTCTGGTGGCGGGACTGCGAGGGACGCCGGCGAGGCCGGCGATGAAAAAACTAGCGAATATTTTACCAGAGCAGCAATATATTCCCGCTTCGCGCAGGAACATGCCCGCCATGCGGCGCAATCGTCGCGTCAAGGCTGCAACCCGACAGTACGGCGCTGGAAAAACGCGTGCAACCGCGCTAGATTACAGTACAGGAGGGGCGCCGACCAGGAATGGCCTGCAGCGCGGACCACATCGTGAAGATACCGAACTTTTTCAAGCGCCTGGTGCCCGGCGCCCGAACCCCAAATGGCCGCGCCGGCGGCGCACACGGCGTCGTGATCTGGCTGTTCATCGCCCTGGTGGCGCTGTTTCTCACACATCCGGGCGGCGCGCCGACGAGCGTCTTCGGCGCGCCGATACCGCTGCCGCCTGAACTCGGCCTCGAGGCGGCGCCAGCGCCATGATTCAACCCTGCTTTTTAGCGCTCTCGGCCTGTTTGCGAATGGTCTCCAGCGTGGCATTCGGCGTGATCAGGTTGCCGTCGTAGCGCAGTTCGATCACCGCCGGCAGCTGGTGCTGCGCGCTGTGCTCGAGCGCGCGGCGCAGGGCCGGCGCGAACTGCGCCGTCTGCTCGACGATCTCGCCATGCCCGCCATAGGCGCGCGCCAGCGCCGCAAAATCGGGATTGTGCAGCCCGGTGCCCGAGACCCGGCCCGGATAGCTGCGCTCCTGGTGCATGCGGATGGTGCCGAACATATTGTTGTTGAACACCAGGATGACCACCCCGGCGCCGTACTGGACGGCGGTGGCCAGTTCCTGGCCGGTCATCATGAATTCGCCGTCGCCGGCAAAGGTGACCACGGTGCGCCCGGGCTGCACGATCTTGGCCGCGATGCCGCTCGGCACCGCGTAGCCCATGGCGCCACTGGTCGGCGCCAGCTGGGTGCGCATGCCGCCATAGCGGTAGAAGCGGTGCGCCCACGACGCGTAGTTGCCGGCGCCATTGGTGATGATGGCGTCGTGCGGCAGCGCCGCCATCAGGTCTTGCACCACCTGGTACAGGTCGAGCGGCGCGGCGCCGTCACGCAGCACCGGCGGCCGTTGCTGCCAGGCCGCCAGTTCGGCGCGCGCCTGCCCGACGCTGGCTTGCCAGGCGCCGGCCTCGACCGGCTCCATCGCGGCCAGCATCGCGCACGCCTGCGGCATGCCGCTGGCGATCATCAGCTCGGCCTGGTAGACGCTGCCCAGTTCCTGCGGGTCGGGATGGATGTGCACCAGGCGCTGGCGCGGCACGGGCGACTCCAGCAGCGTGTAGCCGCCAGTGGTCATCTCGCCCAGGCGCGGCCCGATCGCGATGACCAGGTCGGCTTCCTTCACCCGCGCGGCCAAGCGCGGATTGATGCCGATGCCGACGTCGCCGATGTAGTTCGGGTGGTCATTGTCGAGCAGGTCCTGGAAGCGGAAGGTGCAGCCGACCGGCAACCGGTTGGCTTCGGCGAAGCGCTGCAGATCGGCGCAGGCTTGCGCATTCCAGGTGCCGCCGCCGAGCAGCACCAGCGGCCGCTGGCTTGCGGCCAGCATGGCGCGCAGCGCGGCGATCTGGGCGGCGCTGGGCGCGCCCTGGGTCGGCTGATACGCGCGCGTATCGGGCACGGCGGCGCTGTCGACCAGCATGTCTTCCGGCAGCGCCAGCACCACCGGGCCGGGGCGGCCGCTGGTGGCGACCTGGAACGCGCGCGCCAGGTATTCGGGAATCCGGTCGGCGCGGTCGATCTG
>Ga0308160_10003634_pt1 | contig 17224 bp, 22 predicted proteins | sample PhyFR1_FD_201036 | JGI IMG/M metagenome (GOLD analysis project Ga0308160, IMG submission 201036) | Phyllosphere microbial communities from UC Gill Tract Community Farm, Albany, California, United States - DLSLF.R1 | ecosystem: Host-associated > Plants > Phyllosphere > Unclassified | place: USA...
GGGCCTTGGCGATGCCACCGACGATGAACGGGTACAGGCCGGCGGCGAGCACCGACTGGACGTCGTTCGGGGCGCCGAGCTGGCCGAGCGCCACGGCCAGGTACGGCAGGCCGGTCACGAACGGGATCGCACTCGCGAGCAGCATCGCGACCGCGGCGCGGCCGACGTGGCGGTCCCAGTTGCGACGGGCGAGCCAGCCGACGAGCCCGGCGGCGGGGATGAAGCCGATGACGTACCCGAAGCTCGGCAGGGCCAGGGCCTGCAGGCCGCCCTGCATGTCGGCGAAGAACGGGGCACCCGCGAGCCCGGCGACGGCGTAGACGAGCAGCGAGAGCATGCCGCGACGTGCGCCGAGGGTCGCGCCGACGAGCACGACGGCGAGCGTCTGCCCGGTGATCGGGACCGGCCACATCGGGACCTCGAGCTGCGCCATGGCGGCGGTGAACAGGGCTCCGCCGGCGACGAGGGCGGCGTCGGTGGCCAGCCCGTGCGTGCGCAGACGGTCGGCGAGGACTGCGCGGGGAGCGAACCCGGTGGCGTTCGTCATGGATTCTCCTAGACTAAATCGCCGCTTCGGACGATTGGCTTGATACCGGGCCTGACCAGGCCAAATCATGATCTGACCGTGCCGAACCCTGCGTTTAACCTACCTGAGATTAGGCACGTGCCTAGGCACGGACAGCCACAGAAGAACCCGCGTGTCCTTGTGGCGAGGCGTCACACCGCCGCGTCCTGCCACAGAACCTCGAAGGTCAGGGACGTTGCTCCGTCATCGACTCCCACGGTGTTCGCGCCGTAGTTGTCCTGGAACCCAACCATCCGGAGTTGGTCACCCTGGTTGAGGCGGACCAAGAGCCGGGTCGCCGTGGACGACGGACCCACGCTGCTGGACTGGTTGGATGCTCGGTCACCGGGGTACTCGATGGAGCGGGCGACGAAGGCCCCCGCGGTGAGGCTGTCGGGGTTGGACACGTTCTGCGTGATCCCGCAGTACTGCCGGTAGTAGTCCGTGGGCTGCAACTTCATGGTCGCGACAACGGTGTAGACGCCCGTCCGTGGGACCGTGAGCACGCCCCCGCTCCAGCCCCAACCGCCCTTGTTCAGGACCGGGGATGCGAAGGCTGCCGACGTGAAGAACGTGGGGTTGCCCGCCTGAAGCGACTGTCCCGCGGAGGACTTCGCGACCGAGAACTTGGGGACGCCGATCGTCTGCGCCTCCAGGGCCTTGATGCGCGTCAGGGCGGCTGCCAACTCGTCGCCGCGCTGGTTGTCGTTCTGGTACCCAAGACGGCGGTCCTGGGTGCTTGCGTACGTCGCAAGGCCTGCTGCTGCGGCTGCGTCTCCGATTGCCACGATGTGCTCCTAGATGACTTCTGCGGCCCACGAGGAGCCGACTGGGGATGCGGACCAAGCCACGCCGGTAGCGAGGTTGAACCACGAAGACGGTGGGGTGGTGACGAGGCCCTTGGTGATGACGGACATCTCGTCGTTGGTGAGGTCCCAGGTGACGGCATCGACGTAGCCGACCTGGACCCCGCCGTCCGGGGTGCTGATGACGGCATCCATGCCCGGGCGTGCGGTGTAGTCGGTGGTGCGGACTACTTCCATCTGACGACGGCGCTGCGAGAGCCGGGAGAGCATGTAGGCGGCTCGTCCTGCCCCCGGGAACGGTGCCTGGATCACGTCTGGGACGTAGGGCTTGGTGTACCCAGCCGGGGCCGCGATGTCGCTCTTGGTGCGCTCACGTCCCAGCACGTCGGTCCACTGGTAGCGGAGGACCACGGCGTCGGCGTACAGCGGGAAGCCGTCCGTCTGGGTCGCGGTCTTCGAGATGAGGTCGGTGGCCCGGATGAGGTTGAACCCCGTGGAGGCGCGCACCTGACCGGCCACGGCGTAGTCGTTGTCGGCCAACTTCCACGTCCCGTTGATGTCCTGGAAGAGGCGGTACCCGACCGACTGGACGATGGGCTGCAAGAACTCGATTCCGCCCGTCCCAGGGGTCCAGGTGAGCGTGTCGGGGTCACGGTCGATGACCGGCGTCCGGGTGCTCGTGGACAGGTGCGCGTCCTCGCTCCACGCGTAGGTGTACAGGCTGGAGGCTCCGGTGGCTCCGTCGAAGTAGTCGAGGACCGTGCCGTCCGTGTCCTTCCCGTTGCCCTCGGTGAGCATGACTCCATCCATGTAGATGGCGTTGTCGGCGCTGTTGGTGCCGCCGTTGACGAGGCGCACGGTGACGCTCGTGGCGTTCGGCGGGACCGTGAAGGTCATGCTGACCCGCGTGGTCGTGAAGCCGGTGTTGGGGGCTGCGCTGGAGCGCCCGATGATCTGCGTACTGACAGCGGAGCCGTCCTGGAACGTGGCGACGGCCTGGAGTTGACGGGCTGCGGAGTTGAGCGTCCCGGACTGGAGCGCTTGGACTCGCACGTACGCGGAAGCGGTGTAGGTGCCCCCAGCGGAGACCGGCACGACGACGGCAGCCCACGACTGGTTGGACGTGTTGGCCGGGGTGATCTTCAACGAGTAACTGCCGAACTGTGACCAACCTGTTACCAAGGACAAGGTGGCGTTGTTGCCGGTCCAGTTGCCCGTGGCGGTCTCGAAGTTGCCACCCGGGATGAGGTTGTCGAGTTGGGTCGTCGTGGGCACGGCAACGTCCGCCCCGGAGGCGTAGGCAGCCGCCGTGGTGGCCCCCATCGCTCGGGTGAGGACGGCGTTGACGATGGTCCGGAGGCTGCCCTGGGAGCCGTTGTAGTTGACCGTCGTGGTGGGGCTGTAGTCCTGCACCCGGGCCTCGTCGTTCACGAGGTTGATGCCTACTTCGCCGGTCTCAGACACCAACTGGCGTGCCTGAATGGTGAGGGTGGCAGTGAGCGTTGTGCCCCGCGTGGTCGAGTTAATCCGCACCTTGTTGCCGGGGACGATGAGCGCGAAGACCGTCAACCCCGGGTGGCTGATCGTGATGTCCCCACCGACGAAGGGGCTGATCGACTCGTCCATGTCGAGGGAGCCGGTGACCATGCCCAGCGGGTACGTGGCAGACCCCACGAGGAGCGTCGCGGTCAGGGTGCGTGTGGAGACCGTCACTGCTGGACCTCCAGGTAGGTGAAGGTCACGGTCCAGTAACTCTGACTCTGGGAGTCGGTGGTGATCGTGACATCCCCGTTGGCGATGAAGGTCATGCCGGTGGTCGCCGTGTCGTCGTCGCTGAACGTGAGCACGTCGGTACCCCGGAGGGCGGTGTGCAGGGCGGTGGCATCGGTCTCGTTGTCGAAGAGCGCGCCCATCGTCCCGGTGCGGGGACCGGCTGGCTGGAGCGTCACGTCCGGGATGGGGTTGCCCAGAATCTCGTGGACGATGTGCCGGGTGGTGCTCGTGGCGTTCCACTGCGTGACCAGGAGCGGGTAGGCGGCAAGAGTCGGCCCGGTGAAGGTGCTGCTCACGGTGTCCCCATTCCTTGGCGTCGTCCGCCCTGGTTGTCTGTGTAGGCCTTGATGTGGACTTCCCGCTGTCGGGTGGCCTCGGCCATCTGCCGGTTGAACTCGGCCAGGTCCACCACGACGTTGACGTTCTTCGTCGCGGGGGTCGCGTTCAACTTGCTCTGGAGGCTGGAGTTGTAGGACGTGCCGCTGGTGGACCCCAACTTGTCCCAGACCTCAGCGGTCTTGTTCTGCTGCTCCAGGGGTGCGTTGACGAAGGCTGCGATGGCCGGGGCAGCGTCAGGCCCCAGGCTCTCGACGTACTGGAGCGCCTGGTCCGACAGCCGGGAACTGAGGGTCACCATGTTCTGCTGGTAGTCGGCGATGGCCTGGAACTGCTCGTTGGCAGCGTCCGTGTAGGCCTGCAAGTTGAACTTGCCGTCCTTCACGTAGTCATCGATGGCGGACCCGGCCTCGGCGTAGGCGCTCTGCACCCCGTCCGCGTAGGCCTGCGTGGCGTCGGCTGCTGCCTGGAGGGCGGGACCGCCCGCCTCGGCGAAGTTCTTCTGCTCCTGCGCGGCTTCCTTCGACGCCTTCTTCGCGTCCCGGAGGTACCCCAGGGTCTCGTCCAGAGCCTTGGTCCGGTTGTTGGCGCTCGACCCCAGGGCGTCGTCCGCCTCCAACTGAGCCTGGCCGGTCTTCTGCCACTCGTTCTTCTGCTCGATGATGGACTTGATCTGCTTGTCGATCTCGTCCGTGTGACCGGCAGCGGCAGTTGCCAAGTCCTTGTAGGAGGTCCCGGAGCGGTCAGCGGCCTGGCGAAGGTCTTTGAGGGAAGTCACCCCGTCGTCCGTGGTGGTCGCCATCTCCTTCAGGCGGTCCACGATGTAGCCCATCGATGCGGAGCCGACTCGGCCCGTCTCGATGAACTCGTTGGCGAGGTCTGAGACCCGCTGCTTGAAGGCCTCCGCATCCTCCTGTGCGCCGGTGATGGCGGCACCGATGAGACCGACACCGACCGCGGCGAGGGCACCGGCAGCGAGGCCGATGGGACCGAGGTCGGCGACGACGCCACCAAGGGTTCCCTGCACGAGGTCCACGAGGGATGTGATGTCGCCGGAGAACGACGACGTGACCTCGGAGAGGTTGGCCTTCGCTTCGTCCTTGAAAGTCCCGACCGACTCACCGGCTTCGGCGGTGCCCTTCTTCATGTCCTGGGCGATGTTCTTACCCAGGCCACCCTTGCCGTCCGTGCGCTGCATGTCGCGCACGCTGTCCTTGAAGGTGCGCTCCAACTTCTCGATGGAGTCTTCGGCCTTCTCGGTACCGCGGTCCACGCCGTCAGCGAGACCGTCACCAAGGCCCTTCGCTTCTCGATCTACGTCCCGGGCAGCGTCACGCACCCCGTCAGGGATGTCCTCGAAGGACCGGCTGGCCTCACGGCTGGAGCGGGCCGACTCGCGAGCGAGGTCGTCCAGAGTGTCCCCAAGCGCGTCGAAGGCATCCCCGGCGCGCTTGGCTTCGCGGATCGCATCAGAGGCGTTGGAGCCGATGCGGATGTTGACTGCCACTAGTTGCCGTCCTTCTTGCCTTCGGCGGCTTCAGCAATGGTGCGGACAGTGATCTGTGTCCACAGGGCAGCGGCGCGAGGGATCATGTCCGCTGCTGCGGTGTAGGCCGGACCCCGACGACGACGGGCGGGGAGCATGGCCTGGGTTCGGCGGGTGACCGAGTAGGACTTCCCCTTGCTCGATCGCGCCTCGTACGTGACCTTCTTGGCCTTGTCGCCACCGAACTCGACCCCGGCGTACATCGTCTTGGGATCGAAGCCACGGGTGAGGCGACGGCCGACCGATGCGGCCTTCAACGTGATGCCGTTGGCCGACACCGACGCGCGGGCGGTGTTGCCCAGCGCGAGGACTTCCAAGCGGGTGTGCGAGTTCCCACGCACGGCTTCCTGCCACTCAGGGGCGATGGCCGACTGGGTGTACTTGCGCACCCGCTTGGTGATGGTCTGATCGACAGCACGAAGCGCGATGACTACGGCGCGTAGTTCATCGTTCTCACGGATGTCGATGGGGAGCATCAGACAGCCGCGCCCAGTTCCGGCTTGCCGTTGATCGGGAGCGAGACCGTGGACTCGGCGTAGGCGTTGACCCCGCCACCAACGGAACCCGGGGTGAGGGTGACGGTCGCCGTGAAGGACGGGCCTCCGGCGGTGGGCGCGATGACCACTTCGACCTCATCGCCCTCGTGCTCGTAGAGGTAGCGCGAGAAGCCGTCCGTGCCCCAGTCCTGACCGAAGGTGAGGTCGGCGGACCAGTCGGCGGCTGCGGTGTTCTTCTGAGTCGCCCCGTTGAAGCCAGCCCACGTTGCCGTGGTGGCGTTGGGGGTCAGGGCCGCGCTGCTCAACTGAGCCGCGTAGTCGTGGGCAGCCACCGTGAAGGTGACGTTCTTCATGTAGATGGTGCTCATGGTGTTAGTCCTCTGTGATCTGTGTGGGGACGGAGAAGGTGATATTCCAGCCGAAGAAGTTTGAGAAGGAGACCGGCTCGGCACCGGTCCAGTCGAGGGAGTCAATGGCGTCGATGGCGGCGATGGCTTCAAGTACCTCGTCGTCCAGGGCATCCCAGACGCGGGCTGAGTCCTTGCTCGGGTCCAGGACGGTCGCCTCGAAATCGACGGTGTACGTCCCCTGAGGGGCCTGCTGGAACTTCGTGACCCGGGTCGCGTGGATCATGACAACGGTCTGGTCGATGGCCTCGAAGGAGGTCAGGTAGGGGACCACCTTCCAGTTCTTCGGAAGGACCGGAGCGATGGCATCAACCACCTGCTGGCGTGCGCTCATCAGAAGAAGGCCTTCACTGCTCGGGACGGACGGAGGAGGTTCTTGACGGTCCAGTCCATGGGGAAGACCGTGACGGACAGGCCGGAGTTGTCCCCGAACTGGTCGCCCTGGCTGACGTTCCCGGAGGCCCAGAGAGCGCGTGCCTGAAGCAACTGAGCGTGTGCGTAGTTGCTCGGGGCACGGCCCACGAAGTCCGGCGCGAAGGTCTCGCACTGGGTACGGGCCACGTCGAGGAGCCGGAAGAGGTAGCCGTCATCGACCGGGGCATCTGCCCAGACCGCACGAGCGGAAGCGAGGGTCTGCCAGCCGTCGTCCGACTCGACCACGATGGGGACGCTCTCCAACGTCACGGAGCCGCGCCCGATGAGGCGGGGGACCAGACGGTAGATGCCAGCCGTGGTGAAGGTCCCACCCGGGATGGTGACGATGAGCGTGTCGTTGTCGATGAACGGCGACGGACGGACCGCGACCACCTGTCCGGCCGGATCGAGAATCGAGACCTCACCGGAGTCGAAGACCCCGTAGAGGTTCACTGCGGAATCGACCTCGATGGCCCATGCGGTGAGAGGGGAGTCACCCACGCGGAAGGGCCCAACGCTGTCGTAGCCGACCGAGAGGAGCGCCGGGACACTGCCCCAGCCAGCGGACTCAGACTCGAAGGTGCGGTCGATGATGGTCATGAACTCGCGGTCTTCGTCGGCGGTCAAGTCGCTCGTGCTCTGACGAGTCACGGCAGGGGTGAACTGCGGAGCGCCGGCGGAGGCAGACGTGCTCGTGCTGGAGCGCTGCGCGGTGCCGTAGATGTCCCAGGGGAAGGAGCCATCGAAGTAGTCACCCAGGGTCGAGGCGCGCTCCAGCATCACGCCGTCCACCAAGACGGAGACCTGCGCCCCCGCGCCGTCCGCAACGATCTGAACGGATGGTGCGGCAGTGACGTTGGCTGCGGGCATCGTGACTGTCACGCGCTGCCACGCACCGGTTCCGACCGCCGAACTACCGATGGCGAAGTTGAGGTTGTTGGACAGCCGAATCCGATACTTGGCACCGACCGGAGCGAGGACGTGAGCGCTGGCCGTGAAGTCAGATCCAAGCGGGACGTTCGCGAGGACGGTCTGTGCACCGGAGATGTCGGCCGTCCCAGTGGTCACCACGGCGCATGCGGCCCCGAAGAGACCGCCCGTGGACTGGGCCGTGACGCTTCCCCCAGCACCACCCGCGTTGCCCCACAAGGACGTGCCGGTCGCGAACGTCGGGTTGGTGACGTAGTTGGTCCGGGCGACCACACCGTTGACACGCTGAACAGACGTGGACGCGTTGGCAGTCCCCGTCCATCCGTAAGTGAGCGTGTCAGCCATGGTCATGCCGCCGTGTACGTGAGGGAGAGCGTGTACTTGCCCGCTGAGGCGAAGGCCTGCTCAGCGGTCTCAGCACCGTCGAGGTAGCCCGCGGTCTCGGCGGTGTGGACACCCCAGCCGCGGATGGTGACCCCGGTCGGAACGTTGAAGGTGACGGTCGCGGTGACCGTGCCCCCAACGGCGTTGCTCCAGGTGATCGGGACTCGAGGCGTGTTGACCTCAGTCCCAGGCGTGGCACCGGGGACGGTCGAGTACAGGGCGGCGAACTTCGCCGCGTTGGCGTAGGCGTTCGCCAGGGTGTTCTTCGCGGTGGCTGTTGCGAGTGCCATGTCCCCTCCTCGGGGTCAGGGGGCCGGTGCGCGAACACCGGCCCCCACTACGGGTTGGGTCAGGCGAGGACGGTGTTGACCAACTGGAGGGCGTCCGCCTTGTTGACGAGCGCGCCCGCGTAGCCGTAGAGGCCGGAGTCGATACCGCCGTGGGCCACGTCCAGCGCGTCCACGCGGACCGGGGCACCCGGGAGTTCGTAGACCGTGACGGCCTCACGAGCACCAACGAGAACCTGTCCCGGCTCCAGTGCGTCGGTCGGCTGGATCGAGAACGTGTCCAGGCTTCCCTCCTCACCGGTCAGACGGAGGCTGGCGTTGAGGTAGCCCAGCGTCGAGTCGGAAGGCATCTTCGCGATCTCCTTCCACAACGAGGTCTCCACGAGCGCGAAGGACGGGGTGGCGTTCGCGGAGATGACCGCCGATGCGCCGTCGATGATGCCGCTGAGACCGGTACCGATCGTGAGGCCTGTGGCGTCGTCGGCGTCAACCTCGGTGGCACCGGCCAGAACCTCGGTGAGGACGATGGTCTCGTCAACCCACTTCGCGTAGGACTCGGCCATCGCCTTGTAGTAGGAGTCGAAGAACGAGAAGTCCCCGAAGGCGCGGAGGTCCTGGAACTCGCGGGCGATGTCGTGCGCGCCAGCGAAGCGGATAGCCTTGCCGGTCACCGGCACGAGGGACGGAGCGTTGCTCGGGACCTCGGACTTGTTACCGGCCCACGTGCCACCCTCGGGCTTGACGTTCCACTTGTAGCCCTTGAACTCCAGCGAGTTCAGGTCAGTGTGCGAGAAGAGCGGAAGGAACTTCTGGCGGTACTCCTGACCGTCCCAGACTTCACCGATCCACTGCGGGAGAGCGATGTTGGTGGTGAGGCCACCGGCACCGTCGAACTTCACGTCGTTGAGCGCGGCGAAGAGCGAGTGCTCAGCAACCCCCATCGACTCGGTGAGGGACGCCAGGAGCGTGGTGTCTGCGAGGCGACCGCTGTTGCGGGAAGCCATCAGCGCGAAGACCTGGTTCTTGGACAGGCCCTTCTTGGCGGTGGGGGCAGACGCCTGGAGCGTGCCCGGAACGGTTGCGTTGGGCATGTCTGCCCCTTCCTCGGTTGGGGTTTCTTCCGGCTGTTCCGGAGTGGTGACCGCGACCGTGGTGGTCGTGGTGGTCTCGGTGACCGTGCCGTCAGCGCCGGTCTCGGTCTTCTTGGTGGTCACGGTCTTGATGGCGTTGCCTGCCTCGTCCACGGAGGTCTCTTCCGTAGTGGTGGCGTCCTGCTCATCAGGGGTGATCGGCTCTACGTCCTCGGGGAGTTCGCCAGCGTCAGCGGCGAGGAGTGTGGCCCCAGGGAAGGCCCCGGCCTGCACGACAGCGGCACCGAAGATGCGACCGGCCAGAGCCTTGCCAGCGCGGAGGACGATGCCCTTGGCCTCCACGGAGAGGTTGGTGCGGCTGCCGGAGCGGAACTCGCTGAGAGCTGCGTCCCCGTCCTCGGTGTCGGCGAAGCGGAAAGTGGCGTGGATGCCGTCTGCCTTCTCGGCCAGGAGCGTGGCGCGACCAACGGGGGACTCATGGTCGTGCTGCACGTTGAGGGTCACAACGGACGGGTCCTTGGGGAGTGTGAACGCCCCGGCCTCGACCGTGAAGCGACCCAGGTTGGTGTTGCCCTGCACCCCGAAGGGAACAAGGACACCGCTGATTTCGCGAGTGTCGGCGGACGCCTGGAGCGTGCCCGCCTCAATGAGTACGTCGGTCATGTTCAGTCCTCAGTAGGGATGTCGGTGGGCGTAGGAGAGGCCGCGTAGACCTCGGACAGGTCGAAGCGGACGCGCTGACCCCGGGGCACCACGTCGTCCTGAGAGAGCCGGTGCGCGATAGGCCCCGTGTAGAGCGGGACGGCCTGGTCGTAGAAGGCGTTCCGGTTGCCTTCGGCGGTCTGGTAGGTCAGCGAGGCGGTCGCGGTGCTGGCGTCCATGACGGAGGCCGGGATGCCCATGTACCCGCCGATGTCAGTACGCACGGCGTTGCGCGCCTGAATGGCGAAGTCGGTCTCACCGGCTCCCAGGACTTCCATCTCCAGGCCCTTGGGCAGGAAGGTCACGGTGCCGTCCGGCGAACGCCGGTTCTGCACGTAGCCGTCGATGATCTTCTGGACTTCGTCCTGGTCCAACTCCTCATCGCCCTCGGTCTGGCGAAGGACCACGGTGGCGTTGGGGACTCGTGCTCGACCGGCCACGGCGTCTTCGATGTCCTTGGCCTGACGGATGGTGCGGGAGCCGACTTCGAGGAGTGCGTCCACGAACCCCGGGATGTAGATCACGGTGCCGCCCGCGCCCTCACGGACCGGCTGCTCATCGACCATGAAGCCGCCGTTGGTGATGGTCCAGCGGGACGGGTCCAGGCGCTCCAGCGACAGCGGGAAGCCATCGGTGCCGCGCTTGGTGAGGAGGAGGCTGGCTCCCTGGAAGATCAGGTCATCCACAACCCAGGTCCACATGAGGGCGGGGCTGATGATCGGGGTGTCGGTCCGGTACAGGAACGACGGCTGCTTGTTAGGGGGAAGTACCCCGGTGTTGTCGAGAGCCACGAGAGGTTGGCGACCGATGAGCGGGGCCAGGAGGTTCCGGGCCTTGGCAACACTGGGGACGCGCATGGCGTCCTCACGGGTCAGCGGGAACTCAACACCGTTGAAGAGGTCACCCAGGACAATGCCGCTGAGTTGCTGCGGCGTGTACGGCGAAGAGATGCCGTCAATGCGCGGGGTGGAGTTCCCGACCCGCCATGCACTGAAGATGCCCATGCCTATACCATCGGCAACTTTCTTCGCCGACTATTTGTGACACAAGGTCAGGCGACAATGGCCTTCAAGCGCGTGGTCTTCGGGCGCTCATCGAATGCACGGAGTGCCATCGTGGCAGCCCAGACAGGGGTGATGTCGGCACCCTTGACCCCAGGCATCCACTTCCACGCCTTATCGCCCATCTGAGCGCGTCCCACTTGCAGGATCGCGTCCGTGAGACCCACGTGTCCGGAATGCTTCAACCGGCCATCCTCGAAGTCACGGAGAAGCGTGGAGCACGCCGGGGCGATGTCGCGATAGGCCACCGATGTAATTCGAGAATTGGGGATTGCGCGCATGCGGCCAATCTCTTCCCGGACGGCACGGACCCCACCGATATCGTTGAGGCCGACCGGGGCCTTGTACTTCTTCGCCAGGTCCACGATGCGGGGCCGCACCCACGAGGACCCCTGCTGGTGGGCCACCAACTCCACGTAGGCCACGTCGTCCACGCGCCATGCCGCGACGATGGCTGCTGTGCTCCCGTTGGGGCTGATGTCGTAGCCGAACGCCACGTCCTTGGGGAAGTCCTCCAGGGTGACCTCTGCGGCTGCCCAGTCGGCAGCGGCGAACACCGCCTGGCTGTAGTCCTCGGGCCAGAGTCCCAGGTACTCAGCCGCCCACTCGGGGTCAGCGAACGCCTCACGGCGGGACCGCATCTTCTCCAAGGTCGTCAGGGTCCCGATACCGGGGTGAGCGGCCAGCCAGACCGCCTCATCGTTGATCTGTTCGTAGGTGGTGTCGGCAGGGGCGGCGTACTCCAGGATCGAGACCCCAGGGCCGGTAGAGCGCCCCGTCTGGAGCGTGTCCCAGAACCACCCGGACCGGTGAGAGCCTGCCGTCCCGGAGAGGATCAACTGGGCGTCATCCCGGGTGTCCATGAGTGGGAGTGCACCCGCCTTCAAGTCGGCGCTCTGCTCTGCCTCGAACTCCTGCGCCTCGTCAAACCACACCACGTCGGCAGCCCCACCACGGAGCGCCTTGGCGGAAGGGGTGTTCAGGAACTTGAAGACGCTGCCGTTCTTGAATCCGAACTGGAGCGACCCTGCTTGCTTGCGCGGCTTGAACGGCCACGTGGATTCTTCGACAAACCCCAAGGCGGCGTCGATGTCAGCCAGCCAGTCGCGGAAGAACTCACCGGTCTTAGTTCCTGACTGTGCGGAGAACATCACCTTGTACTGGGTTCGGAGAAGGCAGCGACCCAACAGGACGCACAAGATGGACGTGGACTTCGAAGAACGGCGTGGCATTTCGATCACCACGGTTTCTTGACCCGCCCCGATGACGCTTGCAACCATCAACTGCTGCGGATGGATGTCCCGAAGTCCCAGGAGTTCCGCACCCGCCTTGAACTCCTCGAAGGTCTGGTCAGAATCGTTCAGTTCTGACACAAACAACGGGTCGATGTGACTGTCTCGGATCGAGACCCACCCGTCCGGGGAGGAATCTTCGTAGACGCCGAGCGAGAGGAGTCCTGGTGTACTCAAAGAAGTTGAAGTGAGGCTCACTTCAGTTGTGGTCACCACGCTCGCAGTCCCTTCGACTCGTTCTTCTTCTGTGCCTTCATCGCGTTCGTGATGCGTGCCCCGTCCTTGCCACCGGCACGGCGGTTGCAGGACTTGTGGGCGGGCATGATGAGCCGATCCGGGTACGGCTTGCCCTCAGGCCAGCGGAGCAAGGGGACGGAGTGGTCTGCTTCCCACTGGTCAGTCGGTAGGACTGGCTTGCCGCACCGGCAGCACGGGGCAGGGAGTGTGGCAGCGAGGCGTGCTCGTGAACGACGGCTGCCCCCGTTGCGCCATGCCTCACGGTGCTGGGACATCAGCCGGGCACTCCTCCGTGTGTGTGAGCGCCCACAACTCCAAGTCCAAGTCCTCGCTTCGATACGAGGGCGAGGAGGCCCCACACTTCCAACAGATCGACAGGTGGATGCTCACTTGCTGATCCCCTCGTCCTCGTCCTGCTGTGCCGACCAGCGCTGGTAGATGGGGTCAAGCGCCTCGTGCTCGTCGGACAGGAACTTGCTGATGTGTTGCCACTGCCCGTTGACGATCGAGAGTTGCAGGAAGAGTTCGGCGCGTGCGGCCTTGCTGATCTTGGGCACGGTCAGTTCTCGATTCGGGAGTACGTGACAGACCGAGCCACGACGTTGCCTTCGTCATCCCGTGTGGTCTTAGTGGTCGTGGTGACTGTCTCGTGAACCTCGTGGACAGAGGTCTCGGTGGTGGTGGTCATGCGCTGACTCCCTCGTTCATGTGGTCTGCGAAGCGCTGGAAGTCCTCGCGGTCGTCCTCGCGGAGTGCCCACGCTTCTGCGGGCTGTTGGTGCTGCTCGTCGGTGGAGTTGATCCACGCGCGCACGAAGCCGTCACGCTGGTCTGCGGTGAGGCTGCTGATGGCTGTCACGAGGGTGGGCGGGACTTCGCCAAGCCGGTCGAGGAGGAGGGCTTCAAGCGCTTGGGTGAGGATCGCCATCAAGCACCCCCGTTGACCAGACGACGGACTGCGGCCCTTTCGTCGTAGGCGGTGAGGGTGACGCCCCGCGCCTTGGCTGCCGCCCTCACCGCACGGATCAGTTCTTCTTCATGCTTGTTGTGGGCGATGATGTCGTCCACGACTGCGTTGACGTTGATGGTGGTCATCGGAACTTCTTCCACTCGATGTCGGGGCGGCTTCGCTGAACCTCTTCGAGAGTGCGGATAGCCCGGGCCAATGCTTGCTGCTCTCCAATTCGAGATTTGAAGAGCCAGTTGATGATGGCGTTCATGTTTCTCCCTTCGCCACCTATCACTATCGACAGGTCTGCCCCAGACCTCGCGGGCATGGCAAAGGCCCACCGACACGGGGGAGTAGTCGATGGGCCTCTGTTCCAGACATCAGGGTCCGGGCGAAGGGAGTCCCTGAGTCGGACTCATTCTAGCCAATTCTTGTTCTTGTCCGCAGTCGAGTCAGGGGACGGCTCGGAACAGCATGGCCCAGTCAGTGGAGCCATCTGCCTTCAAGTAGCACCGTGGGTCGTACGGGTCGAACACTTCTGGCTTGTCGTTGTTGAACTCAGCCTCACTAATTGTTGAACTCGTCCTCACTTCTGGCTTTTGCACCTTAGTTTGACCTTCTGCCTCAGTGTCATTCATGGGTGCAACTCGCTTGGGGCGGGTCCGGACCACGGTGGAGAGGCTGACCCCCAACTCGTCGGCTGCCCCTTGGTTGGTGAGGCCGTCCATCCCGGCGTACATCTCGGGCTTGATGTCACTGCTGCGAACGCGCTTGGTCCCTGCCTCACCCGTGAAGTCCAACTCCCGAAGCCGACGCCGGAAGGTGTCCACACTGTGTCGTCCCTTCTCGGTGTCCCAGTCCCACGAGGCAAGCCGCTCTGCTGCCTGTCGGATGGTGAGGCCTCGGAGTGCGTCGAGATGTGGCAGGACCATCTCAGCCGTTACGGTCTTGCCCCGCGGAGTGGCCCGCATCTGGCGCTCCCTGGCCTTGTAGCGGGCCGACTCGACCCTGTAGGGGTCCCAGGTCCCGACAGCCAGTTCCGCAGCCCTGACGGCGCTACGGAAGGCCTGGTCCTCACCGATGAGACTGGAGCGGAACCCCTGGGACTCGGGGACGATGCGGCTACCGGCGTACGTCTTCACGTACTCCCAGAGCATGGGGGCGAGTTCGTCGGCGGACAGCGTGGTCCAGCGATGCTGGAACGGGGTGTTCCCGCGCTCGTCACGGACGAAGGGGTGGAACTGCTTGTGTTCCCGAAGCATCCACGCGGCTACCTCGCACAAGTGGGCGTGGAGTTCGGAGGCGAAGGAGAGTTCCTTCTGCCCATGCCTAGCCTTGCGTGGCTGGTCTGGTACCTGAGGGATGTTCCCTAGTGGGGTGCTCTTCTTCCCTGGGTAGGGATAAGCAAGTTGCACCTGTGTTTGAACTACTGATGTAGTCATGAAGTTCCCTTTCGGGTGGTCTATCGAGGTCAAGACCCAGCATGCACAAGAATCTGGAGTTCCGCAGGCGAGTGGCGAAATTGGTCCGTCGAGGGGTTTACGTTCAAATCGAGAACTAGAGAACACGAGGGCATGAAGAAGCCCCCGGGGTTGACCTCGATCAAGACCAAACCATGACTGGCTCAGAAATACCGAACCCGGGGGCTGCTTCCTACAGTGTAGGGGATGCCTCTTCTCTTCGCTCCGTAATCCGGGATGCTGCCTCGGCAATCTCGATGCCGTAGTTGGTGTCGGTCCTGAACGCCTCTATGGCGTCCCTGACAACGTGACGGTAGTTCTCTAGGTCCAGGGGCCTCTTACGCTTCTTCGGCGCTGAGATGACCACTGGTGGCGTTTTGGGCATGTTCACGGCGACGCATGGTCGGACATCGATCACAAGCCCCTGTGCGAGGGCTTCCTTCAGGGACAGGTGTGCGGTCACCGGACAATTGTCTCAATTTTGTAACGAACGTGCTTGAAACTCAAATCGAGAAATGAATGTCGGTGGCGATGTGTACCTTGGCCTCGCATCCCAGGCCACCCGAAGGCCTGGGGCAGACAAGGAGAACTCATGGGTTACCTCGACGCGGCAGCGAAGGCACGACAGGCAGCGAGCTGGGCTGCGTCCTCGGCAGGAGGGCCGGAAGACGTCAAGTCCACCAACTTGGCCTACGCGGTGCAGAGCCTCGCTCAGGCTGTGCAGGCGCTCGCGGAGCAGATGCACCGGGACAAGAGCTGATGGCGGGCAAGGACGACTTCTCCTTCGAAGTCGATGTCCCGGTGCCGGACGGGATGACGGAGGACGAAGCCGTGGACAAGTTCATGGACGGCGTTGAGGCCGAGATGTTGAAGAAACTCGGCTTCTAGGCTGACGACGACGGCCCCGGACACTTTCCTTGTCCGGGGCCGTTCTCTGTCTCTCGGGCTGTTAGGGCACGTCGCACTCGATCACGCCGTCGATGGCGCACTGCTGCTCCGGGGTCGGCCCGTGATCGGTCCCGTTCAGGTGGACCCCGACCGTGATGGTCACAAGCAACGCGGCGACGATGCCGACTGCGAGGATGAACTTCTTGATGGTGAAGTGGACGGGCTGCTGGTCGTCGTTGTCGTTCATGGTTGCTCCTAGTTGTTGAGGAGCACGTCAGCGGCGTCGGCCACCCGCGCATCCTGGTCTGCTGATGTGTGCTGGTACCGGAGCGCCTGCCCCGACGTGGAGTGCCCACCCCTAGCCATGAGGTCCCTCAACGTCGCGCCGGATCGGGCCACGAGGGTCAGGGAGACGTGCCGGAGGTCGTGGACGTGCATGGCGGGGAGTCCGGCTGCCTTGCGGGCCTCGTTCCACTTGCGCCGGATCATGTCCGTACGGAGCCTGTGGCCCCTCTGGCCCACGAACATGGCGTCGTTGGGGAACCCGAAGGTGGCGTCAAGATGTGCCTCCAGAGCGGCCCGAGCGGGTGCCAACAACTTGACCTTCTTGACGGCCCCGGTCTTGGTCGGGGTGCACGCCTTCGACCCTGAGGGGTACTGCCGTTCTACGGTCAGGACACCCGTGGCCCGGTCATAGTCCTTGCGGTTCAGCCCCGCCGCCTCAGCGACCCTCAGGTGCCCTCCGAAGACCGTCCAGAGGAGCGCCCCCTGGTCCAGGTCGGAGTGCGCAAGGACCGCCTTGAAGTCGTCCACCGTGAACTCAGGACGGGGCTTCGACGCGTCAGCCCCAGCCTTCGCGACCTGGCACGGACTCTTCTCGATGTGACCCCATCGGACCGCGTACCGGAAGAGGCCGCTCATGACGAAGTACGCGTTCTTGCGGTTGGCGGGGCGGTCGGCCTGCTTGGACCACCACTTGTCCACGTCCTCGATGGTGATGTCCTGCAACGCCTTGTGCCCGAAGGTCGGGTAGACAGTCGAACCCAGCACGTAGCGGTAGTGCCGCTTGGTGGTGTCCCTGAGGTCTGTGCGTTGCTCCAGGACGGCCTCAGCGTGGTCCCGGAACTTCACCTTGCCCACGGCGGGATCGACCCAGGAGCCGTCCTCCTGCTCCACCTGAACCCGTGCCAGGGCAGCCCATGCCGCCTTCTTGGTCACGTAAGTCCCGGCGCTGACTTGCTTCCCGTTAACCAGATAACGCGCCTGGAACTTGCCAGACCCCAGTGTCCGGACTGTGCCGAACGTGCTCTTGCCACTCATGTAGACCTCCCCACGATGTACGCGGGTGGCGGGCCAGAACTGTCACCTGATTAGGCACGATTAGGCACGACACCCGGGGACGGCGGGGGTCAGAACCCATGAAAAGCCTGGTCAGAACCGGGGTCAGAGGCCGACTAGTCCGGAGAGACTTGCTCTCCTAGAATGGACTGCTGGTTCCGTTCGGAACCATCGGTCCCGTCAGCGTAGCGGTGCACCTCACGCACACACCGTTGTGCAAACCCACCAACTGATTGGACGTCCACTGTGCTTGCCGTGCACG
>Ga0308160_10003635_pt1 | contig 17223 bp, 24 predicted proteins | sample PhyFR1_FD_201036 | JGI IMG/M metagenome (GOLD analysis project Ga0308160, IMG submission 201036) | Phyllosphere microbial communities from UC Gill Tract Community Farm, Albany, California, United States - DLSLF.R1 | ecosystem: Host-associated > Plants > Phyllosphere > Unclassified | place: USA...
GTGCATGAAAGAGATCTTGGATCGCATCATCTTCGATGAAGCATCGACGCTGTTCGCCATCGACCAGAACGGGAAAGGCAATACCCCAATCCTTGCCATCTGGGACCGAGCGGATTGGAAATTCGATATGCATTGGGCGGCCTTTGTTTTGAAAAAGGTGATCGTAGCATGATGCGCCGCTCACCTATCAAGCAGAAGAAGCCGCTTGCGCGCAAGGTGCCGATGGCGCGCGGCGCGAGCTTCAAGCCGCCGGCCGCCGGCGCTGGACTACTACGCGTCGCCGCGGTTCAGGCCCAGGCCCGGACTCGTGAACCGAAGTTGCGCAAGCCGATCGCATCGCGTGGTATGAGGGGCAGCCCGCCGACGGCCGACGAAGAGCGATTCATGAGCGCGATCGCCGCCCTGGGTTGCATCGCCTGCCGGAAGGTCGGCTCGCACAACCCGGACGTGAGCGTGCACCACATCGACGGCCGTACGAAGCCGGGTGCGCATCTACTGGTCCTGCCACTGTGTGCGGGCCACCACCAGGACGGCGCCGGCCCGAACCCGACCCTCATCGCGGTCCACCCGTACAAGGCGCGATTCGAGGAGCGCTACGGCGCCCAGCTCGCGCTGCTGGCCGAGTGCATTGAAATGATCAGGGCGCGACGCACGCTGGCGCTAAAAGAATTGGAGACCGTATGAGCATCATCCACGTCGCATCGGTATCAAGCGGCATCGACAGCCAGGCCACGTTAGAGCTGGCCGTCGAACGCTTCGGCGCTCAGCGCGTTATCGGCATCTTCTGCGATACCGACAACGAGGACCAGGCCGTCTACGACCACCTCGACTACCTCGAGCGCGAGATAGGCGTGCCCATCCACCGCCTGAAGGCGGACTTTACCCAGGAGATTGCCGCCAAGCGCTGGTTCGTGGCGCGCGACGTGCGCATCGGCCGCGAGTACGACACGAAGCCGGTGTTCGAGGCCGACGGCAAGACGCCAGTCTTGAAGCGCGACGGCTTCGGCAACATCGTCATGAAGAAGGGTAAGTCAATCCAAAAGACCGTCAAGGTTGGCGGCGGCCGCCCCAAGCGCTGGTCGAACAAGGCAAAGCGCCGTGCCTTGAGCGTCCTGCACCCGACCGGCAATGCATTTCTCGATCTGTGCATCTGGAAGGGTCGATTTCCATCGCGGAAGGCCCAGTTCTGCACCGAGGAACTGAAGCGCAACATGGCTGTCGAGTTCCAGCTGGGCCTGGTCGAGCAAGGCTACACGGTGGTCAGCTGGCAGGGCGTGCGGCGCGACGAGTCCGAGGCGCGGAAGGATGCGCCAAAGTTCGAGGCGCTGGGTGGCAGCATGTACATCTACCGCCCGATCGTCGACTGGACCAAGCCCGAGGCCTTTACCTACTGCGCCGCGCGTGGCCGGGCGCCGAACCCGTTGTACTTGGAAGGCTGCGATCGCGTCGGCTGCGCACCGTGCATCAACTCGAAGAAGGAGGAGATCCGCCAGACGAACCTGCGCCGGCGCCACCACCTGGTGCGCATCAGCGACTGGGAGCGCATCGTGTCAATGGCCAGCAAGCGCGGCTACAGCACATTCTTCCACAAGGTCGACAATCAGACCGGCGAGCGCGCAGCACGCATCTTCACGCGCAACGAGGTCTGGCAGGTCGTCAAGTGGGCGCAGACCACGCGCGGCGGCAAGCAGTTCTCGCTGCTGCACGACTTGGAAGAGTCGACGGGTTGCTCGTCGTCCTACGGCCTTTGCGACCAGGCCGCCTGACGAGGCGCCACAGATAGAAAGGAAACGACATGGGAAGCATGCTGACACTGCAAAGCACCGGCGGCGCCGACGTCACGATGTCGAGCCGCGAGATCGCCGACCTGGTCGAGAAGCGGCACGACAATGTGCTGCGCACGATCGAAAGCCTGCTGGCGCGCGGCACGATCGCACTCCCTCAACTTGAGGAAGTGCCAAACGACGGGCCCGGCCCGAAGATGATCCGTCAATACCGGGTCGGCAAGCGCGACTCGTACGTGATCGTGGCGCAGCTTTCGCCCGAGTTCACCGCGCGCCTGGTCGACCGCTGGCAGGAGCTGGAGGCCACCGCGCCGGCGCCGGCCGTGCCGCAGTCGTTCGCGGCGGCGCTGCGCCTGGCAGCAGAGCAGCAGGAGTTGATCGATGCTCAGGCCGCCCAACTTGCCGCCGCAGCGCCGGCCGTAGAGTTCGTCGAGCGGTATGCGGACTCCACCGGCACCAAGGGCTTCCGGGAGGTGGCCAAGCTGCTCGGCGCGAACGAGAGTGCGTTCCGCGAGTTCCTGCTCGACCAGAAGATCATGTACCGCCTCAACGGCGCGCTGACGCCACACGCCCAGCACATGGACGCCGGACGCTTCTGCGTGAAGGCGGGCACCGCCCAGAATAACCACGCGTTCAACGCCGCGCGCTTTACTCCGAAGGGCGTGACCTGGATCGCGGGTGAGTGGGCAAAGCACCAAGTCGTGCTGCGCCAGCGCCACGGGGAGGCTGTCCATGCGTGACTACTCCCCATTGCGTGGCTTGGCCGCCGCCAACCCGACCGTGCACCTGAAGTCGGCGACTGTGGTCGAGCTGCTGGATGAACTGGACCGCCTGCGCGCCGGCGGCACCACACCGGCGAAGGTGAGGCGCAACGACTATCCGGCCGACTTCGAAGCGGTTTGGGAGGTCTACCCGCAGCGCCCGGGTGACAGCAAGAAGGCGGCGCACAAGGCATGGGCCGCCCGGCTGGCTGCCGGTGCGACGGTGCCGGAGCTGCTCACCGGCGCGCAGGCATACGCCGCCTACGTCAAGGCGATGAAGATCGAGCCGGTTTTCGTCAAGCAGTCGGCGACGTTCTTCGGGCCGAGCGAGTTCTACCTGGCCGACTGGACGCCGCCGGAGGGGCAGAAGAAGCCAACCGGCGGCAACTGGTGGGCAACCGACGCCACCATCCTGGCCAAGGGCGCTGAGCTGGGCCTGTCGCCGCGGTCGGGCGAATACATGGGTCAGTTCAAGGCGCGGATCGAGCTGGCTTTGGATCCGTCTTTGTCGCCGCCGGCATCCGTGTCGCCGATTCGGCCAGCCGCGACGCCGCCGGCGCGGGCCCAGCCCGAGCAGCGCGCACGCAAGCCGGAGGGGATAGGCGCCCTGAGGGACTTGGTGCGCCGTGACCCGCCGCCGGCGAGGGCCGCTTGAGCGAGCAGATCTGCGCCCTGTGCGGCCACTTCAAGATGAAGGAATACCCCGAGCACGCGAAGGTCGGGGTAGGGCGCTGCGATGGCCGGGCCGCCGGCCGGGTAGACGTGATCAAGCCATTCCTGCCTTGGAGCAGGGCAGCGTGCGAGCGGTACGTCGCTCCGGCGAACCTTGCCGATCGCAATGCCTGGGTCGAGAAGCGCCGGGCGGAGGAACAGAAAAACGATGCAGCACAACCCAGAACGAAAGGATGAAATGAACGATTCGCACGAGGTTCACCGATGAGTAGCCAACGCGCGCTCCAGGCGCTGGGCCGGCTCAAGACCGGCACGATGAACAAGACCGAGGCAGCCTACGCGGCCACGCTGGACGCCCGGCGCCACGCCGGCGAGGTGGCCTGGTTCAAGTTCGAGGGGATTAAGCTGCGGCTGGCCGATAACACGTTCTACACGCCGGACTTCGCTGTCATGCTGGCCGACGGCACCCTAGAGATGCATGAGGTAAAAGGCTTCTGGCAGGACGACGCCCGGGCAAAGATTAAGATCGCCGCCGACCTGTTCCCGATGCGGTTTGTGGCAGTACGGGTGAAACCGAAGAGAGACGGGGGCGGCTGGGCAGTCGAGCAGTTTTAAGTCGAGCGCGGCACGCGACCCTTATTCCCTCGCGCAAGCAAACTTCGTGAAGGCAGCGACTTCGTTAGGGCTCATATCTTTCATTTGATCGTAGACGAGATCGACGTAGCTGGCGAAGCCGGCGAACCGCTTACCAAACTTCGTCTGGAACATTTTTTTCACCTTTTCCTTGCTCACACCCTTATCCCGCTCCTGCGCCACAGACCCGAGTATTGCCGCGCGAATCTCGCAAATTTCGGGGTCAGTTGCAGCAGATGCTGGTAGCGAGAAAGAGATGCTGCAAGCAGCGACGGTTAGAAGTGTTGCGAAATTATGTCTCATGTAGGGGTCTAGTCGAGTCGATGGAAAAGGATTTGCTTATAATTGGGGCATGGCATTATTCCTTACAACTTTCCAACAGTCGAGTTGTATTTGTGTAATCCTGAAAAGCCCGCGCCACCCCCTTCGATGGTCATCCTTACGCCGGCGTGATAGGTTGGTTCCGGTTCGATGAGGATTAGGCTGCGGCTGGCCGACAATATCGTCTATACCCCAGACTTCGCCATTATGCTGGCCGACGCTTCGCCGGCGAGCACGAGGTGAAGGGATTCTGGCAAGACGACGCGCGAGTCAAAATCAAGGTTGCTGCAGAAGTGTATCCAATCCGTTTCCTTGCGGTAACGGTTCGAGCAGTGGAAGACGGTGGCAGCTGGAGGTTTAAAGTTTCTGAATTCCAATTTGAAATCAGTTGGAACGCCTCAACGCGAAGCCAATCGCTTGCACTAATGCCGAGTCGGAGTTCTCGATCATATCGAGGAAGTAGCGGGCCAGTTCGTACTTGCTCGGGATCTCTGACTCGGGAAAAATTGTTTTTGTGCCTTTTGCAACAGGACCACGTTGGATAGGGTAGCCTCTGGCGGTTATCCGCAGATAGGCTATGTCTACGATTTCGGCATCCAGATCGGTCATGTTAGTGTCAAGAAACACCCGGAAGCTTGTGCCTTTCATATCAGATGAAATTTCCTCTAACCCTATCGAAAATCGCTCGCCAGCAATCGTTGATACGGCTTGAGCTAGAGAGGCAATTATTTCATTCAAATCGTCTCGTGCTTTTTGATACCCTTCATTCACGCTACTGAGCGAGCGGCGGAGAGCAAATTCAAAGTCCATGATATATCCTTAAATCGAAATTGTTGCAGTTATTGGAAGATGGTCAGACAAGCCTGAGTATCCTGTTTTAACTTTGTGAAATTTTATTGGGAGTCCGTTAGTCAAAAACTTCTCGCTAGAGATGATGTGTATTTCATCCTCATCTACATATGGCGCACTACCTTTTAAAAGATTTCCGCTAACGATCAGATGGTCGAGATGAAACCATTTTTTTTCGACTTCACTGTAATACGTGCCTGCCGCGTCTTTAAAATCACTTCTTCTAATGTCTATCATGTGTCCGTGCTTCTCGCCCATTAACCTCCAGGAGGTATTGTACAAATGCAAGCGCTTCACATAATGGTCGGCCCAGTGCATTGGAGATATGGCACGAGTCCGGTGTCGATGGGTGTTGAGTCTTTCTAAGCTTGTGTTAAACGGCTCATCATTAAAATCACCTAGAATCAGAACATGGTGGTTCTTACTGTCTTTATCGATGAAGTCATAACAATACATTCCAAGATGATCCCCCGCTCGCTCGCGTAGTGTCTCCGACCCCTTGTTCATTCTTGCAGTCCAATGACATGATATTATCCGAATAACCTTTGATTCGTATTTTATGTCGAGAACCCCCATGGATCGTGAATCTTTAGATAGGTTGGGCACGATGATGGGCATAGATTCCTGGAATTCAAAAAATCCGTCATTCTTTGGAAAAAACATCGCGATATGCAAGTCTTTTCCTAGGACATCTAGAGAAGCTACGGTGTGATTTGGTAGGATTCTTTTTCCTAAGTCAACCGCCGCCGATCTTGTGAGCTCGCACATGCAAAGAACGTCAATTTCCCCCACAATAGTGAAAGCTTCGAGAAGAGCGTCACTAATTCGTGTCAATTTTTCCTGATATTCCAATAGTGTCGACGGCCATCTTGAGGACTGACCCTTTGAACTGAGGACTTGACCGGGGTCGTAATGATAGAAGTCGAAACAGTTCCACCAAGCGATTCTGAGTTTTTTTGAAGGACGCTTCGCTTGAGTGTTCATTGCTGAATAAGTTCCAAATGCTTCATTGCTGCTTAGTTGACGGGAGAATTTTTAACCAATGTTTTGGTTATGATTCTAGCAAAATATCTGGTTGCCCATCGGTCTTTTGCTACCTTGAACAGTGATAGGCTTGGGTCCGCGGCATGCTGTTGCTGGCACTGGACAGGGCGGCAGGCGGCATGTGCGGGACTTGCAATTTGGAAAATCTCGTGCATGCCACATCTGGTCAAGTAGGCTGGTACTCTCACAGAAATTCCACGGAGAAACCGATGTTCGCCGAACGCTACCTGAACGCACTGAGCACTTCCAATCTGCAGGACGACGATCAGCACCATCAGACGGAGCCGCTCGTCGCCGCGGCGCTGGCCGACCTTTCGGGCGGCTCGGGCGAGCTGTTCGGCTCGATGCTGTTGCGCGCGCACATCGCCGGCGTGCCACGCCAGTCGGTCGAGAGTGCCGCGCGCGAGCTGGCCGTGCTGCTGCGCGTCTGGACTGGCGAGGTGGCGCGCAAGGGCTTCGACCGCAAGTGGATGAACATCAGGGCTGAGTGGGACATCAAGGCGGCCTACGCCATGTATGCCAAGATCGCCCGCGTCAGCTTGGCGCACTGGCTGGGCGGCGAGTGCTCATGCTGCAACGGCACGAAGATCGTCGAGAGCCGCGCATGCACTCAATGCAGCGGCACCGGCCGCGAGCCAGTCCAGGGCGGCGCGCTCGAGCGCGAGAAGGTGCTCGATATGGTCAGCGAGCTGGAAGGGTTGTTCCAAGCGCACAGCGCGCGTGCCAGTGCCAAGCTGCGGCGCGCTGCATGACCTTACGACTACGAGAGGTCGATGCAGTGGCTACTAGAAAAATATAACTCAAATTATAGTCTCGCAAAATAAATTATATGGTATAGTTCTCTCATCAAAACGGAGGGAATATGGCCATACGACGCGATTACAAAGTTCTTCTTTCTAACAAGCTGGACCAGCTGAACCATCAAGGCTATACCATCCTCGAACGTTGGGAGCTGCTCTCATGGTACGGGCGGGACCGCATCACTAACGTGGTTTGGCGCGACATCCAAGAAACCTGGGAGTCCTATGACTGGTCAGCTATCAAGTCCGGAGCTCCTGAGATTGGTGTTATTAAGACTGATGAGTCGACGTCCTGCCAGACATTCGTCTTGGTACGCAAGAACAGTGTTCGTTCGATTGAAAAGCTGGTCTAACATGATCCAAGCGGAGGGCAGCGTCCAGCCGCAGTTCACAAGACATCTGATATTCTTGCGAAGTAGAAAAACTAGGCGTAAACTACGGTCTTCATATATCCCTCGATCCACGTAATGTGCGCTTCTGCGCCAACGTCACCCGAGGCAGTCGAGCAGTCCAGCCAGCAGTAAAGCCGGCGCTCGTCCAGAAAAAAGCCCGCCATCTCAGCGGGCTTTCTTGTTTTGCGGTCCACCTGGCAGATAGCCTTGGGATTCGCACGGAGGCCTCCCCGAGCGGGGACGGCGCTCCACCTATTAAGCCACGCCGAGCGTCAACTCCTTGCCCATCGCCTTGAAGGCGTTCGCGAGGGTGTCGATCTTCGTAGTGTGCTCCAAGTTGATGATCCGGTTCACCTCCTGAGGCTTGATCCCCATGAGGCGCGCGAGATCGGCAGGTCGCACGTTCTGCGCCAGCATCTCGTTGAGAAGCAGGACCTTGGCGGACGCGCTGGGCGGCAGCTCGATGAGGCGCTCGCCATCAAGAGCCTCTGATGGCGGTGGGACCGGGCGGCGATCCTCGATGTAGAAGTCCATCGCTGTCAGCAGCACATCAGCCGCCATATCGAGCGCCTCAGCTTCATCGTCACCTTGTGTAATCGCTTCCGGGATATCGCGGAAGGTAACGACGAATCCGCCTTCGTCGGCGGCAGTGAAGGTTGCAGGGTATTTCATAGTTATTCCTTTTGCTTCGGTCATTCAGGATTGAGGTGCGGTGTTGTTCCACAAGCCCCTCTCGGGGCTTGCCTCACTTGATGTTTAGTTGCTTCTTGATTTCCTTGACAAAATCGTCTCGAATTTCTTTGCCAGGGTGCCGAGGGACAGTGGTCTGTTTGCCGTTCAGGTAGACCTTTAAGTGTTTGGTCCCGTTTTTTATTACTGCTCCCTGATCAGCTAACCACCGTACAAACTCGCTCTGCTTCACCACACCTCCTTGTTGTGTTGTCGATGTAGATACTATAAACAAAAATGCTTAGTCAAGAAAGCATTTTTGTTTATATTTTCAAAGAGCATGCGGGCGTAGCTCAGATGGTAGAGCGCGATCCTTCCAAGTTCGATGCCGCCGGTTCGATTCCGGCCGCCCGCTCCAGTGTCTCCAGCCCCGGCCGATCCGTGGACTTCGCCGCCTGTCGCAGCAATGCGTCGGCGGCTTTTCTTTTCCGAGGTATCGAATGAAGCGCAAGGTTGTCATCAAGTCGTCGTCGCTCCAGACCCGTTCGCCCGTTGGTATTGCCATCGTGTTCTGGCTGCTGCTGGATCGCGTGGACGCACCGGGCTGGGCGTTCGGCGTGCTCTGGACCCTGGTCGCTATTCTGGCGCTGGCTTGGCTCATTTCGTTCTTCACCGAGTCCGTGAGCGACGTCCCCGGCTTCGGGGAGAAGTAGCATGAGCGTCGAGGCAGAAGTGATGTGGCTGCGATTCATTGTCCAGGTGCTGGCGAGCAGGCGGTCATCGATTACGCGCGAGGCGCAGCATGAACGACATCGCCCTCAAGTACCGGGCCGAGATCCTGCGCGCCGTCCTGGGAGGCAACCCGCATCCGGCGAAGACTCACAACCTGACCCGGCTGAACCAGATCGCCGAGCACTTGGCGGAATGCGAGGAAGCACAGATCATCCTGCGCGCTAAGGGGCACGGTCGCGCTGGCATGTCGTTTGTCGACATGGCGCGCGGCGTGCCCGAGAACGTCAAGCAGATCCTGCGTGACATCTTCAAGTCGAAGCCAGCGCCGGTTGCGCCCGACATATCCGAGGCGCACGAACCATGGAAGGCCAGCTGATGGCGACCATCTCCCTCACATTCAAGCCGCGCTTCGCCTGGTGGTTCAAGCCTGCACTCGCCGCCGTGTTCTTGCTGGGCCACGTGTTCCCAAGCCAGGTCGACCACATGATCGACGTAATCGTGGATCGAGGCGTGGTCATGGAGCCGATGTGAAGCTGCAGCAGCTGCGAACCAGCCTGGCGGCTGCGGCGAGTCGCGTGAACATGCTGCCCACCCGACGGCCCGAGGTCGTCGAGCGCAAGCGTGGATCGGCCGGTGTGCGCGACCGAGAGCGTATCCGTGCGCGTGACTGCGGGCTGTGCCAGGAATGCAAACGCCAGGGCAAGACAACGCTGGGCGCCGCGGTCGACCACATCATTGCGCTGTGGAAGGGCGGTAGCGACGAAGACGACAACAAGGAATTGCTTTGCATCCCGTGCCACGACGCCAAGACGGCGAGCGAGGCGGCCGAGAGAGCGCGAGGATGAGCACTCCAGCGGTGCCACCGCCGCCACCGCCACCGCTCACTCGGTACGTCCGTGAAGGTTGCGGTAACAGTTGCCGCCGATGCGGCAGCACATCGAGCCGTAGGTATTGGCTGGTCGGAGAAATGCTGTGCCATAACCCACTCTGCGCTGCCGACCGCCGGCCCGCGATGAAGTATCGGAGAAACGCAATGCTGAAAACGGTCACGAGCGGCGACATCATCCCGCGCTTCTACGGCGTGGCGTGGACCCGCTGGCAAACCGGCGATGCAGTATGTCTGCCTCTGGGATTGAACGTGCTGGCCGCGCTGCTTCGCGCAGCGTACTTCAGCATCAAGCACGCGCACCGCATCGTGCAAGCCTGCCCGCGAGACGCATACGAGCAAGGTCTGCGCGATGGCCGCGACAGCGTACCGCAGTCGCCACACATCGAGCCGACACGGCCCTGGCCTCGTGCCTGACGGCCGGCGGTGGCAAAGGGGAGGGGGTGTTGCATCTCTGCAACTCTCATCCCTTGGACACCGACTAGCAACTCACGCGCAGAAAAAAGTCCCCCTGGAGGAAATTGTTAATGGCTTTAACAGGCAAAAAGCGAGCCTTCGCCGATGCCGTTTTGGCCGGGTTCTCAAATAAGGAAGCGGCAATTCGGGCCGGCTACAGCGCGGCGACCGCTGCGCAAGCCGGCGCCCGACTTGTTAAAGACAAGGACGTCGCCGCCTATCTCGATACGCACAAAAAAGAAGCGCCGGTGGCCGGAAAATTTGAGCCGCCTCCGCTGCCCCAAGTTCCCACCTTCGACATCAGTTCGGCGCTGATGCACTCCGATCCTAAAGCCTTTCTCCTGGCCGCGATGAACGACGGTGCGCTCGATCCTAAGCTGCGGGTCGATGCTGCCAAGGCATTGATGCCCTTTACGCACACGAAATTGGGTGAGGGTGGAAAGAAGGATCAGCAGACCGAGGAGGCCAAGAAGGTCGCGAGCCGATTTGCGGCAGCAGCAGCACCGAAGCTCAAAGCCGTGAAGTAAGGATGACAACATGGAATGGTCCACCGCCTGTCCGGATTGGGAAGACAGGCTGAAAGCCAAACTGTCGATCATCCCGCCGCCAATCTTCCCTGAGCAGGCCGAGCAAGCGCTGGCAATCTTCAAGGAATTGAAGGTGGTCGACCTGCCTGGCAAGCCGACCTTCGGTGAGTGTAGCGAGCAGTGGGTTTTCGACTTCGTTGCAGCCATCTTCGGCGGCTACGACGCGGAAACCGGCCGACAGATGATCCGCGAGTACTACCTGCTCATATCGAAAAAGAATACAAAATCGACAATTGCGGCAGGCATCATGCTGACCGCTGTCATCCTGTGCTGGCGCGACGAGGAGGAACACCTCATCCTGGCGCCGACTAAGGAGGTGGCGGACAACAGCTTCAAGCCAGCGGCCGCGATGGTTCGCGCCGACGACGAGCTTTTGGCCCTGTTCCATGTGCAGGACCATGTGCGCACGATCACGCACCGGGTGTCGCGGGCATCGCTGAAGGTCGTGGCGGCGGACACCGACACGGTTTCAGGGAAGAAGTCAGGCAAGGTCCTGGTCGACGAACATTGGCTGTTCGGCAAGCGCGCTGGTGCCGAGGCTATGTTTATGGAAGCGCTGGGGGGCCAGGTGTCGCGCGACGAGGGCTGGGTCATCTACCTGACGACACAGAGCGACGAGCCGCCGGCCGGCGTCTACAAGGACAAGCTGAACTATTTCCGCGACGTGCGGGACGCGAAAGTGTCGGATCCGAAGTCGCTGGGCGTCCTGTACGAATACCCGGCAGCGATGGTCGCGGCAAAGGCCTACCTCGACTCGTCAACGTATTACATCACTAACCCTAATATCGGCCGCTCGGTGAGCGCCGAGTGGCTGGAGGACCAACTCCGGAAGCTGCAGCACCGCACGGATGGCACCTTCCAGCAGTTTCTGGCAAAGCACCTGAACGTCGAAATCGGCATGAACCTGCGGTCCGACCGCTGGGCTGGCGCCGACTTCTGGGAGCGCCAGGCAAAGGTGCCTGGCCTGACATTGCACGAGCTGTTGGTTCGATCTGAGGTCATCACCGTCGGTATTGATGGCGGCGGACTGGATGACTTGCTCGGCCTGGCCGTCGTGGGTCGCGAGCGCGGAACAAACAAGTGGCTTGCTTGGACTCGCGCCTGGGCGCATCCGATCGCAATCGATCGACGCAAGAGCGAAGAGAGCCGGTACCGAGACTTTCAGCAGCAGGGCGATCTGGTCATCATCGAAGAGCTGCCAGGCGATGTCGCCGAGGTCGCTGCGGTCGTCAAGGAAGTCAACGAGTCAGGACTCCTGGCCTCCGTCGGCTTGGACCCAGAGAAGACCCACAAGGTCATGTTTCAGGCGCTAGTCGACGCCGGCATCGAAGAGAAGAAATGCTTCGGTGTTCCCCAGGGTTGGAAGCTGAGTGGCCCGATCAGCCTGACCGAGCGAAGGTTGGCTGAAGGGGTGTTACTACACGGCGGCCAGGCGATGATGAATTGGTGCGTCAGCAACGCCAAGATCGAACCGCGTGGAAACGCCATCATCATCACGAAGCAGGCCAGCGGCTCCGGAAAAATCGACCCTCTGATGGCGCTGTTCAACGCGGTCTCGCTGATGGCGCTGAACCCCGTCGCGACGACCGGCGAAATTACCCAGGGCTTCGTAGTCCTATAAGGAACCCTATGGAACTATTCGACGCGCTGGAGGCAACTGCGCACTGGCGACAGGCTTTGCCAGATCCCTCGTATGGAAAGGTATCGAATCAGACGCAGTACAGCCCTGAAGTTATGGAGGCGTTCGGCGTTTCGTCATCCGGCACGACTGTCTCGGCAACTTCGGCTATGCGCGTCTCGGCAGTGGCCGCCTGCGTAGCGAAAATCGCGGGCGCGATCGTCAGCATGCCGATCCATGAATACAGCCTGGATGGCGGCGAGATCCCGGCGCGCATGCCGCGCAGCGACCTCTGGTACCTGCTGAACGAGCAACCAAGCCCGCAATTCACCGCGGCCTCGATGTGGGAGGGCGTGAGTATGGCGCAGCTGCTGCGCGGCGACGCCTTCGGGCTGCTGCGCTGGCGGATGAATGGCACGCTACGCGAAATTCTGCCGCTGCCCTGGGGCTCCGTTTCTCCAGTGCGAACCCCAGGCGAGGGCGTTCGCTACTACGTGAATTTGCCGTCGCACGGGATCTCGACCTGGTTCGACCCGTCCGACATTCTGCATTTCCCAGGGCTGGGCTTCGACGATTCGACCATGCGGTCGATGTCGGTGATCCAGTTCGGCGCGCGGAGCGCGATCGGAAGTGCGCTGGCTATGGACGAGTACAGCGGTAAGTTCTTCGAGAACGGCGCTCATCCATCGATCGTGCTACAGGCAGCCGCAAAGATGGGCGAAGACCAAATCACCGCCTTGCAGCACGCATTCAATAGCCGTTACTCCGGGCTGGCGAATGCACACCGGCTTCCGCTGGTGCTGACCGAAGGGGTGACGGCGAAGGAGCTGAGTCTCTCAGCCGAAGATGCCCAGCTGCTTGAAGCCCGCAAGTTCCAGGTAATGGACATCTCCCGCGCATTCGGTGTTCCGGGCTTCATGATCAACGAGTCGACCGGCTCTACGAGCTGGGGCACCGGCCTGGAATCGATCGGCCGTGCCTTCGTGCAGTACACGCTGCAAACCTGGCTGCGGAAGATTGAGCAGGAGCTGAACCGCAAGCTCTACCCGCGAAACAACCACCGCTTCCTGGAATTCCACCGCGAGGCACTGTACGCCGGCGACATCAAGGCCCAGGCCGAAGCTGACCGCGCATCGCTCGGCGGTCCCGGCGGCGGGGATGGCTGGCAGTCGATCAATGAAGTGCGGCGCAGCCGTCGGCTGCCACCGATCGAGGGCGGCGACGAAATCTACCGCGCGCCGCGCGACCCCGGCGTGAAGGCCGATCAACCGCAACCAGAAGGCAAGTAAGCCGATGAGCAAGATCCTCCAGCTGTACCGTGACAACGCGGCGCGCACGAAAGCGCCGGTCAACCTGGTGCGCAACGCCTCCTCGGCGTCGCTCTACATTTACGACATCATCGACGCGTACTGGGGCGTGAGCGCTACCAGCGTGATCGAAGCTGTCACCCAGGCAGCCGGCGCCGAAGAGCTGCACGTCTACATCAACAGCCCTGGCGGTGACGTGTTCGAAGGCCGCGCCATTATGGCCGCCATCGCGCGCTTCCAGGGCAAGACCATCGCCCACATCGACAGCCTGTGCGCGAGCGCGGCGACCGGCATCGCGCTGGCCTGCAATGAGGTCGAGATGTCCGATGGTGCGTTCTTCATGATCCACAACGCCAGCTGCATGGCGTGGGGCGACAAGGGGGAACTGCGCGAAGTCGCGGACCTCCTGCAGAAAGTCGAGGGCTCAATCATCGCCGACTATGTCGCGAAGACTGGAAAGCCCGAGGCCGACATCGTCGCCTGGATGGAAGCGGAGACCTGGTTCAGCGCTGCCGAGGCGATCGAGAACGGCTTCGTTGACCGCCTCGCGCAGGCGCCGGCAGAAAAGGCCAAGGCCGAAAACGTCTGGAACCTTGCCGCCTATTCCAAAGCGCCTGCAAATGTCGCCGCCCCGCGCGCCTCCGCGCCAGCTCCAACTCCAACTTCAAATCCGGCCGCGCCGACCATCACGGTCGAGCCTGAGCCAATCACCCCACCTCCGCCCGAGCCAACCGGTCCGCGCGCGTCGCAGATGAACGCGAACCGCCTGGCACTGGCCATCGCTGCATAGCGCTTCTCGCGCAAGTCCGCCCGAGGTCGTTTTACCTCGTATCAGGGAGCCCAAGAGGCTCCCTTTTCTATTTGAAGGATCCACATGGTCACCATCCAGCAACTGCGCGAGAAGATTGCCAACCTCGCAACCCAAGCTAACCACCTGCTCGCCGAGAAAGGTGATCAGGTCTGGTCGCCCGAAGACCAGGCCAAGTTCGATGGCTTCACGAACGAGATCAATGCTACCAAGGCGCAGATCAAGAACCTCGAAACGATGCGCGAGCTGGAGGCAGACAAGTATTTCCAGAACGCCGCGCCGAAGAAGGATAACGATGTGCCGGTCGACGCCCTGGTAGGCATCGCTCTGTACCTGCGTCACGGTCAGAACGTGAGCAATGAGCAAGCCGTCCAAATTCGCAACGCGATGTCGACTGGCACCGGCGCCGAGGGCGGCTTCACCGTGCCGGCTGAAATCGCAACGATGGTCATCGAAAAGCTGAAAGCCTTCGGTGGCATGCGTGAAGTGGCCACGATCCTGACCACGGTCAGCGGTAACGCGCTGAATTTCCCGACTTCGGACGGCACTGGCGAAGAAGGTGAAATCGTCGCAGAAAACGCTGGCGCAGGTTCGCTCGACATCGACTTCGGCACTGTGGCCCTGCCGGTCTACAAGTATTCGTCGAAGCAGATCGCACTGCCGCTCGAGCTGATCCAGGATAGCGCGATCGACGTCATCGCGCTGGTCATCGCGCGTATCGCCATGCGCATCGCGCGCGTCCAAAACCGCCACAACACCGTGGGCACCGGCACGAACCAGCCGTTCGGCGTGATTACGCGTGCTGGCGTGGGCAAGGTCGGCGCCACTGGCCAGACCACGATCGTCACCTACGACGACACGATCGACCTGAAGCACTCGGTCAACCGTGCTTACCGCACCCGCGCGCGCTACATGATGAACGACCTGAGCGTTGCCACCATCAGCAAGCTGAAGGACACCACCGGCCGTCCAATCTGGACCCCAGCGATTACCGCCGACGCTCCGGATCTGCTGAATGGTCACGCGGTCACCATCAACGATGACGTGGCGCCGATGGCCGCTAACGCCAAGTCGCTGGCCTTCGGGGACTTCTCGCAATACACCATCCGCGACGTGCAGAACAGCACCACCATGCGCCGCTTCGACGACTCGGCCTTCGCCCTGAAAGGACAGGTCGGTTTCTGCGGCTGGACCCGCTCGGGCGGCAACCTGCTGGAAACGGCGGCCGTCAAGGTCTTCCAGAACAGCGCGACCTAATCGAAACCGGCGGCCGGCCTGATGCCGGCCGCCACAACAGGAGAAATGAACATGGCAGAAGCCAAAAAAGTGGAAGCGCGCGTCCTGATCGATTGCGTGCACGGCAAGTGCAACGACGTTGTCGAGATCGACCAGGCCCAGGTGAAGTCGCTGGAGGGTGTCGTTGATACCGATACAGCAGCCGTCGCTTACGCCAAGTCGCAGGCGCTCGCGAAGTAATTCCGCGAGCAGACCGCCATGACCCACCTGCATATGACCCCCGAAGTCTCGACCATCCGCGTGTATGACGCGCCGGGCGGCTACGAGGAGCGCCGGCCGTATCTCGGGCTCATGACGGTCAGCCACCTCTCGGACACGGTCGTGTACTTGCACGGCGCCGTCGGCGAGATCGACCGCGCCACGTACGACGCGGCCCTGGCCATGCTCCGTGAGCGCGGAGTGACCACGGTGCAGTACGAGCGCCGCGGGCAAATGAAGTTTCTAAGGATCGACGGAGCGGAGAAAAAGAATGTACAAGCTCGACGCTACGGCATCCCCGAACCAGTACATCAGCACGCCGGATAATGCGCTGCTGACGTACCCGGATGGTAACTGGTCCGAATACAACGACGTCGCCATTGTCGGCGCGCGCACCGGGTCGAACCCGCAATACCTGCTGTCGACCGGCGCCTTTGTTGGCGGCACCATGCACCTGGTGCAGTTCTCCTCGGCGGATGCTACCAGTGCAAACCAGAACAAAATTGGCCTGTATGTCGGCGCATCGCTCGCGTTCGCCTCTGCGAACACGACGACGTTCAACCAAGCTTATGTATTCGTCAAGGTCCGCTCCGGCGGCACCTTGACCCTGTACCGCTGCCCGGCGCTGTCAGCGGCGCCGGTGGACGGCTCGGCTGTCACGGTCGAGGGAACCTTTGCGATATCAGGCAGCCAGGACGGCGCCGGCCTGTTCATCGGCGCGCGTGGAGATGCGCTGGCTAGCCGCATGTCCAACCAGGCGCACGGTCGTGTTGGCCGCGTCCACGGCGTGGCGCTCACCACATTCGATATCGCCAAGCTCGCCTACGGCATGACGCTGGCCCAGATGGGCCACGCCCCGATATTCGAGGTGTCGCTGAAGGACGCGGCAGGCCTGACGGACACCGGGTCGAACAAGCTGCCGTTCAGCGTGACCGGTTCGCCGACCATCGTCGCGGATCCGGCCTACGGATTTACCGGCGAGAACCCGCCACAGCCTGTTGACGCCGTCAGCGTCACCGTGGACGCCGAGCGCGTCACGCAGCGCATCGGCGCGGCCGGGGTTGTGTATCCGACGTGCAGCTACGCGAACACCACGCCGGCGTCGATCGAGCGGCAGCTGTACGCCCTGGACGGCACCACCGTCACCCACGCGTGGACGGCGATCCCGGGTGCCACGTTCAGCAATGGCGCAGTCTCGTTCCCGCAGGGTGTCAGCATCCCGGCGGGCCCGAAGCGGCGCATTGCCGTGCGCACAAAGAACGCATCGGGCACCGTGCTCGCGACGTCGGGCATCAGCGCCGCATTTGGTGTTGGCGCTCTGGACGCGATAGCAGGCTCGAGCAGCGGCGAGAAGCTGTTCGACAGCACGTCGGGTACCGGCTTCACCGCAAATGCGAACGCAAGCAAGTT